>Ga0209512_1001367_pt1 | contig 30404 bp, 24 predicted proteins | sample frozenSSSSmetaG_FD_184142 | JGI IMG/M metagenome (GOLD analysis project Ga0209512, IMG submission 184142) | Glacier valley bacterial and archeal communities from Borup Fiord, Nunavut, Canada, to study Microbial Dark Matter (Phase II) -... | ecosystem: Environmental > Aquatic > Freshwater > Ice >...
TGGCAAGGCGAGAGGAGGCGACATAGCTAGCTATGGCAACGACGAACAACGCAGCCAGGCGGAAAAAGACTCAGTTTATAAATACGGTTTTTGGAAGGTGAAGGGTATACATGCGGCGTAATACGCTACGCTATTACGCCCTACTTGACTAAGATTTGTGGGTAACGATTAGCGCCTTCGCAGGAATGACGGGGTCGCCCAGACGTATCAGAGGTTTGTGAGTACTCGGGAACGGTATGTGAGAGTGTTAATAAATTATCTAAGCGCGATTGCCCTGCCAATTTACCTCTCCTGCTGGCTTTATAACCGAAGTTCCGGGAAAATAGCGCTCTTTCAGTGCGCTCAATTTATGCTGGTTCACAATGGAACTCACCGATAACACACCGATGTCTAAAAGTGCCAGCGTATCCGGCACATTACCTTTACTCAAAAAAAGATCGACGATGTCAAACAATAGCGCGGTAAAAATTTCTGAACTCAACAAAACCTATGAAAATGGTTTTAAAGCTCTTGTCGGGATCAATCTGGACATAAAGCGCGGCGAAATCTTTGCTTTGCTTGGTCCGAATGGCGCAGGCAAGACCACCCTGATTAATACAGTGTGCGGAATTGTCCAGCCGGGCAGCGGCGAAATCCTGGTCTGTGGGCACAACAACATATCCGATTATCGTGCGGCCAGAACGTTGATTGGTCTTGTGCCCCAGGAGCTGACCACGGATGCATTTGAGACGGTCTGGAATACGGTGAATTTTAGCCGGGGTCTGTTCGGTAAATCCCGCAACCATGGCTACATTGAGAAAACGTTAAAAAGCCTTTCTTTGTGGGATAAAAAGGATGAACAAATCCGCCATCTTTCCGGTGGCATGAAACGGCGCGTGATGATTGCTAAAGCGCTGTCGCATGAACCGGAAGTGTTATTCCTGGATGAACCGACCGCGGGTGTCGACGTTGAACTACGCAAATCCATGTGGGAACAAGTTCACGCGCTGAGAGAAACCGGCGTCACTATTATTCTGACTACGCACTACATCGAAGAAGCAGAAAAAATGGCTGACCGCGTTGGGGTCATCAACAAGGGTCAGTTGTTTCTTATCGAGACCAAAGAAGTGCTGATGAAAAAAATGGGGAAACGCCAGATGGTGTTTACCTTAAGTCCTTCCATTACAGAAGTTCCAGCCAATTTAGCTGCTTATAATCTGTCGCTGATTGAGGACGGCAGCAAACTCATTTATACCTATAACGCGCATGAGGACACACTGGATGTTTCCGGCTTGATGGAAAACCTGAGAGCAAATAATATCCGTCCAAAAGAAATCGAGAGCCGCCAAAGCAGTCTCGAAGAAATCTTTATTCAACTAATAGGAACAAAATGAATTATCACGGAATCAAAGCCATTTATAACTTCGAGATGTCACGGACATGGCGTACGTTGGGACAAAGCATCGCTTCACCCGTCATATCGACAGTGTTGTACTTTATCGTGTTTGGAGCAGCGATCGGGTCGCGTATTCAAGACATTGATGGTGTGCCTTACGGTACCTTTATCGTACCTGGCCTCGTCATGCTGACGGTGTTAGGTCAAAGCATTTCCAACGCGTCCTTTGGCATTTATTTTCCACGCTTTGCCGGAACGATCTATGAAATTTTGTCCGCGCCATTGTCACCGGGAGAGATTATTCTCGGTTATGTTGGCGCAGCCGCGACCAAATCGATCATCGTTGGGGCTATCGTTTTAGCAACGGCGTTTTTCTTCGTCCCGATGCACATCTTGCATCCACTGTGGATGCTATTCTTTTTAGTGATGACCAGCATCACATTCAGTTTGATGGGCTTCATTATTGGCATATGGGCCGATGGCTTTGAAAAGCTACAGATAATTCCATTGTTGGTTGTCACGCCGTTGACGTTTCTTGGCGGTAGCTTTTATTCGATTCATATGCTGCCGCCATTCTGGCATCAGGTTTCGTTACTGAATCCGGTGCTTTATCTTATCAGCGGATTCCGTTGGAGTTTTTATGAACATAGTGACGTCAGTCTTACGACCAGCGTTGTGATGATTGCGGTGTTTACTTTCATATCAATAGGAATAATTGCATGGATGTTCAGGACCGGCTATCGGCTACGGAATTAGATTGTTTTATTTAGTTTTGCGGTTGTGCAGGGCAAAGAATTTCTTATCCACTCTGATCTCTGACTTGTAATAATAATGAAGGCACAAAATGTTACCTCCAAAAATTTTTACTCCATTGAACATAAAAGACACTCTCTATTTGATTGCGAATAATCTGGATAAAGCAAAAGATGTTCGTAACCTTAGAAACACCTGCGGCGAGCTGCTCGCTGATCAAGAACTAACAGAAATAGAATCGCAACTTAACTTCACTGAGTTAAAGGCTACGCAATTTAGCGCTCTTGAAAAACTGGGGTTAAAAGCAGATGACGGCACCAGAACATATTTGATCCGGTTCGCCACAGGGATGGCGCGATTATTTAAGGGAAAATCAGATCGCGAAATAACACGTCTTGAAAGTGTTGTGATGGTTCAGATGGCCCCAACGCATTATTATGTTCCTGGCTTGGACGATGTCTATAAAGAAGGAAGAATCCTTTGCAAGGCCAACGATATCCCGACGCCATCTGAAACCAGCTTTGAGGTGTACAGCGACGAGAAGATGAGCAACGTACAGAAAGAGATCATTGGCCAACAGATCGTGATAGTGGGATCGCCTGTCTCGCTTGAAGACGCCGTACAAAAGATACCCGAATTGACGTTGCGGACAATTACACATCCAAATTTAAATCCCGATTTAACTCATTGGGAAAAATCGAGTATGGACGACCGGGAACGCGCCTTATCAATCGCCTGGTTTACAACGAGGCCTGGCTTAATGCGATCTCATTATGAAGAAATTCATCACATCAAAATGAAAACCATCGCTGACTATCGTCAAAAAATGTCGCCTCCTAAAACGGGTTGCATCATTCTGTAGCGCAGCCGGTATCTGTTGTAACAAGTTATCAGTCAAAGGTATTTTTATCCTGGCCTGCAATCATTCAGCCGTTGATTACAGCGCGTCCTGCAAGGTTTCTTTTCAGACCTTCTTCCTATTAATCACTTAAGAATCAGTGATTCACAGCACGAATTCCATTGCGGTATGGCGATGAAGTTTGAAACCAAAAAAGATCATAGTGTGCTGGTAATTTGCTTGTCAACACAGGAAAAGCAAAACAAAAAGTATCGCCCACTGTGGTTATTACGGAGAGGGAAATCCACAATATTTGCATCGAGCGGAAAGACGTAAAGTTTTACTGTCGTAAAAAGCGAATGAACCGAGAATTTTCATACGCTTTTATCCGGCTGGTTACTTTCCCTACTTAAAAGCATCAAAGTTGATAAATGCAAATACCCTGTTCAACAAATCCGAGACCCGTTAAGAGCCTGATCCTTCAGGAGACAAATTTCGCCGGACATAATCCGCAAGTGATGAGCTACGTAGAAGAAGTACTTGGGTGTGCAATAAATAAAAAAGCCTCTTGCACAGCGGATGCCATGCAAATGGCGCAAGCTCCCTTCGTTAATCCTTCTGAAGAAATTGATGCTCCTCTTACGAATTGTTTAAACATTGTTTTTAACGATGAATTACCCACTGACGACACTATTATTTTTTTAAAAAAATGTGCGGACAATGGTGGAGCTAATAGTCAATGCCTGCTGGGGAAAATTTACCAGGAGGGAAGGGGCGTGCCGAAGGATAATCGCTTAGCGCTCCATTATTTTTGTCTGGCCGCTAAGCCAGAAGATAATTTGTATGCGAGGAGTTGCTATATAAAATTGTTATCAAACGAGTGCGTAGACGATCTGAATAGCGAGCATATTAACAATTTAAGTGACTATTGTTTTGGTGGACGTGATGGGGAAGCTGACTATCTCTTCGGGAAAATATGTCTTGAAGGTAAAGGAAGGGTTCCCAAAAATGAAGAACAAGCTTTTATTTTTTTTCTTTCAGCTTCTAAAAAAGACCACCCGGGCGCAGTGAAAGAATGCGGGCTTCTTTTTTTGAATGGGAGAAAAGAAACCGCGGATTATTGGGATGAACAATTTGTTAAAAAATGCCTCCAGCCTCATATCGAGGCCGGATCGGCAAAAGCCAAATACTTGCTTGCTGTAGCGTATAGATTTTATCGGGACCGGACGGAGAAAGTGCAATTGCTTAGTGAAGCCCTGGAGGGTGGTATTGCAGAGGCCTTACCTGTACTAGTTAAGGAATTATGCCGGTATGGTATTGAATCTCATGTAAAACCTCAATTGATAGAAAAATATTTAAAATTAGCGGCCGACGGTTTTCCGACAAACGCTAAAGCTGCCTTCCAGCTTGCCCAGATTTATAGTCGACGCGAATGGAGTTGGGGACAGATCTATCCAAAAAGTGATGCTAAGAATTATTATGAACTGGCTGCTGCTGCAGGTTATAAACCGGCAGAGTTTGGCCTGATGAAATTACGTGATGACCCTTGGGCAGCGTGCTTCATCGGTCTATGTTACCTAAATGGTTCAGCGGAGCACAACATTGGGATTGACGCGGAAAAGGCACATCATTATTTGTTGAGTGCGACAAAAGGAGGACATTCTGTAGCCTGTTATCTGCTTTCTGATCTTTGGTCAGGCCAATCAAAACAAATGCCTATTACAGAGGAACGACGGCAAAGTTGCATCCAACACGTCGATTACTACCGTAACCTTGCCATAAAAATGGAATGCAACGTTGCCATATTAGAGAATATTGTTGAGCGTCACGAGGAAGGTGCTTGCTTGGCGGCCGCAAAACTTCATCAACTCCATTTACTGGGAGACAAAGACATCCAACTTCCCATTAATTTGGTTAAAGCTCAACAATATGAGCGTCTCAGTCATCCTAAATATGCCACCTTATCGGCGCTCAGCAGGATCGGTACTGACAAGTTTACTACTGGCGACTTACAAAATATTACGTCGTACTTTAATTTAGCGGATGGTCACTTTACGGTGGCAGCATTAAGAGATTTCCCGCCATTGTCCACTGCTGAATTGGAAGTTTTAGTGGATCTGAGACCGGCAACTTCCACCGATTTTATTACTTTCTTTAATTTGCTCAGGTTGCCTTATTCAGACGGGCTTTTTGCTATGTTTGAGGTGCTCTGTAAAGATAATAAGAAAATCATGGAGTTTGTGGAGCAAGTAAAAAATATCAACCTTATTCGTGATAAAGCGATACAAGGTGAAATGCGATGTGGCCAGTTTTGTTTAATCGAACAACAGGGCGGCGTACTCATCACCGATACCAAGACTAATCAGAGCATACATATCGATAAAATTATCGATGAGATTATATTTAATGCCTCAACATTTAATGTTTCCACGTTTCGCTCGATGCTACCTGGAAAAAAAGATCAACCCCCCGTTCTGGAAATTAGCGATACGAATGTGCGCAGAGAAAATGTACGCTTGTTTGCGCGCGTTTGTTTTGAGGATATGAAAGACAGAGAACCGTTAATGTGCAGAGTTCTCGTCGATTCCAGCGGAAAAGGAATGATGGTTTATCGCGGTGATTCAAGGGGACCATTTGAATTATTTGCACGGTATGGCGGATTAGGCACAAAGATTCCAACTGGCGACGGCCTCAATCCGGAGCTGTCCTTTGCTGGAGATCTGCATCAGGCGCGGGTCTATGGAAGGAATGGCGAAAATATAAAAAAAGGAAGCAACTTATCTGTTCCAAAAGAATATGTTTGCACTTCGACCGACATGCACCACGCCAAAGATTTCACCTCTCTTGAATCAAACGCAAGATATATATATGAAATTGACACCAGTAAATTGCACGGTGCGGTAGTGCAAGAGTTGGCATATCACCCCCATTACGGGGCATTCCGGGACGAGCTAACATCAACAGACGGCCTTATACAGCAGGCCGATCACGAAAATGAAGTTCTTATATTAGGCGGAATCCCGTTAGGGTATGGTTGCATCAAACAAGTTTGGTACGCTGACAGCAACCGTGGGCCGTTAATAAAGATCAACTATAACGATAACTTTATGTTGTCCGGTTTGGAGTTAGATGCATTAAACGAAGTCGGTCCGCCAACGTTTACCAAGGCGTCGTTTCAGGCAAAAGACCGGCCAGGCACGCCCGGGAAAATCATTATTCCTTATGCAAAATACGATCAGCCATTTGACTTAACTGAACGCACTTTAAATGGTTTGTTTTCCGATGCCAATACAGTCTCTATTAACTTTCCGTACCAGGCGCTTGACGGCAGCGACAGCATGAGTGTGAACCTGGTCAAGAATATCGGCGTGCTATACAGACAAAACCATAACGGAACTCACTCTATCCGGCAGGTAAAAATATTCGAAGCATTGTTGGGAGGGATAAAAGCGTATGGAACAACGGGGGCAAAGAGCATCGTAAATAACTTAAGCAAAGAAGAAGTGTTAAGTCTTAAAATGGCCGCTTTCTTTTTGCGCGCAGGTCGGGTTGATGAGGCCAGTTCTATGACAGGAGGAGCGCCGGATGTTTACAAAGAACGGTCTGCTCAATTATTTGAACTCTATGCCAGACAGACTAATTTACCTAAAGCAGTAATTGATTGGACCATCAAATTAATCAGCGATTCAGGATTGCCGGATCACGTGCCGAAAAAATATATTGATACCAACGATGTGAAGTCGGTAATGATGTTTGATCTGTTATCACAAACGCATAATCTTGACTTATACAGATGTTTTGGTAGCACCTTGATGCACGGAATAGAAGTAACTGTTGATTCCACACTTCAAAAATATATGGAGAAAACGGGCGATTGTATAAATTTCTTAGGCAATTTGAAGCTGTACGCGAAAGATCTGATTACAGCGACAGGTGCAACTCCTGATGGAGAATTGAGCTATGAGAATAAAGATTATTACGAATGCAGTAATAATGTTAACTTGTGTTTTGAGCGTGTAAATTTCGTTAAAAAACCAGGCTTGGGGGCGATGCAACCAGTCAAAAAAATAGTTCTGTAGTGCGCGCAACGCTAACAAGGTATTTTTATTTGCATTGTTTTTTTCGTTGGAAAATCTAAAAGAAAACCGTATTCGTTCCCCTCAAGGAAAAATCTTATTACCAACTCAACACCGCATGGAGTCAAACTATTTCGACTGACATTTCAAAATAATCAGGACTTGCTGTCGTCTGGGTTGACAAGCAATGTTCTACCCAAATCCCGCAGTGCCCCACCATGATAAATAAACTTATTCGTTAAGATGACTACCCCTGCGCGCTGGTCAGGTATGACGCCGATATAGGCGCGAAATCCATTGGTGGCTCCTGTTTTATCAATAAGGCTATGCGCGTTAAATTGAGGGGAAGTGATTGCCTTAACCAATCTGGGTACGCGTTTTTTGGAGGCTGCTGTCGAAATAAAGTCCTCTTTTGATAATTTATCGAAAGGAATTACAAACCATCCCAGGCCTGTCTGCATGCCGTTCTTTGCGGCTGAGATTTGAAAATAGCCGGTCTGTGCAATCCGCATATCGGCAAGAAGAGCAGGGGGAATCTCTGGATCGCCGACGGCTGCTTTTAAATAACCAGCCATGTCATCCAGAGAAGCTTTGAGCGCCCAGGAGCTGGAAAGTAATCCACCCGATGCGGTACGTGCTGGCTTTCCTACTGCGTCATAACCTTGTGCATAGTTGCTGTAATTTTTATCGCCGTTAGCGATAGTTAAGGTGGCGCTTTGCATTTTCAGCGGAGTAAAAATAGTTTGCTGCATCAACTGAGCCAACGATTTATTTTGGTTCTGCGCTAATGCCATCCCCAATAAACTAAAGCTCAAATTTGAATAAAACATCTGCGTACCTGCCGGATAAGGCGCTGCCCAGGTTTGTAAGAAGCGGGTCAGATTTTTTTGATGACCGGTTGTATCGGATGCATTGTAGGGAAGCCCACGCACATCTTTAGGCAAGCTGGCGGTATAGGTAGCTAATTCAAGCAATGTCATGGAACCGGTGCTGGATGAATAGTGATCCTGCGGCAAAAAATTTTTCCATTCGTCATTGAGCTTGACGCTGCCAGAACGAACCTGTTGCGCCAGCAAGAGGCCGGTAAATGATTTGGTAACCGAACCTAATTCAAACAATGTTTTTTCGGTGACCGGTGTTTTTTTATGCAGATCGCTATAACCAAAAACATAGCGTTCTGATTTACCGTTCCGATAGATAAGCACAGCGGCGCCCGGGATGGAAAAACGGTGAAGAAATGCGTTAATTGTCCTTTCAACCTTTTGATCCTTTAGTGATATTTGGGTATGTCCAATGGCAGGCAACAATAACAATAAAATCAGCGTGATATTTTTAAGAGAGGAATTTTGCATAGACCTTATTTCTACAGTTTCTTGTTAGCAGAGACGGTGCACTCTTCGATAAATGAGTAATATCGTGCGCCGGGAACAATACAAATTTCGGTTTCGATTCACCCTTACTTGCCTGTCTCAACAGGTCAGTGATTCTCCTCAGCAGCGTCGTGCCTGTTGCTTCTCCAATTTCTTTCGGTTTGAATACAGTTGTAAAGATCCACTTACCTGATTCGGTAATTTGGTGAGCTTCCTCTTGTGTCATACCGCCCGGTAAAGGCAGATGATTGTTCGTATAAAAATCCAGCGCATTGCCAATGTCTACTACGTCATACAAGTGGTCAATTTCAATGCCTGTCATTTCGCTCCAATGCCAAAAATTGGGCTGTAATTCAGCCAATTTCTGCTGCCAGTCTTTTCGTGGAAAGACATATTTCACAAGTAATTCTTCTATTTTTTTTGGATCATTGTCAGGGATGAGTTCTGTGTCTTCTTCCTTGGGGCGGGCATGTATAGGAACAGGCTGATAAGCTGATGGCAATGCGGGCTTTTCAGAACCCGGCAGCCTGGGTCCGGTGCCGGGCGGGTATAAACCCAGAAGCAGAGACTGCGCACTCATCAGAGTCCGGTCGAGATCAGTTGATCTGACATAAATAACACCAGGCATGTAACCCGGCGGGAGTAATGCATGGTGCCGGACGTAGCGTTTATGCAGAGTTTCCCCTAACCGAAATTCCTGGTGCATACCCAACGGCGTTAACTGACCCAGGGCTGTCCCATCAAAATCAACCTGTACCCCCGGCTCGTCATCCTCGCGAAGGCGGGGATCCAGTGTTGTACATTTATGGCGTAGCCATCATTATTTGCTTTATTCGAAGGTCAACCACTTAAAAATGATGGCTATCGCCATAGGCATACCCTACTGGATCCCCGCCTTCGCGAGGATGACGAGCCGGGGGTACGGGTTGATTTTGATGGGACAGCCCTGTTAACTGACCCAGCTCTTCTTCACGCCATTGGGTTTTTGCTTTAGGAATATTCAATACGGGAGTTCTCTCGCCATGTCGAATAATATCAACGGCAAAAACCAGTTCTTGTGCAAAAGCAGGGCAACTTATCATCAGGTTAAACAATAAGAAAAGTTTAATGACATGAAAGTTTATGGAAAAACTCCTGCCCTCCGATGACATTCCCCACCGCTGTATCAACACTTTTGTAAAGCCTGTCGAACAAAGGTTAAATGGCGTTGTTCGTCGGCGTAATTTTTTTTTAATAAGGCACATACTTCGTCGGGAAAATTGGTATTTTCTTGTGTAGCCTCAGAATAATTTTTGTTGGTAATAATTTCATTCATTTCCATCGCGTTCAAGGCGCCTTTGGTACCTGTGACAGAACGTAAAGCAGTCATTCCTTCAATTAAATAACCTTTTAAATCTTGAGTAAATTCCACGGGCTTTCCGCCAAGTTTGCGGATGAGGCTATTCAATTCTTCCACATGTTGTAAATGGTCCTGTCGAAATTGGCTTATCGTATTGTGCGTTTCTTTGTCGTCGATTTTTTTTAATGCAGTTTCATACGCATTGACCGCATCAATATCTAGCTGTGCTAAATCACTTAGTTTTTTAATACAGTTCTGATCATCCATGATGAGCCTCCAAATAATTTTTAACGGTTAATAATCTCTTCGCTATTTTTTGCTGCCACCCGGCGCCATCGTTGAATGGCAAGGCCAATTCTAAAGTGCGAGATGTGCGATGTATCTAAGACCTTATCTAATGAACGTGTAAGAAAAGAGGAAGTCTTTTTAAATAACCTGAATTCGGTATAAGAAGAAACGCAATACTCTCTTGATCGTCTGGGCGACCCCGTCATTTCCGCGCGCTAATCGTTACCGATAAGTTTTTTTGCACGAGCCGTAACCGCCGTAGGGTGGGCACGTTTTTTGTGCCCACGCGGTTCGTTGATCAAACGTATTCTTAATGTGTGTCGCGGATTATCAACGACCGCGTGGGCACAAAAAACGTGCCCACCCTACGAAAATCCGCACCAGATTTGAGCTTCGATTAGCGCCTGCGCGGGAATGACGGGGTCGCCCAGACGGGGTCGCCCAGACGGGGTCGCCCAAACTATAGTTGGGGGGACAGATTCTTATCCCGAACTCAGGTTAAATAGGAAATGGCTTACAGAAAGAACGGACAGATTGAATTGATTTCTAAGCAGAATGGTTTAAATTAAAAAAGTTCTTGTTTATTCTGCATAAAAAATAGTTTCTCTTTTTTATAGGATAAGTGGAGAAAATTTATGAAAGAATATTTTTCCAGGCCCGGTGTGTTCTACCTGGCGCTATTATCGTTTGGGATCAGTCTTGGGTTCAATTTTCAATTAACCTATTTAAGCAGTGTCTTTAAGTTTTTTGGCGCAGAGTCGAGTCAGTTATCTTTCTTATGGCTCGCGCCCGCCATTACCGGAATGATCGTGCAGCCGGTGATTGGTTATATGAGCGACGCCACGACGCGATTCCGCAACAAAAGGCGGCCTTATATGGTTGGCTCGGGCATCTTAGCGGCGCTGGCATATTGGTCGCTCCCGTATGCCCATTCTCTGTTTTCTGCCACGTTGCTGGTGTGGGTTCTTAACGCCAGTGTCAATGGATGCCTGGCGATGTGGCGTGCCCTTACCAATGATCTGAGCACGGACGAAAACAGATCAACCAACTTTGCGTTCCAGGCATTTTGTGCGGGCGTGGGAACTGTCACCGGAATCAGCCTTCCCTATCTGATCAATATGATCAATAAATTTATTTTATCGGTGGGACAAGTTCCGTATCTGACATTAAAAGAAGTGAAGATCCCGTTTAATTTACATGTATCTTTTATTATTTCTGGTGTCGCGCTAACGCTGGTGATTTTGGTCTCCATGCTTAAATTAAAAGAACCTTCTCATGAAAATATAGCTGACGGGGGTCAAAAAAATTCCTCCCTCAAACTAGTTTTTACCGATTTGGTGAGTAACTTAAAACAATCTTCTTCTACGTTTAAAAAACTTTCGCTGGTGAACTCACTTACAGCGTTAGGCATATTTATCTTCTGGATTTATTTCATTCTGGCGTTAGCGCAAAATTTTTATTCTTTGCCCGTAGGATTAGCTGCGGAGAACGGCACTTTGCAATCTATGGCCATCCTTCAAAAAGCAACTTCAGACAGCTCCGGGTATTTGGGTTTTAGTCAATTCATTAATGTTATTTATTCTTTGTTTTTATTCTTTCTCTTTCAACGTACAGATAAAGCAAAATTTATTCATGGAATTTCGTTACTCATCGGCGGCACCGGTTTATTTGTTATCGGGTTGGGCCACACGCACAGCGCATTAATTATCGCGATGATAAACATCGGTATTTTGATGGGAAGCTTTAACGTTTTACCTTATCTGATTGTTAGCAAAATATTCCCTGTAGGGAAAACCGGCGTGTACTTTGGGCTCTTCAACGTCAGTATTACCTTCTCTCAAATCATAGGTGGAATAACGTTATCGCCTATTTACGACTATATTTTTAGAGGGCACGGTTCCTACATGATGCATCTGGCGGGGATGCTCGTCATTATTAGCGGAGTGTTGTGGTTACGCGAGGCGCGTACACGAGGTTAACTAATTAATTGAACAGGACGACCATCATGTTTATGAATTTTTTAATAAATTTCTGGCTGGATTTGCATGAAGCCCAGGTGTGGTGGCAAATCATTGTTATTGCATTGTGTGTACTGACGAGTTATTTCTTTTCTCAGTTTTTACGCCGCCGTTTTTTTATCGATACCAATTTTTCAGAAGCAGATGACATTGCCGCGCAATCGTTAATAAGCCTGGTGTTTCCGGCGACTTTGCTAGTGTTTTTATGCGTGGGTAAACTCATTTTATTGAACTGGGAAAATGCGTATTTATTGACCTTGCTTATTCCCATTGTGGGTTCATTGGTCTTGATTCGATTTGGCATTTATTTGTCACGACGAATTTTTGCACGCAACTATTCGATCAGCAGCTTGCATTTACTTATCGAGAAAATGTTTTCGGCCGGTGTCTGGCTACTTGTCATTTTTTATTACACCGGGCTTTTATACGATATGTTGACTTATATGAGTACGCATACTATTCCTCTCGGCCAGAACAACTTCTCCATCTTAAAAGTTACACAGGTGCTGATCTCGGTTGTTGCCACGGTTCTATTAGCACTGTGGGCCAGCGCTGTTTTGGAAAAGCGTTTAATGAAAGTAGATTCGCTGGATCTTTCATTACGTATTGTATTAAGCAAATTAAGTCGTAGTTTGTTAATTGTTGTGGCGTTACTGGTTGGTCTGAATTTGGTCGGCATCGATTTAACGGTGTTGTCCATATTTGGTGGCGCGTTAGGTGTCGGTTTAGGATTAGGTTTGCAAAAAATCGCAAGTAGTTATGTATCCGGTTTCATTATTTTATTTGACCGGAGTCTGGCGGTTGATGACCTGATTACGGTAGATAAATTTAGCGCTAAGGTAAGTAAAATAACTACGCGCTATACCGTTTTAAAAGGCCTGGATGGGGTTGAGTCTGTCATGCCAAATGACATGTTGATCTCTTCACCCGTACAAAACTCCTCATCAAACGACAAAGGTATAGGGATTAGAGCGACCTTAACAGTTGCTTACCATACCGATATTGAAGCGTTATTGCCCATGTTAATTAAGGTTACTTCGGGAGTAGAAGGGGTATCAACGATACCGGCACCCAATGTTTTTGTAGATAATTTGGGGGTACATGGGTTCGAGCTCAGTAATTGGTTTTGGATAACCCGCCCTGAAAATAATGGGCCAATAATCTCAAAAGTTAATCGTACAATATGGACGCTTTTACAGGAACAGAATATTGAAATTGCTTACCCTCAGGCTGAAATCACCGTACGGGAAGGTCGTAAAGTTATTACCGACACTGTTTAACCTGAGTTCGGGATAAGAATTTGATTATTCGCTCGTTGTTCAGGCGAAGTGAATTGGTGAACCGACATCTTGTAGGGTGGGCACGTTTTTGTGCCCACGCGGTCATTGATAAACCGGGACATCCATTACGAATCTGATTGATCAACCAACCGCGTGGGCACAAAAACGTGCCCACCCTACGATTGCTTATTCCCGAATTCAGGTTATTTAGTATTGACTGCGCCACAGTTGGCTAGCGTGCGTTGCTCTTTAGCTTTATCGCTTTTAAAAGGGTGACGCGCTTACTCCTGGCATGACTTTAGGAACGACAGGCTTAAAAAAAGGAGTAAAAGGATAGCTATGTTTATAGGCCTCGGGGTCATTAACATTGTAAAAATTCTTTTTTGCGCATCTGTTTATTTAGAAGGTAACTATGAGCCTTATTCAGAACATAACATTTGATGAAATCGAGACAGGCGCAACGGCCACTCTAACCCGCACGCTAAGTTATAGAGATATAGAACTGTTTGCCATTGTTTCTGGTGACGTTAATCCCGCACATGTGGATGCGGAGTTTGCAAAGAGTGACATGTTCCATAAAGTGATCGCGCATGGGATGTGGGGCGGAGCATTAATTTCTACATTACTAGGCACAGAGTTGCCAGGGCCAGGTACCATTTATTTGAATCAATCACTGCAATTTTTAGCATCGGTTGGGTTGGGCGACACGGTGGTAGTTGTGGTGAAAGTGGTAGAGAAAAGCGCAGCAAAGCACCACGTGGTACTTGAATGTAATGTGACTAATCAACATGGCGAAATAGTGATTACTGGTCGTGCTGAAGTCATTGCACCAACAGTAAAAATTTCACGGGAGCGCGTCACGTTGCCTGAAGTCGAACTGCATATAAAAGGGCGGCATTACCGGCAGTTACTTGCTATGACAAAAGGAATGCCACCTGTTCGTACGGCCGTGGTTCATCCGGTCGATGCTGTCTCGTTGCTGGGTGCAATAGAAGCGGCTAAAGAGGGATTAATTATTCCTGTATTCATTGGCCCCGAAGCCAGGATTCGTCAGGCGGCACAACAAATGGGTTGCGATTTATCTGCTTATGAATTGATACCAACTGAGCATAGCGAAGCAGCGGCCGTATTAGCGGTATCAATGGCGCGTGCAGGTAAAGTAGATGCACTGATGAAAGGAGCATTGCATACAGACGAATTAATGCATGCTGTTGTGCACTCCCAGACCGGACTGCGTACGGGGCGCCGCATGAGCCACGTATTTGCCATTGATGCGCCCAGTTATCCCCGCCCCTTATTTATTACCGATGCCGCGTTGAATATTTATCCTACGTTAGAAGAAAAGCGCGACATAGTGCAAAACGCGATTGATCTCACGCATGCACTCGGTATTAAGCAACCGCGTGTCGCGTTATTGTCTGCGGTAGAAACGATCACTTCCAGTCTTACTTCTACTTTGCATGCGGCAGCTTTATGCAAAATGGCTGATCGTGGGCAAATTACCGGGGGAATTTTAGATGGCCCGCTTGCTTTTGATAATGCGGTTTCATTGGAAGCAGCAAAAACCAAAGGAATCGTTTCTCCTGTTGCTGGCATGGCAGATATATTTTTAGTGCCGGATCTGGAAGCGGGAAATATGCTGGCAAAACAGCTGGAATATTTAGCTGATGCTGAAGTGGCCGGCATTGTAGTGGGTGCGCGCGTGCCAATTATCCTGACTAGTCGTGCTGATAAAACGATGTCCAGGTTAGCTTCCTGTGCGATTGCTTTATTGTTGTTTCGTAAGAGCGCTACGTTTTCTGTCAACGTCGCAAAAAATAAGGTGACGTGATGTCTGACTTTCAAAATGAATCAGGTGCTGAGTCCGAAGATATTATGCTTATCGTCAACGCGGGATCTTCCAGCATTAAATTTGCGGTATTTACTGCAAACGCTACGCCTTCAGCCAATAACTTAGTATGTGACGGACAGTTATCAGGCATTGGCCATGCGGTTCGTTTTCGTGTGGTGGATCAAAAAAAAGTTGTTTTGATTGATCAGTCTTTTCCGGAAAAAACTAACTACGAAACAGCTATTTCGATTTTTCTCAATTGGATAAAACGGCACTACGCAGATAAGCGCATCATTGCAGCAGGACATCGCCTGGTGCACGGTGGGGATCGCTATATAGCCCCCACATTCATTAATGATGAAGTACTAAGGGAATTACAGCATTTAATTCCCCTGGCGCCATTACATCAGCCACATAACATCGCGGCTATAACTGCTTCACAAAGACACTATCCAAACATGGTGCAAGTAGCTTGTTTTGATACCGCATTTCACTCTGCCAATGAAAAGATCGCGACCAATTTTGCTCTGCCCCGTGAGCTAACTGAAGAAGGAATTCGTCGCTACGGTTTTCATGGATTGTCATACGAATATATTGCCAGTGTGATGGAATCAGTCATGGGCAAAAAGCGCGCTAGCGGACGTGTGATCGTTGCTCATTTAGGTGCTGGCGCCAGTATGTGTGCGCTTAAAAATGGACAAAGCATTGCTTCGACGATGGGCTTTACTGCATTAGATGGATTGCCGATGAATTCACGTTGTGGCAATCTCGATCCCGGTGTCGTGCTTTATTTGATGCAGGAAAAAAAGATGAATGCCGATCAAATTGCGCATCTTTTATATAAGCAATGCGGGCTATTGGGTGTATCTGGTATCAGTGATGATATGCAAACATTATTGGCGAGTTCTGATCCCCATGCAGCAGAAGCAATTGACCTTTTTGTCTACAGAATTAGCCGTGAACTGGGCTCACTGGCCGCCGCATTAGGAGGACTGGATGCGTTGATTTTTACTGCGGGAATTGGTGAGCATGCTGCACCGGTCCGCAGCAAAGTCGGTGCTCACGCAGCATGGCTGGGCGTTGAAATTGATGAACAAAAGAATTCGGCGGCGGTTAATAGCAAAATAAATGGTCGCGGTGGAATGTGTATTTCACCAAAAAGCGCCAAAACATCGGTATGGGTTATACCAACTAACGAAGATTTAATGATCGCCCGCCATACTGAATGTTTGTTGAATCGGTCTGCACTTTAATTCCGGCAAAAATTAGTGGGTGATTAGCCAGATCAAGATCAAAACTCAATAATTACCTTAAGCGCGTGCGAGTCAGCTGCCTGAGCAAACGTTTCATAAGCTTTCAGCACGTTGTCGAATTTAAAATGGTGCGTAATCAATTGTTTAGCATCCAGTTTTTTCGATTGCAACACGTTGAGTAACATCGGTGTGCTGACTGTATCAACCAACCGTGTCGTAATAGTCAGATTGCGATCCCACAGTTTTTCCAAATACAGATCCGCTTTAGTCCCATGCACGCCAATGTTAGCGATAATGCCGCCCGGTGCAATAATTTTTTCGCATAACTCAAACGTGGCTGGAACACCTACCGCTTCAATTGCGGTATTAACACCTCGTCCATTGGTCATCTGCATGATCACGTCGGCTGCCTTGCCATCACGGTTATTGATGATGTCGGTGGCGCCAAAACGCGTAGCAAATTCAAGACGATTTTCATCTACGTCTACCATGATGATGATGGCCGGAGAATAAAACTGTGCCGTGAGCAAGGTAGCCAACCCAATCGGACCGGCTCCGATAATGGCAATCGTATTACCGGGTTGGACCTTACCGTTTAAGACACCACATTCAAAACCGGTTGGCAGAATATCGCTCAACATCACCAGGGCGTCTTCATCGGCATCAACGGGTATGGGATAAAGACTGGTATCGGCAAAAGGAACACGCACAAATTCCGCCTGGGTTCCGTCAATACGATTACCCAGAACCCAACCTCCATTGATGCAATGGGAATACATCTGTTTGCGGCAATATTCACATTTTCCACACGAGCTAATGCACGAAATTAATACCCGGTCTCCGGGCTTAAATGCCGAAACTGCCGGTCCGGCCTGATCAATAATGCCAACTCCTTCGTGACCAAGAATGCGGCCTGGCTGGCAAGTCGCCACGTCTCCTTTGAGAATATGAAGATCGGTGCCACAAATTGTGGTCTTTGTCATCTTAACAATGGCATCAGTAGGTGATTTTATTTCTGGTTTGGGACAATCGGATAACGATTTCTTTCCTGGTCCTTGATAAATGAGTGCTTTCATGATGAACCTCCTTAGGTTATTAATCCGGTTGGGATCACCTCCTAAGATGATCCACCTTGTGGGAAAAAGCAAATTAGCCCAAATCCCTTTTATCGCTAAAATTTATATGATCCTGATCGGAGCGTTATTTGTCCTGTGTCGCCTGACAACAAAGCTTTACAGGAGAAATGCGCTTGAGCAGCATGCACAAAATTGCGTATCCGCGCTTTAAACCAGAGAGAACATTTATCTATCATCAAAGATGGGATTAACCTTAAATGGATTCCGGAAAAATGGCGCAAGCTGGCCTCCGGCCAACGCTCCGGTGCCGTTACAGAAGTCAATCGCAACTATTTTGAGCTATGCCTCCTGACAGAAACTATGCAAGAACATCAGTCCGGCGACTTATACGTAGCCAATAGCGACCAGTACAGCGACTATCGTGATCAACTTATTGATTAGGGAGACCTACCAGACACAAATAGAGGAATACGGCACCATGCTGAGTATCCCAACCAACCGGAAATATTTGTAGCCAATCTGAAAGCCTCGTTGTCCGATATGGCGTCGCGGGTGGGCAGTGCGTTTCCGGAAAACGACCACGTTGGCCTTGACGAGACCGGGATTATCATCCGCACATACCAAAGAGGCGAAGCCGGCCGCACTGGACCAGATCGACAAACAACTTACCGCGCGGCTGCAGTATTGACCGCGCCACAGTTGGCTAGCGTGCGTTGCTCTTTAGCTTTATCGCTTTTAAAAGGGTGACGCGCTTACTCCTGGCATGACTTTAGGAACGACAGGCTTAAAAAAAGGAGTGAAAGGATAGCTATGTTTATAGGCCTCGGGGTCATTAACATCGGGGAAATTTTTTGAATCTTTGCTGTTATCACATGGATTACTCTGAGCATCTTGTCCGTGAGGATTTTTCAGGTAATAAAGCTTAACTCTTTCCTCTGGAATAGGTGAACCTGTTAAGTAACCTACTGCCACCAACAAACTATTCCCGTGAGATGAGGCGAGAACTTCCGGTTTTTTATCTGAGCTCTTTTCGGCGTCAACATTGCTTAAAATGGCTTTTTCAAATTTTTCTGCGTCTTCCAGCGTTCTAAATATGAGGTCATGGCCATCCGCCGTTAACAGGAAAACACCCCAGTAGTGAATGTTGGGTGAGCAATATTGGTAACCAGTCACGGCGGTGCTGTATTTCGTATCATGGTCATGCATTTCCAGATAACAACCAATCTTATATTCTGTCAGGGTTTGGGTAATATCTTTCTTACTTTTCCATTGCCATCCATTGTCATGCGACTCTGGGTTCAGATAACCGCCGGTATCGAAATAACTGGCTGTACACTTATTTTCGTCGTTTCCACCGGTACTCTCGTTTGCAGCAGCATAAAAAGAAAGTATTAGTAATCCAGTTAGTACGAATAACTTACATAATAATGTTTTCATCATAAATCCTTGAGACTCAATTATCACATCGATAATTTTTCTTGCGCGCCATCATTAAATCACCGACTACCATTATTTCTAATTTAATAATAGTAAATTATAACTATAATTCCAGTTAATTGTGAATGGGGAGGTGGCCTCGTTGGGCACCTTGTTGGGCACTTATGTCCCGGTTTTGGTAGGTATGCCGGCACTCTTCGCTATTTATCTCCGCCAAATTCCAGGTAAATCTGAGCCAGGTTCTGCAACCGTTCGTAACGGTTGGCCGCCAGCGCCACCTGAGCTGACCTGCGCCGCTCTTGTGCGTCAAGCCAGAAATTGATGGGAGTAGCGCCTTCACGGTAGCGGATTTTGTTCAGATGTTCCGATTTGTAGGCCAGCGTCAGTATTTGCTGTAGTTGCTTTTCCTGTGCCATCAATTGTGAGCGGAGTGAGAGTGCGTCATTCACTCCGGCCATTGCTTCATAAAGCGCCTGTTTGAACCCGACCACAAGCTGTTCATAATCGTTGCGGGCTATTTTCACCTCGACATCCATCTGCCGCCATTGCAGGAAGGGCAGTGTCAGGCCTGCGCCGAGTGCAACGACCGGGTTCCGTATAAATTCCAGCAACGCATCGCTGCTGCCGCCGAGGGTGCTTGTCAGATAAAACGCCGGATAATATTGGGTGCGTTGTACATCCACGTTGGCTAACGCTTCGCGCAGACGTAGCTCGAGGGCGCTAATGTCGGGGCGTCGCGCCAGGACGGAGGCCGGAATATCGGCCCTGATCTGAGGTAATGGTCCTGTTGGCAAGTGATCGGGTTCAATCGCCGCTTTGCCCGGCGGTGCGCCGAGTAGCACGGCTTGCATATTCAGTGCCTGCTTACGTTGACGGAGCAGGGCTAAGTGGCTGTTTTCCTGATTAGCTAAGCTCTGTTCAGCCTCAACCACATCGAGAACGGCCACACTACCGGCACGATAGCGGGCATTCACCAGTTTCAGGGTCTCTTTGGCGTACGCAATGCTCTGCGCGCTTAGCGCAATACATTGTTTGAGATAAGCAATCTGCCAGTAGTTGTTGCTGGCATTCGCCAACAAAGTTGTACGTGCCGTGGCTAAATCTTCTGCCGTAGCCTGTCGGGCCCATTCTGCCGCATCGCGCTGGCGCGCCAATTTGCCCCAAAGATCCACCTCGTAACTCACCTGGAGTAATGCGGAACTGCTCTTATGCCAGGGTGATGCGTCTTGCAATGCTTTGGAACCGTTAACGTTGAGGTCAGCGCTTACTGTGGGGGCGGTTTCTATGCCGGCCCGTTCGGATTCCAGCTGCGCGCCGTAAAGTCGCAATGCGGCGATAGCGAGGTCATTGTTGCTGACTTCAACCTGGTGCAACCACTGTTCCAATTGCGGATCGTGGAAATCTTGCCAGCTGAACGGCACCGGTGCGCCGCTTTGCACTGGTTCTTGCCACTGTGCCGGGTAGCTAATCACCGGCGGCTGGTATGCGCTTTTCATCATGCTGCCGCAGCCTGAGATGAACAAGAAGGCGACGCAAAGAGAGAAGGTGGTAATAATTTTCATCGCTTCATTCCTGAATTTCATTTGTTAATTTCATCCATTAATTTCACTGGTTAATTTCATCCATTATTCGCTGGCCAGCGCAGCAACCGGGTCCATCCGTGCGGCTTTGCGGGCGGGAAGGTAGCCAAAAATCATGCCGATCAGGGTGGAACAGAAGAAGGCGATAACAGCAACCTGCCAAGAATAGATGGCTGTCAATACATTGCCCGCCAGGGAAGTGAACAGAGGCACGATCGCCAGAGATAGTGCAATCCCCAGCGCGCCGCCGATCAGGCACACCAATATGGCTTCGATCATGAACTGCTGCATGATGTCGCTGCGTCGTGCTCCTACTGCCATTCGCACGCCGATTTCATGCGTGCGCTCGGTAACCGAAATCAACATGATGTTCATCACCCCCAGGCTACCGATAACCAGTGAGATGGAAGCCACCATCAGGACAAGCAGGCTAAGGGTCATGGAGGTGCGTTCAATGGAGCGGCGGATCTCGTCCCGGTTGAATAGTCTGAAATCCTTCGCGCCATGGCGCTGGGTGAGCAATTGCGTAATGGCATTGACCCCCGCTTCGTTGGAAGTGCCGTCCTTCAGCCGGACGCTGATGCTGTTTAACGTCTGCTGTCCCAGCATGCGATACATCACCGTGGTATAGGGCATCCAGGCACTGAGTTGGTCAGGCGAGTAGTCGTGATTATTGCGCGCCACACCGATCACCTTTGCGGGCACCGAACCGAGAATCACCGTCTGACCCAACGGGTTATCGTGCTCACCAAAAAAGGCCTTGCGTGCTTTCTCGTCAATAATCACTTCCTGTAGCGCATTGCGATCATCGCTGAAATTACCGCCTTCGATGAGTGTGATGCCCTCTACGAGGAAATAATCGCGCCCGATTCCCTGCACAGTGGCTTTGGCGGATTTGGCACCGTAACGGATCGACTCGAGGGTGAAGATTTCCGGGCTGACATTATCAACAAAGTTCAGGCTGTTCAATGCATCTACATCGGCGGGCACCAGCGGGCGAACGCTGTTGCTGTCACCCTCGAAGTAACTGCGCCCTGAATAGATGCTCACCACGTTGCTGCCCAGCCCCTTGATATTTTCCAGCGTTCGCTGTTTGGCGCCTTCGCCTAATGCCACCACAGTGACCACCGCGGCAATGCCGAAAATAATACCGGTCATGGTCAGTGCCGTGCGCAAGCGGTGGGCATTCATCGCTTTCAACGCCATAAACAGAGACTCGCGCGTGCGGTCCGGCAAACTGCCCCAATAGCTTTGTTCATTGCTATTTTGCGGTGGCAGAAGAGCATGAATGGCAGTGGCAGGGCAACCGCTGTCAGCGATAATTTTCCCGTCGTGTAATTCAATGACGCGCCGGGCGTGCTGAGCAACCTTCCTGTCGTGGGTCACAATGACCACGGTATAGCCACGTTGGTTGAGTTCAGTGAGAATTTGCAGCACCTCCTGCCCGGACCGGGAATCCAGCGCACCGGTTGGTTCGTCGGCGAGGATCACTTCGCCGCCATTAATCAGCGCACGGGCAATACTGACGCGCTGTTGCTCGCCGCCGGAAAGCGCGCCAGGTTTGTGATGCTCACGACCTTTTAATCCAAGCCGGGCAAGCAGTTGCGTGGCACGCGAGCGGCGTTCGCTACGCTTATTGCCTGCGCTGTTGGCATAGATGGCCGGAATCTCCACATTGCCAAGCGCCGTGATATCAGGCATCAGGTGGTAGCGCTGGAAGATGAAGCCAATATTCTCGCGGCGCACACGTGCCAGCTCATCCGGAGAAAGATGGGCCGTGTTTTGCCCACCGATGAAATAATCGCCGCTGTCCGGTACATCCAGGCAGCCCATGATATTGAGCAGCGTCGATTTACCCGAACCGGAAGCGCCGATGATTGCCACAATCTCTCCGGCAGCAATAGTCAGGTTGACGTCTTTTAGTACCGTCAGAGGTTGGGCGCTGTTAGTGTAAGTGCGGCTGATGTTGTTCAGTTCGATGAGGTTGCTCACAAGAAGATCTTCTCCTTTTTAACGTCGCTGCCTGGCTGTCCCAGCACTACTTTTTCACCTGGCTTCAGACCACTGAGCACTTGAATATCGACGTTGTTAGTGATACCGGTGGTGATCTCCCGGGTTTGTGGCTGATTGTTTTCCCCCAATATCTGCACCTGTTGCTTGTTGTCCGGCGTTTTCTTCACCGCCTGTAATGGAATCAGCAGCGTGTTCTTTGCCTCGCTGCGCAATAAAGACACCTGCGCTGTCATGGCGATGCGTAGTTTATTGTCAGGGTTGGGCACATCCAGCAGCGCGTTGTAGTAGACCGACGCATTACCGGAGCCGGAACCGGACGCTGAATTGCCGCCGGCAGACAGTGAATCGTCTTTCATGATGGACTCCGGCGCCAGTTCAACGCTGCGCAAGGTCGCGTCATAGCGTTTGCCTGGCTCGGCGAAAATGGTGAACCAGGCTTTCTGGCCCGGCACGACATGGGTGATATCGGCTTCGGAGATTTGTGCTTTGATGATCATTACATTCAATTGCGCCAGCTTGACGATAGTGGGCGCGCTCTGATTAGCATTCACCGTCTGGCCCTGCTGAGTAATGATGGCGATAACGGTGCCGTCCATTGGCGCGACGATTTGGGTATAACTGAGATCCACCTTCTTTTTATCGACGTCGATTTGCGCCTGCACAATGCGCGCATCCAATACCTGTAGTTCAGCACGCGTGGTGGCTAGCGTAGCTTCGGCGGTTTCATAATCCTGCCGCGAACTGGCTTCATCTTTCAGCAACCGTTTTTGGCGTTGGAATTGCGCTTGGGCCTGCTTCAGCGCGGCCTGCCTGGCGAGGCGGTCGGCTCTGGCCGCATTCAGCGCAGCTTGTGCATTGCGCAGATCGTTACGTTGCGGCACATCGTCGATCTCAGCGATCAATTGGCCTTTGTGAACCCGGTCACCTAATTTAATCTTTAAGGATTTCACCTGGCCAGATACCTGTGCGCCCACGTTGACGCGCTCGATAGCATCCATTTTCCCGGTGGCCAGCACGGCGTTTTCAATATCTCCCTGGCGAACCGTCGCAGTAACATAAGCCAGCGGGGCGGGGCGCAGCAAATAAACCGACAGAGTAATCAAGACAGCGAGCAAAGCAGCGGCCGCAATAAACGCCATACGGCGGGTGGATAATTTCATGGGCTGGACCTGAGGTTTATATAACGGGAGATTCATTTTCTGGGACTTCATGATAGTACATACGGTTGTAGGAAAAAGTGGCGACTTGTTGTCAGAGATTTGATTGCGGCTGGTAAAAACCCAATTTTAAAAGCCTCTTTTTCATAGAGAAGACTACACATGGTGACGAACGTCCATATACGAACTCAGGTTAATAATTAGTGGCTCTCACGTAGGTTGGGCTAACGCTTTATCAGCCCAACATCTGCGCAGAATGTTGGGCTGATAAAGCGTTAGCCCAACCTACTCATCGGCTTCGCTTTTAAAAATGCGAGTCTTCGTGTGTAAGCCCAGACAACAGAACCGTTTTCTCTCTTGCAAAACTTTTTCGCAGATATACTGTTGCGCGGCAGCAAGGCCCGTAGGGTGGATTAGGCGTAGCCGTAATCCACCAATCGTTGTACACGACGAATGGTGGATTACGGCTACGCCTAATCCACCCTACGGCATCTGCAGACTAGTTGTCCTCTCTTATACCGTTCCAGGCGGAGCGGCTTATAGAACAGACGAAGGAATGAATGTTGAGAAAAATTGATATAAACAAGGAAAAAAATGGATTGGAATCATGAACTTCTTGCCAGCGTAATCTGGCTGGGCCAGGCTTTCGTCATCAGTCTGATGGGTCTGGTCGTCGTCGTTATCGGACTGAGTCGTTTTACCGCATGGGGCGGCCAATTCCGGCGACTTACATGGACCTACTTCAATCCCTTCGGTCCGTCCGGCAGCATAGTGCCGCTGGCCTGGCTGGCATTGATTATTTTCATGACGCTGTTTGCGGTACGCATGAATGTGCTTATTTCATTCTGGTACAACGGTTTTTACAGCGCGATGCAAAATCTGGATGCAAAAGCATTCTGGTTCATGTTGATGGTGTTCTCGGTGCTGGCAACCATACATGTACTGCGCGCGTTGCTGAACTTTTATCTGAACCAGACGCTTCTGATTCGTTGGCGTGTCTGGTTGACGGACGTATTAATCGAACGTTGGCTCGACAAACAAGGGTATTACCGCAACCAGTTTGTGCCGGAACACACTGATAATCCGGATCAGCGTATTCAGGAAGACGTGACCAGCTTTGTCACGAGTTCGCTGATTCTGTCGATGGGGTTGCTGAATGCCGTGGTTTCCCTCTTTGCATTCACTATTATTCTTTGGAACTTATCGGGATCGTTAGTCTTGTTCGATTGGGAGATCCCGCGCGCGATGGTATTTATGGTTTATCTGTACGTCGTTATTGCGACCGTGTTTGCCATCAAGATCGGTCGCCCTTTGATCCGGTTGAATTTCTTAAACGAACAGTTCAATGCGAACTTCCGGTATGCGTTAGTCCGGCTGCGTGAATACGGTGAGAGCATCGCGTTCTATCGCGGGGAAACGGTTGAACGTGGCAATCTGCTAAAACGCTTTGGTCAGGTGATTAGCAATATGTGGGCGATCATCTTTCGATCACTTAAATTTCAGGGTTTTAATCTGACCATCAGCCAGGCTGCCGTGGTTTTTCCGTTTATCGTCCAGGCGCCGCGTTTGTTCAGCAAACAAATTACCTTAGGTGATGTAATGCAAACCACCGAGGCGTTTCGTCAGGTGGAAGGAGCATTGTCTTTCTTCCGTAATGCTTATGATGATTTCACCGGCTACCGCGCGGTTCTCAATCGCTTATCTGGTTTTCTGGATTCGATGGATTTAGCCGGACAGCTTCCTACTGTGCAAATAGAACAGGGCAATCAACAGCTTGCCGTGGAGAGACTGAGCGTGCGAACGCCGGCCAACCTCATTCTGGTGGAAGACCTGAGTCTGACGTTGTCGCGGTCTTCGACACTTCTGATTCGCGGTCCATCCGGTATTGGAAAAACCACATTGCTGCGTTCAATAGCCGGTTTATGGCCCTATGTGGATGGCAAAGTGCTGCGGCCTCTTGATGATCAATCGCTCTTTCTATCGCAGAAACCATATATTCCATTGGGCACGTTACGCATGGCTTTGTACTATCCGGCCGCGATACAAAGCGACGATCAGGCTGCGATGATATTGGCGCAATGTCATCTGGGACATCTGGTTGCACGCTTGGATGAAGAAGCCGACTGGACACAAATATTGTCGCTGGGCGAGCAGCAGCGTCTGGCGATAGGTCGGGTACTGTTGAACTGTCCTCAGTTAGTGTTCCTCGACGAAGCCAGTTCAGCGATGGACGAAGGGTTAGAACATGCGATGTATGGATTGTTACGACGCGCGCTTCCGGAGGCAATACTGGTCAGCGTTGGACACCGCAGCAGTTTGCTCGGCTTTCACGCGCAGGAGCTTGAATTGATGGGGGAGGGTAAGTGGCAAATGCGTGATTTGCCATTTCAATTGACCGGACCTGTCTGAGTCCAACCAGTTCAACTTGCCGCTTTTCCAGGTGATGTGGCGCTTCTATTCCTATCTGTGAACTGGCGCTGTTTCCTCCGCTCTCCCGCGAAACGGGAGAGCATACAAGGGGCCAGATTATGCTGATTCATGAACAGGGAGAAATACAGACCACATCAGTTTGAATTACACCCCCTTATTTACGACCTAAAAGCATGCCAATTAAAATTCCTACACCGGCGACTGCGGCGATCGTTTGCCATGGATTTTCTTTGACGAAATGGTCTGCCGAAGCGATCGCTTCTTTCCCGGCAATCACGCTGCGTGTCTGGATTGTCTGAACGGTGGTTAATGCAGAGTCCAGCAACTCCATCGCTTCGCTGCGTACTTTCTCTGCCTGCGCACCAGTTAATGTTGCTGCGGTATTAAATAATTGCTGCGCTTCCTGGAGCAAATCATTAACGTCTTTGGTAACTACTTTCGGAGTTGATTTAGGCATGGTGGTTTCCTTGGGTTAAAAATTAAATTGATAAATCACGCATGTCATCAGCGTGTTCTTCTTTCATCGCCATAATCCCGACTAGCTGGCGATCTCAGGTAGCGAGATCTCCGTTGCTATCAGTTAGTAAATAGGGCAATCAGAATAATGATGGGGATAGGAACTCCCAGGAAAAACAGTAAGAGTGAGCGCATGGTAAACCTCCTGAATTAAAGTAAATAATTAATAAGGCTTCTGAAACATCAAGGATTAATCCTGACTTTTTACACAAACAACACCGTCACGTTGTCTGCCGCCCAATGTGGCAGAAAAACTGGCGACAAACGCACCAGATAATAATGCGATAAACATCCACAATGCTGAATATGCTGTGGCTTTGCGCGCTTTATCCGCGGCTTGTCTGGCATTATTTTCCAGATCGGTTGCGGCGGTATGCAGCACATTAAATGTGTCGTTAACACGTTTTTCGGCCTCTGCAACAGAAAGGCCGGTGCGTTTTGCAATCACTTGTGCCAGGTAGTGAGCATCTTGTGGTGGCAAGTTGGCGGAGTGAATACTATTTACCATGATTCGTTCTGCTTCACTATGCATAGCAGTATCTGATAAAGCAGACTCAGGTTGCTGCACCGGTCGGAACAACGAGTCGACCAGATACTTCTGAATACCCTCAATACCACTATCTTTACTACCTGCTGATGCGGCGCCCCCGACTGCTGCTGCACTTAGAGCCGTAGTCGCCATGGAGGAACCAGCAGAAGTAATTCCTGCCACAGTTTTACCCATCACGGTGCCAATTAACGCTGCCACCAAAATTGAAGCGACCGCCCATGCCAGAAAACCGTGCGCCGTATCGCGAAAAAATACCTCATCGGTATGCAAAGTTGCCCATTTAATGCGCAGGCGACCCGCGAGGTATCCGCCCATTCCCGATGCCACTATCTGGGTCAGGATAAGCCACGCGATGGTAGAAACTCCTAATGTGGTGGCGCTAATTCCGCTATTTGGCCAGGGTGAAATAGTGGAAAAACCTAAACCTGCGCCCAACACAAGCAAGATGAGTGACAGGGCTGCTGCTGCGGCGGCTCCGGCAAAAATCGCTCCCCAGACTACTCCCGATGATGTTCTGTCAGCTGAAACATGTGAAAAATTTTCTTCTGTCGTTTGCATAGATTCCTCCGGTAGTGTGACGTAAATACTGATTTGCTTTAATTTAATTAAGCCTGGTTAGTGGATGCATTTTCCTAGTGATTGACTGGCCTTTTTTGGAAAGCCACCGGAGATCATAACAAAAATTCTGCTTCCTATATTAAGCACAACAAATTACGTTTTCTGATTAGGTGCTCGCGACGATAATGCGGATTGCTACTGCAGATATACCCGGTCATGGTTTGTACAGTTGACGTTACCCACGGCGGTTTACTAAACTCTCGTAGGACAACCATGCCAGTACCGGAGAAATGATAAAAATCACCGATAGTGGTACCGGAGAACTGGCAGGAAGCCAGGCTGTGATGTTGCCGATAAGCGCTCCGCCACCTAGTTGCATAAAGCTATATAGCGAACCAGCGTAGCCGGCAATTGTTCCAAATGGTGTAAAGGCACCGGCAAAAGCGTTCGGCCAGATGAAGGTAACTCCGAAGTAAAACAAAAACACCGGCACGATAATGGCATACAAATTGAGCCCGAAAATACTGTGTCCAATCAATAGCAAACAACCTGAAACAAACATCGTTATCCAACCAAAACGGAGCATAAATTTTCCACCAAAACGCTTGACGAATTTTCCGTTAACCGCGCCGGCTAATGCCATTGCTCCCGCCCCGATAACAAACGATATCCAGCCAAACTCAACAGGGTTTAACCCGACATGTTTGATAAGTAGAATTGGCCCTACAGCAAACCATGAAAAAAAAGCGCCATAACAAAAAAATACCGCAAGCGTATAGCCCATAAAAAGGGGGCTGGTTAATAATTGCTTAAAGGTGCTTAGAATAAATGGAAGTTTTAGCCGTTCAGGATGATGATGTTGCGAGGTCTCCTTAAACACAAAGATGATCAGAAACAACGTTATCAAGCTATACAAAATGAGGAAACCAAAGTTCGCCTGCCAGCCAATATTTTGTTGAAAATATCCGCCAAGAACGGGTACCGCGGGGACGAAGAATGTAACGACCACCGATAGCCATGCACCATACTTGGACAGATCGTCACCCTGATACACATCGCGAAATATGGAACGCCACAACGAGGAGCAGGCGCCGGCCCCTACGCCTTGCACCAGGCGACCAATTATTAAGAGTTCAATGTGCGTTGCCAGCATACTTAGCAGACTCCCACAAATGAAAATGAGCAGTCCTGCGATGACGGGAATTCGACGTCCCACGCCTTCTGAAATCGGGCCATATATCAATTGCGAAAAGGCAAGGCCAATCATAAAAACAGTCAGGCTAAACTGAGCATGCTCAACCGGCGTGCCCATAATGTGTGCGATGGCTGTTAAAGAAGGCGCGTAAATATCGGTTGCAACGCTGGTCAGGCAAGCAATTAGCAACACATTGGCGAATAACAGACGTGGTGTATTTACACTAATCTTTTCATTCATTTATATAGCTCCGTTTATAAAACATCGCTATTTTACCTTCTGAAGTTCAGCTGGCTGCATTATTGAAGACGTATTGCCACGCCTTGGATTATTAGCGTTGACCTCGATCAGTGAAGCATTTCCGCTAGTGATTGGCGAAAGTTATGCGAGCGGTTTACCGGTATTGACTACCGACGTTGGCGCCTGTCGCATGTTGGTCGAAGGCAGCGACGAGGCTGACCCTGCGCCTGGATCAGATATTTCCTGTGCTCGCGCTGACCGGCTTGCTCTACAACCTGGGTATGTGGATGGACAAGTTTATTTTCTGGGGTGACGACATCACCGGAGTCTCCGTCATGGGTATGCTGCGCACTTCGCCCATTTATGATCTGCCGATTTTTCTCGCCTATTTATCGACCATTCCCGGAATGGCGGTATTCCTAGTGCGGATGGAAGTCGACCTGGCTGAACAATGCGCGCATTTTTATAAGAAGGTGACTGTTGGTGGCACCTTGCAACAGATTGTCGATGCTAAGCAAAATCTGGTGCGCGGGGTCAAGAACGGATTGATCGACATGTTCAAAGTGCAGTCCGTGACTACGTTGATTTTATTGGTGCTTGGGGAGGGCCTGCTTGTCCTGTTTGGTATTTCTCCCCTGTATCGTCCATTACTCAGTATTGATCTGGTCGCAGTCGCGACACTGTTGGGCGTGCTTGCCGTATTCAATGTCTTGTTTTACCTTGATCAACGCAAGAGCGTGCTGTATTTATGCCTTTTGTTTTTTATCTCCAACACGGCTTTTTCATTACTGAGTCTGGTTGCAGGTCCGGTGTTTTATGGCTATGGTTTTGCCGCCTCGGTACTTCTTACCTTGTTTGTCAGTCTTTACACTCTGTCGCATACGCTGGAAAGTCTGGAATACAAAACATTCATGTTGCAGCCGATTAATAGTTGATGTTTTTCTCTCCGCTTGTGGGGAGGTTGCGGAGAAGGTCGGGAGAGAAGGTCGGGGGAGAAGATTGCGGAGAAGGTTGGGGGAGAAGATTGGGAAAAATCCAGTCGCCCGTCGTTTGACCGGATTGTTTCCATGAGCCGAGCTGCGGCTCCCTCTCCCGCTCTGCGGGCATAGGTATCTACACAAGTTTAAAACTATGTTAAAAGCGACTGATTTGGAACAATCAAATTGAACGAATTAGAACCGCGTCTGCAGAGACGGTGTGGGAAGCTGGTTATGGCACATAGCAACACGAC
>Ga0209512_1001368_pt1 | contig 30393 bp, 29 predicted proteins | sample frozenSSSSmetaG_FD_184142 | JGI IMG/M metagenome (GOLD analysis project Ga0209512, IMG submission 184142) | Glacier valley bacterial and archeal communities from Borup Fiord, Nunavut, Canada, to study Microbial Dark Matter (Phase II) -... | ecosystem: Environmental > Aquatic > Freshwater > Ice >...
GTTATCACTTGATATATCATCTGTTACTTTAGATGCTAACAATGCTTTTATTGATAGATCCGGAAAAAATAAAAAGTTTATCCAAGATTTACCAAAGACATTTTTGTTACGTCAATATATTTACGTGTACCAATTATTACTGATTTAATAACGATAAGTATATTTGCTTAGGTGTACGATCGCGTTCACAATTATCCCAACAACCGAGTCATTACGTAGAAAGCAGTACTAAACTCCATCCTGACTCTGGTTTTTGGCGATGGCTAAGTTTTTGAGATAGCATCTTTCCTTCCCCATTTTCCACACAGATAGTAGGTCGGTAGAAATAAACAAAAGTTCGTAGTAGCGCTTTAGCGCACAAGATCTACGCTACTACGAACCGATACAAAACTTTACATGGGAATGTTTTTATGTGCTCACTTACTTAGTAGTAGCCGCGCTCAAAAATTCTATTCTTTAGTTTATGCAGTCGGTTTAGTGAAACCAAACATGGTAAATAGCCAATGATACCATTCTTGGTGGGTTACAAACACCTTCAAGGCAGACTTCAAATCGACATCCAAATCTTTATTCTGAATATCGATAATTAATTTATAAGTCAGTTCCAATTGAATTCTATCCTGTTTAGAAAATAAAACGAAATCTCCATTAGAAGCATTTTTTAGTTGATTTACTTTTTCTTTGGCTACGCTACCCTTAATTTCAGTTAAGCGGTCATCCCGAAATAAACCAAAACGGTCTTTAGGGTGCAAGCATACTAGCTCATTGAAATTACTAATTCGACTAGTGAAAGAGGTGTTTGGAGCAATGTGCAGAAAACCTATCACATAATTTTGGTGGTCAGTCTCAACTACAATATGCTCTGGCAAAACTCGTTTTCCTAACCGATACAAAGTCAATTTAATCGGCTTAATGTGGTTGAGAGCTTCGGCGATGGTCTTGAGTTTACCTATATCATCCGAATCAGAAATAATTGGCAGACTATTGTACTGACCCTCAAGGTATACCTTCTGCTTAGTTAGATACTCAATAACATATTCTTGAATTTGCTGTTCTTCGCTCTTATCATCAGGAACCAGCTTCTTGACCAGGTCTACCATATCAACCGAACCAGGTTTTTGTATCTCCTGTATGATGCTGATGAATGCTTCTGTCAATACCTGCTGCTGAGAAAGCAATACTCGCAATTGCTGTTCTATTTTTTCATTGCCGTTTAGCTGACGAATGTTTTCCTTTACAGAAGGTAAGGGAATTTGACGAACCTTATAATTGTAATAGTCAGCGGCTCGGTTCAAAACTGCACGAACAGATTTTTGTTCGAGAATATCCTCTAGGTCTGTCGATAAAAATATCTGTGATAAAGGAATATTGAGACTTTGAAGCTTGACTTTAAGAATTGCTTCCAGTTCTTGGTCGTTTGGTCTTTGTAAATGAACCTGATATTGAGATACCCGACCAATAATTGAGTTATCAAAAGTATCTTTAAACTGTTCCCATCGTTCGGGAAACATATTTAGGATAATTAGACTATTAGGAACGTGGGTAAAAATCTCCTTGAGATTTTCTCCAAAATTAAGCAATATTTCCTTGTTGTGAGGAAGTCCCAATCCTTCAAGCTGGTCGAAGATGATAATTAAAGGCTCATCGAGAGTAGATAATTTACCTAAAACCGAAATTGCTTCTAAAGAAAATGCTTCCAGACTAAGGTCTTCTCCCCAATTTGGTAAACCAACTTTTTCTGCTTCCTCATTTGATAAAGCCTGACCTGCTAGCCAACGTGTAGCAATATCTTTACGCTTTGGATCGGTGTAACTACAATACTTAACAATTCCTTTGAGAATCGAGGGAGCAAAACCGCCAGCCGAGTAAGATTTCACCCACCAATCATTAATTCGTTTTTGAATTAGCTGCCAATATACTAGCTTGTTATAAGTTTCTTCCCCCCAAAGAGCATTTTTATTATCATTTTTTAATGCTTTGATAATTTCCTCATCTTTTTGATTAGTCTTTGGAAGACTATCAACAATCTTATGAAAGCTATTAATAATTAAATAATCTAATTGGGTAAAAGAACCAACCTGTTCGACCAAAGACTCTAAAATCCGGCTGTAAATATGGTACAGTATAGAAGAAGCATGGTTAGGCTGACGGATAAAAAGCAGTCGATTACTCGATAATCGTGCTTGTGTTAATCGCATCATTAAATGAGTTTTACCGCTCCCTGGTTCGCCAATTACCACCGCCCCTTTACTTTGATGATTGGAGTCTAGCTTAATGTCCTTTAAAATTGACTCAAGAGTAATAAATTGTTGGTGATATGTATCGGGGTAGTCAGGATGATTTTGAAAAGGGGTATCAACTCGACTTCCACTAAAAGGATTAGGCTGAACTTTTAATTTATTTATCATTAATCGGCAATAAAGGTAGTAGGTAAACTCGGCATCATACCGGGCACTATGAGCCATGTCCCGGATAAAGTAGCGGTTATTAACTCGTAAATTTAAATGTTTACTTAAATATTCTAAAGAGTAGCTTTCCAACCCTAACCAATCATTTTGTGCTCGAACGCAAGTGCAATCAAACTCAAGGGAAGGCATTTGTAAACCAGCTTTACGGAAACTGAATTTAAGTACTTCGATATCGTGTTTGGCATAGTGGCAAACTATTTTCTTACCTTGAACAATATTCAAAAACTCTTCTAGTAAGGTTTTTAAACTTTTGAGGTTAGGTAAATTAGGACTATTATTGGAATAATCGCGGGAAAATCCCTCATATATTACACGTCCTTGACTATCTACAATCGCCAATTCGCTGATTTCTGGTTTGCCTTCAGTATCGAGAACTACAAAGTCCATATCGACTTACAATATTAATAACTTTTTCAAAACTCTAGATATTGAAAATCAGTCTAAAGCAGCATGAATAATTTGTAAGTAATAAAAAATACTTTTGCCACGCATCTTAAACTTAAATAGTCGTTTATGAGCCGATATAGTTCAGTTAGGAATAAATGAGCACTCCGTAGGGGCGCAATGCTTGCGCCCTAATCTCTTGGGTCGGTACGAGAAAATTGTTAACTAAACCCGTATTGGTTTATAAGCGATCGCTCATCTAAAAATATTCATACTGCCCTAGTATGGTTCGGTTAATAATATTTTACACTTATCCACAAGAGCTGGGCGCAAGCATTGCGCCCCTACAAGACCACAATATTATTGAGATTGTTAACCGAACTGTATTGCATACTGCCCAAAATAAACTTTAATTTTCATCTTCTTAATTGTAGTGTTTTTTTTAATACTAATATCTAACTGCATCTCCAAAATACACTGGAAGCTACAGTAGATGATGGATCTACGCCACAACAAAATTTTATTAATTTGATCATAATTCTGTTGTCTTCCCCCAGTAGACTGAAGTGCTAACACTTCGTTTGCTGTAGTATAGTTGTATTTTCATACTACTTGAGCGTGCGGCTATGTCTGAATTTGCATACAGTATTGTCAACAGTCTTGAAGATGCTCAGCAACTGGGAAAGATCATCGAACAGTGTTTTGTAGAACCTGGTGAAAGCGAACCCTATTTAAATCGGATTGGGAGAGAAAATCACCGGATTATCCGTCAAGGTCAGCAAATTGTTGGTGGATTAGCGATCATCCAGATGGGTCAATGGTGGGGTGGTCAGAGTGTACCAATGGCTGGAATTGCTTCTGTGGGAATTGCACCAGAATATCGCGGATCGCACGCGGCGTTAACCTTGATGCAGCACACTGTGAAGGAACTTTATGATTGCGGTGTCCCAATTTCCGTTCTCTTTGCTGCAACACAACATTTATATCGCAAAGCTGGATATGAACAGGCGGGTACTGCTTGCGGTTGGAAAATTTCTACTGGAGATATTCAGATCAAGGAGAAACCTTTAGCGATCGCGTCCGTGAAGTGCGATCAAGAAATCCTCCAGAAAATGTACAATCAACAAGCAACACTAAATAATGGAAATTTAGATCGTTCCACCACCATCTGGAAATATTGGACTGACCCAGATGACAAGCAACCTCTTTACACTTATATTTTTGGCACAGTAGACAAACCTCAAGGTTATATCATCTTTAGCCAAGAGAAAGCAGGTGACGATTCTTTCCTCTTGGTGAAAGATTGGGTAGTACTCACCCTAGATGCAGCAAAAACTTTTTGGGCTTTTCTTGCCAATCATCGCACTCAAATGGAGGAGATTCACTGGAAAGGATCATCTTGTGACATCCTCACATTGCTGCTACCAGAGCAAAATTTCGAGACTAGATTTGTTGAACGTTGGTTACTACGAGTGATTAATGTGCCAAAAGCACTTCTGTTGCGAGGTTATCCACAAGGAACAACCGCCGAACTACATCTCGAAGTTGAAGATGACTTAATTACCGAAAACAACGGTAAATTCATTCTAACTGTCGCCAATGGACGTGGTGAAGTTACAAAAGGTGGCAAAGGCGAGTTAAAAATAGATGTGCGTTCCTTAGCACCACTTTATACAGGTTTGTTTACACCACGACAGTTACAGCTTGCCGGAAAAATCCAGGCGACAGCAACTTCCCTCGCTGCGGCGACGCAAATATTCGCTGGTACATCCCCGTGGATGCCAGATTTCTTTTAAGATCTGTAAATATAATTACAAATGACTATGCATCAAAGTTCAGGTCGATGGCACTTAGGACTAGCTTTATCGCTGTTGACCGTTTTTCTCTGGGGAATTCTACCGATTACTTTAGCAATCACACTGCAAGAACTCGATCCCTATACAGTGACTTGGTTTCGCTTTTTGGTTTCGTTTGCCTTGTTAGGAATTTATCTCGGTTGGCAAGGGAAATTACCTAAGTTGCAGAATTTTGCTGGCTGGAAGTTGTTAGCGATCGCCACAGTTTTTCTCGCCACCAATTATATACTTTTCTTAATCGGCTTAGCTCTGACCACGCCGAACAACGCCGAAGTGATCATCCAACTAGCTGGTGTCCTCATGGGTTTGGGAGGGTTGGTGATTTTCCGAGAACGGTATACCCTTGCACAGTGGATTGGCGTCGGTGTGCTCACTCTAGGCTTCGCCCTCTTCTTCCACGAACAACTAACAAATTTAATAACAGCCCAAACTAAATATCTTTTTGGTTCCGGTTTGATTGTTTTGGGAGCAGCAGCCTGGGCGATTTACGCACTAGCCCAAAAGCAATTGTTACAGAGTCTATCATCATCCAACATTATGCTGATGATCTACGGTGGTTGTGCCATCTTGTTCACACCATTTGCCGCACCACAGCGGATTCTGACGCTTCATCCTTTCCATTTTGGCATGTTAGTTCTTTGTGCTTTAAATACTTTAATTGCTTACGGTGCGTTTGCAGAATCGTTAGAACATTGGGACGCATCCCGAGTCAGCGCCATTTTAGCTTTGACACCGATAGTCACATTGATCGTGAGTTGGCTAGTGTCGTCACTTACGCCCAATTTGCTCACACCAGAACATTTGACAAGCTTAGCAATTTTCGGGGCATTTTTTGTTGTGTGTGGATCGGCAGCAATCGCTATCAGTAAATCTCCTGAAAAACAAACTTAATAGACAATTTCTAATCTGACACGTAGGTAGAGTTACTGAATTTAATTCGGAGTTACCTTGTCAACAATTGTTGCTCTGATACGCATGGTAAAAAGCATTGCTTGGCACTGACCGTTTCTACAGTGGTGAAGTAGTGAGTGTAATCGCACTTATAACTTAACATTGACTACAGTTGTAAAAGGTGCGCTGATGTAATCCAAACATGTTATCTTCTGATCTTGTTTAATCGGAATTCTTCCCGATCTACTATGTTTAAGGGTGATTGCTATGATCGTGCATTCCTCGCCTCTAACAACATCTTGACTAACTACGGATGTTCATCTGTCTACTCGCTCCTCAAGAGCGCATCCGAGAAAAGCACTACCACATAGAGAAGCCTGCAAAAATTTTACCAGGGTTAAGGCTACCAGCACTTCTCAGCACTCCTGTTACTTAGATAGCGACGTGACGACACGCGTTTGCTTGAGTCAACATGGTGTCAGAAATCAAGCCAAAAACCTTTACATATGAAAAAACCACCCGTGTTTAATTTTTTCACCACAGCGAGACATTGTTCGTTATCGGTCGGTTTAGCCGTGTTAATAGCGCCGTTTGGTGTACCACAGAAAACAATAGCAGCAGAGCGAGTATACGCTTCTTATTCAGCACTAGAGCGTTCTGTAGCGGTCTCCTCTCTAGAAGCTTATGCCAAGAAAGGCGTCATTAATGAAGACTTATCTATTTATACTCAGTATCTCAAACCGCCACAAATGGCACAGTTGCGGCGGGCACTTCTACAGCGAATTAACTTGAGTCCGGTAGCAATTTCGCAGTTTCTTTACACCGACCAAGGCGAAATGTTACTGCAAAAACTCGGAGAAATCGTCAAAACCGAAACTCATGAATCCGGATCTTTAGCACTACGCGGAGCACTAATCTTAGCAGCAGATGATCCTCAAGGCTTAACCCTGTTAACTTTTTTGCAGAAATTTCCCACCCGCAGCATTCGGATAGATTTGGCGCGAACTCTCGACATCGCCGGACAATTAGAAAACCTGGTAACGCAAACAAACCGGGCAAATGATGCTGTCGCCGAAAAGTCCAAAGCCACAGCACTCGCCTTTCAACCGCCAGCTAATTTAGCGCAGTTTCTCGATTTGCGGCGACGAGGACAAATTAGCTACAAAAAAACCACGCGGACATTTTTCGACTTGTCTCGCGCCCGGATGTTGAAGACAGATATTTACATTCCCTCTGTCCAAAAGCCCGCAGCAGTGATTGTGATTTCCCACGGATTAGGATCAGACAGCGGTAGCTTTGAATATTTAGCCAATCAGCTAGCTTCCTACGGCTTTGGTGTGATTGTACCTAATCATCCCGGTAGCGATGCCAAACAACTGCGATCGCTACTAGGTGGACGCACCAGCGAAGTTGCCGATCCCCAGGAATTAATTAACCGCCCATTAGATATAAAATATTTACTGGATGAAATGGAGCGTCTGAGCAACTCTGATTCTGAGTATAAATCGCGGTTAAATCTCCAACAAGTCGGCATAGTTGGTCAATCCCTCGGCGGCTACACAGCTTTAGCCTTAGCTGGTGCGCCAATTAACTACCAACAGTTAGATAAAAACTGCGCTCCAGGAGCCTTAAATCAGTCTTGGAACATCTCTTTACTGCTACAGTGTGAAGCGGCGAAGCTCAACCATACCCAAAGTAATTTCCGAGATGAGAGAATCAAAGCAGCGATCGCTGTCAACCCAATCACCAGCAGTATTTTTGGACAAGCTAGCTTCAGCCAAATCAAAATCCCCGTGATGATCGTCGCCAGCAGCGATGATACAGTCGCTCCTTCCTTCTCCGAACAAATTCAGCCTTTCACCTGGCTAACTACTCTTGACAAGTATCTCGTCTTACTCAAAGGCGGAACCCACTTTTCCACAATTGGATCTTCTAGCCAAGGGAGCGATCCTGTACCATTACCAAGTCGGATTATTGGACAAGATCCGTCTCAAGCACGACGTTATCTAAATATTTTGAGTCTGTCTTTCTTCAAAACATATGTTGGTCAAGTATCCCCATACCGCGCGTACCTAAATTCCTTTTACATCGAAAAAATTTCTAGCAACCCACTAGGACTCAGTCTGATTCAGTCTTTGACCCCAACCGAACTACAGCAGGCGCTAGACGGTTCCACTACGACTACACAATCTAAATGACTAATGACTATTCAGGTTTTGTAAATCTTAATAAGCCACTTGGCTGGACTTCTCACGACTGCATCGCCCGCTTGAGGAAACTATTGCAGCTTAAGCGTATAGGACATGGTGGGACATTAGATCCGCTGGCGGTTGGGGTTTTACCAATCGCCGTCGGGAAAGCAACGCGACTATTGCAGTACCTGCGACCAGAAAAAGCATATATAGCCACAATTCGCTTAGGAGTGCAGACAACTACAGACGATTTAGAAGGAGAAATTATTGCTTCAGGGCCTTGTCAGGGATTGAGTTTAGCAACGGTGAAAACTGCACTAACCCAATTTCAAGGCACAATTCAGCAAATTCCGCCAAGTTATAGTGCGATTCAAGTCCAAGGTAAACGACTTTACGACCTAGCGCGGAAAGGAGAAATAGTCACAGCGCCAGTCAGAACAGTAGAGATTTCTAGTCTTGAGGTTTTAGATTGGCGGGACGGGGATTTCCCAGAGATAGATGTAGCGATCGCTTGTGGTGCGGGAACATATATTCGCGCGATCGCTCGCGATTTAGGTGCAACCTTAAAAACTGGCGGCACTCTATCAACATTAACCCGAACTCAAAGTAGCGGATTTGACTTACAATCCAGCCTAACATTTGACCAAATAGCCGAGCAACTACCAGCCAATTTCCAACCAATAGCCGCAGATACAGCCTTACAACATCTCAAAGAGATCTCTTTACCCCCCACAGATGCTCAGAAATGGTGCCAAGGTCAACGCGTTGCTGTAGAAGTGCCAATTTGCGGACTAATGCGAGTTTACGACGAATCACAACGCTTTTTAGGCATCGCGCAAACAGAAGACACTGTATTAATTCCCACAATGGTATTCGCAGCCATTTAAACATAAGTAAAACTAATCATAATAAATCCGTTAATTACGGTGTAGCTTATTACTTCTTCTGATGAAAAAGCTCATGAAAGCTAGCTATGAATGGATTTACTTATAAGTAAATTGTATAATAAAATACTTTTTACTAAAAATCTACTGTAATGATAAAACTTTGTTTTTTGTATACGATTAAACAGAAAACCGAATGTAAAGTATGGTGTTAAAAGTTCTTAAATGAGAAATGTCCTACTTGGCTGTTATTCGTGACTTTTTTTGCAGCCTACAAGTATTAAGGAGATCAAAAATGTTGAAGCAAATTTTAACTAGTGGTTCGATTCTCGCTTTGTTGTTAGGAAGCAGTATTGCTGGTAAAGCGACAATCAAACAACCGCTATTTCTATCTCAAACCGAAAACACCCCCTCAAACCCACCAGCATCGGATAACTCAGCACCGCGTGGACCAAACGATGCAACCCCCCCAGTAGCACCCGACCGCCCTAATTCCTCACCTGACCGCCCTAATTCCTCACCCGACCGCCCTAATTCCTCACCTGATAACTCCACCAGTCCAGTGAGTCCTGGAGTCAATGACCAAAAAGCACCCGACCGTCCTACTCCCTCACCTGATAACTCCACCAGTCCAGGTCCGGGAAGCAATGACCCAATGACACCTCCCGCCCCAATTCCTGTCAGCCCTGGAGGTAACGACCCAGCAAATAGTCCTTCAACTCCCCCGCCAAATGCTGGAAATGGTGAACCAGGAACCCCATCTAGACCCGATAAAACTACTAGTCAAGCTAGTACCACATCCTGCGATGTTGAAGCACGCAGACCGACAGGCGGAAGTTCCAGAATCAGAAGCCAAATGTTAGACGACTGCAGTCAAAGTAGATAATATTTCACGCAAAGACGCATCAGCGAAGCCATTAAAGTTTAAGCTTTAACATCAGCGCTACTGCATTTTTGAGGCGTGGACAATATCTATTCCCCAATAAGGCGTTGGGGCGCAAGCGTTGCGCCCCAATCTCTTAGGATAGTGCGAATTGAATTGTTAACTGAACCGTATTGATCTACTCCCAAGTCGCCACAGGTCGCAAAACAGCCGGAATTTCTCCTTGAGATAGAGGAAACTCCAACATCGTCTCTTTCAAACTCAAATACCCAGACTCAGTAAAAGACAACAACATCCTCTGCAGCGCTAGCCAAACCTCTGACTCATATTCCCAATCGCCGCTGCGTCCGGCTTTACCGGCGATTGATTTTAATGCCCAGAAGTAACTATTTCTCACCACACTCCCGCCTTTCTTAAAACTTGGGACATCTTCGCTGTGTAGCAATAGGACTGTATTGTCAATTCTGGCTCTCATGTCTGAATCCAACCATTTAACCGCCTAGTTTAGCAGCATCCAAAGCTAGATTTAATTTTAGGACGTTGATTCGCGGTTCTCCGAACAATCCGAGGTCTCGACCTGTAGTATTTTTGCTGATTATTTGTTGAATGGTGTTAGCTGGAACTTTGCGGGCTTTAGCTACACGGTTCGCTTGCATGTTAGCATTGGCAAGAGAAATATCAGGATCGAGTCCTGAAGCTGAAGCCGTCACTGCATCTACAGGTACGGGTGTAGTTGCGGGTAAATTATTTTCCTGACGATAAGCAGTACTTGCATCCTTGACAGATTGAATGAACTTTTGGTTAGTTGGCCCATTGTTACTACCACTACTTTGAGCTGCATTGTAAGGTTCAGCTTTGTCACTTGTACCTGTTTTATTCGTTGCACTGGGTCGGGGATGGAAGTATTGCGGTAAGGCAAAGTTTTGCCCGATTAATTCCGAACCGATCGCTTTGCCATTTAAAGTGATTAAACTACCATTCGCCTGGTGGGGAAAAATGACATTGGCAATCCCTGTAGTCAGTAGTGGGTAAGCTAGACCTGTAATCAGCAACATGAGAAGAGAAAAAATGATTGCTGGTCTCAGTAAAGCCGTGATTGATGAACGAGATTGAATTTCCATGATTTTGCTTTAAAATGTTTTTCCAGCCATCAATTGAATTTGTTCGGCGACGGGTCCAAGTGCTAAAGCGGGGAAAAATGTTAATCCTCCCACAATCAAAATTGTCGATAGCAACAGTCCGCCAAAGAGAATTGTGTCTGTAGATAAAGTGCCAGCGCTGGCTGGTACACTCTGTTTAGCTGAGAGGGAACCGGCGACGGCGACCATTGGCAATAATGTCAAATAACGTCCGAAGAGAATTGCTAAACCAATCGTGGTATTAAAAAACGGGGTATTGGCATTTAATCCGGCGAAAGCTGAACCATTGTTAGCAGTTGCGGAAGTGTAAGCATAGACAATTTGACTGAATCCGTGGGGACCTGGATTGCTAATACTGTCTGTAGCACCATGCCAAATTAGTGCTAAGGCGGTAAATACCAAGATGACAAAAGGATGGGCTAAAAGTGCCAAGGAAGTGAGTTTCACTTCTCTAGCTTCAATTTTCTTACCTAAAAACTCTGGAGTGCGTCCAACCATTAATCCCACAAGAAACACACCAATAATGGCGTATTGAATTAAGTTAATCAGTCCGACACCTTTACCGCCAAAGACGACATTCAGCATCATCTCCGCTAAGGGGACAAATCCACCGATTGGCGTCAAACTGTCGTGCATTGCGTTAACAGCACCAGTAGTTGCCGCAGTTGTCGATGTCACAAATAAACTAGTTTGGGCAATCCCAAACCGGACTTCTTTACCTTCTAGGTTGCCACCACTTTGCAGGGCTGTTAAAGATTGATCAGCACCGGCTTGACTTAATAGCGGATTGCCGATTTGTTCTGCTGGGGCAACAATTGCTAAGAAAGCAATAAATAATACAGCAAATACGCCAAAAAAGATCCATCCTTGTTTCTTGCGCCGCAAAACTTTACCTAAGGCATAAGGTAAGGCGATAGGAATCAGCAGCATAGATAAGATTTCTAAGGCGTTAGTTAGAGGCGTAGGATTTTCAAACGGATGCGCGGCGTTGACGTTAAAAAAGCCACCGCCATTAGTGCCAATGTTTTTAATCGCCTCTAAACTAGCGACAGGTCCGCGCGAAATCGTTTGAGTTGCACCTTCTAGGGTGGTTACTGTCGCCGCCGGTGCGAGAGTTTGCGGCATACCTTGCCAGACAAAAATCAATGCCAAGATAAAACATAGCGGTAACATGAGACGGTAGAGCGATCGCGTCATATCTACCCAAAAATTACCAATGTGAGTTGTACTGCTTTGACTTAAAGCCCGAATCACTGCCCCACCAGCCGATAACCCAGTTGCCGCCCCAACGAACATTAAAAAGGTAATCATTGCCATCTGGTTAAAGTAAGACAAACTAGTCTCACCACCGTAACTTTGCCAGTTGGTATTTGTAATAAATGAAACCGCAGTATTAAAAGCTTGATCAGGAGTTTGTGGATCTAAGTTATCCGGATTCAGAGGTAATAATTTTTGCAGTCGCAGCAAAGCATAGCCAATTAATGCCATCACTAGGTTAGATACCACCAGCGCCCTAGTGTAATGCTGCCAAGACATTAACTCGCGAGGATTAATCCCCAACAATTTGTAAGTTAACTTTTCTGGAACAGTATCTCGTTCCTCAGTAAATAACTTAACTAAGTAACTACCAACTGGTACGACTAAGAGCACAGCGATTAATAAGATAATCGCAACTTGAATTACATTAATTATCATTTGCTTACAACCAACTCAAAACTTGAATAATCCCGAGAAAAGCCACAAAATTCAGTAAAATCACGCCGACATAAAGTAAATCATTCATCTTAAAATCGCTCCGGTTGTAACATTACAGCAAACAAATAAATAGCCAATGCTACTGTTACCAAAGCCAGAATGCCAAGCGCATAGGCATTTACCCGCGAAATCGCCCCATCTGTAGCAGCTAGTACTGTTGGAGCCAAAATTAAATTAAAACAAAGTGCCAAAAACAGTCGTAGCGGTAGCGGACGCTTTCGTAATTCATCCCGCAAAAATACAGCACTTTCTACTACTTGAACAGGTATTTCATCAATCAGTTTGAGTTTCATTCTTATTTCACTTAAATCAAAAGTGGATTATCTTGTAGCCCGTCTCAATTGACAAATTAAGCCAAACCAATTCCCGCAACTACCATGTCAATTAATTTGATGGCGATAAAAGGAGCAATCACACCACCAACACCGTAGATTAAAACGTTACGTTGCAATAGCTGGTCAGCTGTCAGTGGTCGAAATTCCACACCTTTAAGTGCCAAAGGAATCAAAGCCGGAATAATCAAAGCGTTATAAATCAAAGCCGAAAGAATCGCCGATTGTGAACTCGCCAACCCCATTATGTTGAGTGTTCCTAAACCCGCCGCACTAAACATCGCCGGAATAATCGCGAAGTACTTAGAAATATCATTCGCAATCGAAAAAGTAGTCAACGCCCCACGCGTAATCAGTAACTGCTTCCCAATCGTGACAATATCAATCAGCTTAGTCGGGTCAGAATCTAGGTCTACCATATTTGCCGCTTCCTTAGCCGCTTGAGTCCCGGAATTCATCGCCACCCCGACATTCGCCTGAGCCAATGCTGGTGCATCGTTAGTACCATCACCTGTCATCGCCACCAACTTACCCTGAGCTTGTTCAGCCCGGACAACATCGATTTTGTCTTCCGGTGTCGCTTCAGCGATAAAGTCATCCACTCCAGCTTCCGCCGCAATTACCTCAGCCGTAATCCGGTTATCTCCAGTCAACATGACAGTGCGAATCCCCATGCGGCGCATCTGGTCAAATCGTTCTTTGATCCCCGGCTTGACAATATCCTTGAGATAAATCACACCATAAAGCTCGCCATCGCGACATACAGCTAAAGGTGTCCCTCCCAAACGCGAAACCCGCTCATAAGCCACATCCAATTCCGAGAGGTCGCTGTTAGCACTATTACGCGAACGGACAAATCCTTTAATTGCACTCACCGCGCCTTTGCGGACTTCCTGACCATCAGGAAGATTAGTACCACTCATCCGCGTCTTCGCCGAGAATTCGACACCTTCTGCTTTATTGGGATCAAAATCAACCGTTGCACCTAACTTCTCTGCTAGACGAACAATCGATTTACCTTCTGGTGTCTCATCAAATACACTGGCAGCTAAAGACACATGAGCCATTTCTTCGGCAGAATGACCGTTCACCGGCAGAAATTCTTCTGCTAAACGGTTTCCCAGAGTAATTGTACCCGTTTTATCTAAAATCAAGGTATTGATATCTCCGCAAGCTTCCACCGCTCGCCCAGATGTCGCAATCACATTAAACTGCGCCACCCGATCCATCCCCGCAATCCCGATCGCACTCAATAAACCACCGATAGTCGTGGGAATCAAGGCAACTAGCAGCGAAATTAAGTTGGCAATACTAACTGGACTTTTAGAATAGTTAGCGATCGGGGGAATTGCCGCAATTACCACTAAAAATATCAGTGTCAGCGCTGATAACAGAATGGTCAGAGCGATTTCGTTCGGAGTTTTACTCCGTTCAGCACCTTCCACCAAAGCAATCATCCGGTCAATAAATCCTTTACCTGGGTCGGCTGTAATCCGAATCATTAATTCATCAGACAGAATCCGCGTTCCTCCCGTGACCGAACTCGCAATATCTGTCCCCGGTTGCTTCAACACAGGAGCCGATTCGCCGGTAATTGCCGATTCATCAACCGAAGCAATCCCACCGATCACTTCGCCATCTCCAGGAATGATATCTCCCGCAATCACTTTGACTTGATCGCCGCGTCGCAAAGCTGTGGAACTAACTTCTTGAATAGTCCCATCTGGAAGAACTTTTCGCGCCGATGTATCACTTTTAGTTGCCCGCAGGGCATCAGCTTGAGCTTTTCCTCGTCCCTCTGCCACAGCTTCGGCAAAGTTGGCAAATAAGAGGGTGAGAAATAAGATCAGCGCCAGTAAGCCGTTGTATAGGCGCAGATTGTGACCAGGTGATGGACCAAATAAGTTTGGGTCAATCGTCACGATCGCCGTGATAATAGTCCCAACCCAAACCACAAACATCACCGGGTTCTTGACCATCAGGCGCGGGTTCAGTTTGGCAAAAGCATCGCGAATTGCCCGATTATAAAGACCTGAAGTATTGACTTTCGCCGTCCTCTGCCGAGGTTGGCGCGGACTTTGATTTGAGGGACTAGGTGTTCTAGTTGAACTGTTCGCTGGAGTCATAAAAAATGGGATTTATAATTTCAAGAACAAAATCCGTGACGGAAACGTTGAAAAACAAATGACTGTTTCACGTTTAATCATCTAAACTTGGTGGTTAAATTACAAGATCAAAAGTTGTATTTAAACCAAAATTATACATGTGTATATGTTTATCAATACTTGAATCCAATTGATGTATATAATGTTTATATCTAATTTTCCAGAGATATATATCTCTCGGCGTATACCTGTGTTTTCCAGAATTAAGGGAGCGTTAACGAAGAGCGAATATTTATTTATGAACTAAATATAAACCTATACAAAAAAGTAGATATTTATAAATTTTTTAGCTTTAATAAGTAAAACAATGATCGCATTTACGGATGTTACCTTTAGCAAAATTTAATGTCTTAACTAAAGAATTACAGGTCAGCACATTTTGGGTAATTGTGGGACTTTGTGCTGTAGTCAGTGTGCTGGAATACTCGACACCACCAGAGTACGTGTTTGGCTATCTCTACATTGGTCCAATTTTGCTGGCAAATGCGCGTTGGAATCGCACGGCAACTCTGGCAATTACAGTTATGGCATCCATCTTAACGCTGATGGATTTATGGATACCCGGCGGATACCCGATTACACCATCGACAGTTGCTAGTCGCTTGATTGCGATTTTGGCACTGATTGTCACGGGAATTTTAAGCGATCGCAACCGTTATTACGCCCAAGCAATTGCCCAACAACAAGCCAAACTCCAAGCACAGGAAGAGTTAACCAGCGTCCGAGAAGACTTTGCCTCAACTTTAACTCATGACTTGAAAACGCCACTGCTAGGAGCCATAGAAACCCTAAAAGTCTTTGAACAAGAGAACTTTGGTGCAGTCACACCGGAACAGCAAAAAGTCTTAGCAATGATGGTACGCTCTCACCAAACCTCACTGCAACTAGTAGAAACATTATTAGATATCTATCGCAACGATACCGAAGGATTAAAACTACAGCTAACTACGGTGGATTTGGTCGCCATCGCCGAAGAGACAATCAATACACTTTTTGACTTAGCTTCGACTCGGCGCGTACATATCCGGCTGACTCACGGTGACTCAGATTTTCGTAAATCTCTCTGGGTACACGGAGACGCACTGCAATTGCGACGAGTATTTAGTAACTTATTGACCAACGCGATCAATCATTCACCGCGTGGTGGTAAAGTCGAAGTGGTGTTGGAATCTCAGGCTGCTTTTCAGGCAGCAAAAGTTATCGATGCCGGGTTAGGAATTACTGACCAACAGTTACCGCATCTATTTGATCGGTTCTATCAAGGTCATAGCGATCGCCAAGCTAAAGGCTCTGGACTAGGGTTGTATTTAACTCGGCAAATTATCGACGCACATAACGGTACAATCTGGGCAGAGAACCATTCTCCGACTGGTGCTTTATTCGGCTTCCGCTTGCCTGCTTTGCCTTTTAGCCCTGATTCCTGACCACTCCCCAATCCCCAATCCCAAATTGCCAAATGCCTGCTGCATTGCGAATTCTAATCGTGGAAGATGACGAACTGTTCCGCCTGGGTCTCCGCATGCGGCTACAACAAGAAACCGGAATCGACGTTGTGGCAGAAGCTGAAGATGGGGAGATGGCTGTAGAACTAGTCAAACGCTATGTGCTAGATGTCGTCTTGCTGGATATTGGACTCCCCGGAATCGGCGGTATTGAAGCCTGTCGCCAAATAAAGCTAGAAAATCCCAGTCTACCCATTTTAGTCCTCACTTCCCACGCCCAAACATCGCTAATCACACGCTTAATCGAAGCAGGAGCACAGGGTTATTGTCGTAAAGGTGTAGCAGCGGAGACCTTAATATTAGCGCTGCGCTCTGTAGTTGCTGGAGCCTCTTGGTGGGACCAAACCGCAACTATCGAAATTCGCGCTGTTTTTGGTGGCACCTCGACCATCGAAACCCCAGTAACATTAGACACATCAAACAATCCCCTCACCCAACGCGAACTTGAAATTTTAGCCTTACTCGCCGCCGGAAAATCAAATCAAGAAATCGCCGAAATGCTATATATTGCACCTGGGACGGTAAAAGCTCACGTCCACACTATCTTGCATAAGTTAGAGGTACGCGATCGCACCCAAGCTGTGGTGGTGGCAATGCAAAAAAAGCTGATTTAATGAGGATTTTTGAAACGCGGAGGGCGCGGAGGTCGCGCGGAGGAGCGCGGAGTAAGTTTGGGATCGCGCTTCTCTGTGTTTTTAAGTCCAGCCTTTTTCTGATTGCTTTAGGACATATTCTGCTACATTGTGAATCTGCTCGTCAGTCAAACGACTTTTGAAGGCTGGCATCGCATTTTTACCTTTGGTTACTTGAGTGACGATCGCGGCAACTGAGTTCATCCCATATTTTTCTAATGCATCTTTTTGTAAAGTTTTGTTTGCTTGGACGACATTTTTTCCACCTAGGTGACAGGCATTGCAATTAGCTTTAAAGATTTTTGCTCCGCCTGCAGCGTCTGCTAAAGCCGGAGGATTAAAGGCAAAGGTAAGTATGGCGACAGCTAAGAGTATGATTGACAGAATCTTTTTCACGGTCGTGTTTCCTCTCTAAAAAACAACTAGTAAAATGGGCATATCAGCCCCAGGTTATTATGTTAGGTAAGGTTGACCTCGTCAAAAGACAGGCTGTCAAAGTTTGCTAAATGCACTTTTTGGGTCATGATTTGGTTATCAGCAGAAAATCTAAGATACTAAAATTCCTATGTCCTCTTTACCTGGCTACCGTCCTAAACAACTATCTCTCGGTCCATTAGAGACAGAGATTTTACATATTGTTTGGGAACTTGGTACGGTGACTGTCAAAGATGTCCATGATCGCATCCTGACAGATCCGAACCGCGAGTTGGCTTACACTTCCGTTACCACTGTGCTGCGTCGTCTGACGGAAAAAGGTTGGTTAGCCTACGGCAAACAAGGAAGGGCGTTTTTATGGCAACCATTAGTCACTAAGCAGCAAGCGGCGGTGATTAAGGCTCATGAACAGTTACACCGCTTTCTCGCAGTTGGCAATCCCGATATTGTGGCGGCGTTTGCCGATACTCTAGATCAAGCTAGTTGTGAACAAATAGAAGCCATAGCTCAAAAAATCCAAGCTGCACGCAAGGCTAGAGAACAGCATTAAACTTTATGCATTTATTCTTGATTTTCATCGCCCTGACATTAGCTTATTGTCTGCGCCGGACTTGGTTGACGAGAGCGCAAAGTTGGGTTGTACGTTGGCACCGCGTGTTATTTCTGTTTCTGTTTCCGCCACTATTATTAGTCGTCACGGCGTTGGCTGTGGTTTGTATGGGTCCACAGGGACGGATGGTGGGACATTGGCAAGGTTGGCAAGGTTGGTTTAGTTACGATTTGGCGATCTTATTTTTAGGGTTTGCGGGTATTTTAGGGATTAAGTTAGCGATCGCGGGTTGGCAATCGGTGCAACAAATCCGGACAATGCCGACAATAGATCTTAAGGGTAAACAAACTCGCCTTTTGGAAACTCCGGCTTTATTTTCTGCCCAAATTGGCTTTTGGCAGTCAGAATTAGTTGTCAGTGCTGGACTTTTGGATTTAGATGGCGATTGCTTGCAAGCAGTTTTAGCTCACGAACAAGCACACGATCACTACCGAGATACTTTCTGGTTTTTCTGGCTGGGTTGGTTGCGTCACTGTACAGCTTGGCTACCGCAAACAGAAGTTTTGTGGCAAGAATTGCTACTGTTGCGTGAGATGCGTGCTGATGCTTGGGCAGCGACAAAAGTAGATAATTTATTGTTAGCTGAGTCTTTGTTATTGATGGTTAGCGAAATGCCTGGTCAATCGGAAGTCTTTTGTGCGGCATTTAGCGCTACTGCTCAAAAAAATCGTCTAACTGAAAGAATCGACGCTCTTTTAGCACCAGAACCTGCACCGTCGATTTGGTGGTCTTGGACTTGGTTGCTTTATGCGGCGATTCCTTTAGTAGCTTTACCGTTTCACACTTAAGGACGATTCAGTAGACCTAACCCCCCTACCACCCGTACCGACGAGGGAATGGGGGTTTCAAAGCCTCTCCCCGCGTCGGGGAGAGGTTTGGAGAGGGGTATATTTTATTAGTTCAAGTTGAGTGGAGCTTTTACTGAGCGACGTCGGCGGAGTAGTAAACTACCACCAATTACACCCATACCGACTATCGCTGCATCTGTTTTCGGTTCTGGAACTGATTTAGGAGTCGTAAAGGAGAATGTCAGTGTCGCCTTACCTTTTGCTGATTGAGATGGGTCGCTGCCGAGTACATCGTTTTCGATAAACTGGGCTGTGCCTTGAGCGCCTTTGAATATGCCTGTACCATCTTTGATGGTAATTGTACCTAAACCGGAGACAGTGCCAGGACCGAATTTGGCCTTATCATCTCCCAGTTCCGAAATTCCGATTAACTCATTGCTACCACCGAAATACCTGTCACCACCGATTGGTGCGCCTTTTACACCTAATTTAGCTGGATCACCATAAGAAGTAGCGATGCTGGTATCAGGATTAAACAGACTATAATTATTACTTATAAAATTACTCAATCCGTAAGGCGCATTATTACTAGTACCTTCAATTTTAATTTTTGATACTCCAGGTACGTTGGAATTAAACATCGGATCAGTACTCAGCAAAGTATCATAATCAACGACGAAATTATAAACAGTTTGGGCACTTGCTTTTGTTGCACCCAGTCCAAATCCCACTAACATCAAAGTTAGCGGCACTAATCCTAATATATATGAACGACGCATTTTTGTTATTCCTATTAAAAAGTTACCTTGATTTCAACTCTCGCACGGTTTTTTTATATACAGTACAACTTGACTTAATCTTCAAAACATCTTTACAGACTACTGACAGTAAAATCCTCAAATTGTACCCAAGCACTTAAGAAGTATAATTGCTCAAGTATCCAATTTCATTGACAGCAAAGTGTGGCTTATGCTATGAGCACGGTCAAGCATGCAGTCCTCTTTTTGCCTCAATGTAAACTTTTATATGTATAACCTTAGCAAAGATTTTTCAGTAAAAACATTCCTAATCTTTCGATGTTTTTAACTAATAACATTACAAATCTTTCGATCTTGACTAGGGTTGTTCTGTCGCGATCGCTAACTTAACTCCTTTCACCTGGCGCAAACGATCCATCACCGCTACAACCTGACCGTGACTGACTTGAGCATCAGCTTTAATAATTACCAATGCTTCATTGTCTCCAATCGAACTCCGCACTTGGTTGGCTAAAGCGTCAATCGCGATTGGCTGTTGATTGAGATTAATCTTTCCTTGAGCATCAATACTTACCGTAATTTCGGTAGATTCCTGCTGTTGCGCTGTGACGGCTTTAGGTAAATTTACGGGTAAACCTTGCGACCGAGTTAAAGATAAACTCGAAACAATAAAAAAAGTCAACAGCGCAAACATTACATCTATCAATGGGACGACATTGATTTGTAAAGGTGGTTCCGGTTCATCTGGAAGACGCATATGGCTTTTCTCCTCGTTCGTATCTGCGGCGATAAAGTAATTCTAGCTGTCCACCATACTCTTGAATCAAAGCAATCTGCCGTTGGTAGAAGCCACGAAAAGTATTGGCAAAGAGTAAAGTGAAAATAGCGACGACTAATCCTGAAGCCGTAGAAACCAAAGCCTCACTAATTCCGCCCGTGACTGCGGTGGTTTTGTTCCCGCCGACATCACCAATATTCAGAGAAGCAAAAGAAGCGATTAAACCCAAAATTGTCCCTAAAAGACCTAATAGCGGCGCTAGGCTGATAATGGTTTCAAACAAAGTATTAAACCGCTTCAGCAGCGGGATTTCCGCTTGTGCTTCTGTTTCTAATGAAAGTCGAAATTCTTCTGGTGTCGCTTGGTCTAATTCTAATGCTGCCAGAAAAATCCGGGCAATTGGTAAATCTGTGTTTTTCTTGAGTTTATCTAAAGCACCAACCAAATTATTGTGGCGATAGAGATTCAAAACATCGCGCACTACCCGATTTTGCCTGGTATGGATACGATACCAAAAAATGATCCTCTCGATAATCAAGGCGATCGCGACCATCGAAAAAATCATCAATGGCCAGATTACCACCCCTCCGGCGGCAAAAAGATTACTAATCTCCATACTCTCTTCACTCAACAACTCATAGCCAGAGTAGCAGCTCTGTTGCAACTCGTGTAATTATCGCAATCCTCAGTAAATTAACAAAAAGCAAAAAGGTTCGTAGTAGGACTGCATTGCATGCTCATCGCTACTACGAACCAATAAAAATTATGTAACAATATGCCTTGCTACTTACCTACTGTTCTAAAAAACGCTCTAAAGAAACCTTAAACTTTACTCATAAATTCTTCATCTTTGACTTTTGCTTCTTCCACGTTCAGTACAGCGTTATAGAAATAACCGCCGATTACTGCTCCCAGAATTGGTGCTACCCAAAACAGCCACAACTGTTGAATTGCCCAACCACCAACAAAAATCGCAGGTCCTAAACTCCGAGCAGGATTCACAGATGTATTCGTCACAGGGATACTGATCAAGTGAATTAATGTCAATGCCAAACCGATACCAACTGGAGCAAAACCCTGAGGCGCACGGCGATCAGTGGTACCCATGATCACCAGCATAAACATGAAAGTTAAAAATACCTCAGCGACAAAGCAAGCTAGCAGCGAGTAATTTCCTGGAGAGTGTGCGCCATAGCCATTGGCAGCAAAACCACCACCCACTAGGTCAAATCCCGGCTTACCACTCGCAATAATAAACAGTACACCAGCACCGAATATTGCTCCAAGAACCTGAGCAACGATATAACTTAACAGCACAGTACCGCCAGGAAAACGCTTACCTGCCCAAAGTCCGAAGGATACCGCCGGGTTAAGATGACAACCGGAGACATTACCGATGGTATAAGCCATCGTCAGAACTGTTAAACCGAAAGCCAGAGCTACACCTAAGTGACCGATACCAACGTCGAGAAATTTTGCCGCTAGTACGGCACTACCACAACCACCAAATACCAACCAAGAAGTTCCGATAAACTCTGCTGCACAACGTTTGACAAGTGACATAGGCTTAAGTTTGTGATTTGTAGATTTGATCCGTAAAAAATGATCCAGTAAGTTGACGTACAAAGGAGTTAATTTTCAAATCTCTTAAGGTTTGAGATTTGTGATTATTCCTTTGTCAAAGATGACAGTCATATTTAACCACAGTCATCAATTAATACAAAGGGATTACATCATGAAACCGTGAATAATCAATACAAAGTTTTCCCTCTGATGTCCGAGACATAATATCAGCAAACTGCATATTCCAGAGAATCTCTTGCCGCACAAAAGAATGACGCGCGTGAATAGTCTGGGAAAGGGTTTCGTCAATTCCCGTCAACATCACCACAATCTCTACTTCCTCGTCTATCATCATTTCTGCCGTCATCCCATACAAAGGACTTTCTCGATCAATGGGATGCATTACTGTCCAGCTAAGAGCAAACAGTGGTGAGTCACTGCGGGTTAAAGACAGATCATAAAATCGTCGCATGAAATGTCCTTCTTTGTTCACTTCGCTCTTAACCATCGTGACGCGAATCTGCGCTTCCAAAATCCAACTTTTGCGTTCGTTTGCTACCCGAAATATCAAAGTTGGCACTTCATCATAAGGAGAAATTAAAGCAACGTTAGTAAACCGCACTTTTGCAGTCGCCCGCGTAAACCGAGTAAACATTAAACCAGTTGCCATCGAAAGACCCATCAGACCCAGCAAAGCTTCAATTGAAACCAGTGTATTGGCATAAACTGTTTGCGGATACAACGCCCCATAACCAATCGATGCCATTGTCTGCACGCTAAAGAAATAGGCATCCAGAAAGTTTCCTGGCCTTGCATTAGCAATACCGTTTCCTTCTATCAAATATGCCAACGCGAAAAGAACGTTAGTGAATACATATCCGCCAGCAATTAACCCGAGAAATTTTGGCCAAGATAAATTCAACAATAAATGGTATAAATCACTCCAAGAAAAGCGAGGCAAACCTTTTCGCAACACATGAAGGCTACCATCTCTTGTCACCATCCGGTTTTGCGGACGACGGCGCTTTGTTTTCATATAAAATATAAAATAAGTTTTCAGTACTTGTAGTAGCTACACTGATCACCGAGATTTTTTGCGGCGCGATTTCTTTGATTGTGTCAAACCACGCCATAAACGACCAAATAAATTACCCGTTGGTCGCTTTTTATTACTTATCCCTTGTTGGTCGTTATTAATCCCTTGTTGGGCTGCAGCCTCTTCGGTTAGAGGGATAGCATTGTCAGCCGGGACAATTTGCGAACCGTATTTTCGCGCATATACCTTGATAAACTCAGCACCAATAAATAAAATCTGCGCTGCATAGTAAATCCAGGCGAGGATCACTACCAACGTACCCGCTGCACCATAAATAGAGCCGAAACTATTGCTACCTAAATATACTCCTAAAACAATCCTACCAATAGAGAATAAACCAGAGGTGAGTATCGCCCCAATCCAAACATCACTCCAGACAATCTTGACATTCGGCAAGATTTTAAAAATTAGTCCAAATAGCACTGTCGTGACGGCAAAAGAAAGGACGAAGTTGGCAATCCCCCAGAGAAAATCTGCACCGGGAAGAAAGTTATGGAAGTAAACTGAAATCCCCTCTAAAACCGCCGTAGCCATCAGTGACACGATTAATAGAAAGCCTACACCCAGAACCATCCCAAAAGATAAAAAGCGATCAAGAATCATCGGGATTACACCGCGTCCTGGTTTTGGCTGCACCTCCCAAATCGTGTTCAGGGCATCTTGCAATTGGGCAAATAAGCCAGACGCACCAAATAGCAGTACAATAACGCTGATAATTGAAGCAATATTACCCTGTTTCGGCTGGCTTGCATTGGTAATCGCTGTTTGAATCAAGTCCGCTCCAGGCTTGCCAATTAGACCTTGTAGTTGCCCAACAATTTCGCCATTGGCTGCTTTAGGACCAAATACTGCCCCAGCAATAGCGATCGCAATAATCAGCAGCGGTGCCAAAGAAAAAATTGTGAAATAAGCCAAAGCTGCCGCTAAGCGCGATACTTTATCTTTATTCCATGCTTCAAATGTCTCTTTCAACAATCCCCAAATCACTCTAAATCTCATCAATCGATCTCCTTTTGGCAGGGCGTAGTTACCTCCATGACTTAATTGATACTAGATTTTTACCTGCTGACATCTGTCCCAGGTTACTATTCTGGTATTTTTAGTGTCACGAATTGACCATTGCTAGCTCTACTACTTTTAGCCTCAGGATATCAGCCTCTATTGGTAATAAATTGTTTAAAATAGCACACTAAATTGTGCTTAGATTTGGGAAGAACTGGAATAAAGGCTAGCGATCGCGCTCCCCAAATATTCATACTGTTCTTGAGTATTATAAATCTGCGCCGAAATTCGCAGCAATAACCTAGGTTTTTCCGACCACGGAACGATTTGGACTTCAATGCCAAATTTATCTAATAATTCATCGTGTAGAGACAAAACACTACGATTATCTAACACAGGCGGCATCGGAATCACCGCCATTGCACCAATCATCTCCTCACTAGCAAGTGGCTGCACACCCAAAGCGTTACAAAGTAGCTGTCTAGCAGCTAAGGCGCTGCGGTGATTTCTCTCCATTAACTCTTGCCAACCACCAGGTAACAGCGAACCCATAAACTCAATCGCGGCTGGGACACAAAAATAAGCCGAGGGATCTGTAGTTCCCATCCAGTCGAATTCTAATTGAAAACGCGATCGCTCAGTTCTCGGTGAATTTGCTCCGTGGCTAATTGTCAGCGGGCGAATTTCTGATTGTTTATCGCGGCGCACATACAAAAATGCCGCACCTTTAGGCGCACATAACCACTTATGACAATTTCCGGTGTAATAAGCAGAGCCAATTTCCTGTAAATTCAGCGGAAGCATTCCTGGCGCATGAGCACCATCAATCAGAGTATCAATACCATACTCCCGTAACTTGCTCACTAGTTCCGCAATCGGGAAAATCACACCAGTCTGACTGGTGACATGATCTAACAACACCAACCGAGTCCGGGTAGAAACCTGCGCCATTACCGCCTCAATAATTTGCTGAGGAGATTCAATTGGTAAAGGAATATGCGCTACAACTACCCGCGCCCCACTGCGATGAGCAACAAAATCTAAAGCATTACGAGAAGCATTATACTCGTGGTTAGTTGTGAGTAATTCGTCGTCAGGGGAAAAAGTTAGCGATCGCAACACGGCATTCACACCAGTAGTCGCATTCGGGACAAATACTAACTCTTCGGGAACAGCACCGACAAAAGCGGCGAGGGAGTCTCGGGAACGATCTAACAACTCCTCAAACTCGCGCATGAAAAATCTTAGTGGTTGGCTTTCTAGTTGCGATCGCCACTGCGTTTGTTTGTCTAGAATTACCTTGGGACAGGCACCAAATGAGCCGTGGTTGAGGAAAACAACACTCGGGTCAAGTTTCCATAAAGTTGTCCATTCGGGGGTTTGCGGGGGCATGAGGTTTTTTTCAACGCGGAGAGCGCTGAGGTAGCGCAGAGTGACGCAGAGCAACTCCGCGAGGAAGCTCCGCGTTACCTCTGCGCTCTCCGCGTTTTTAAAACTCCCCAGGCCGGATTCGAACCAGCGACCAATCGATTAACAGTCGATCGCTCTACCACTGAGCTACTGAGGACTACGATTATTTATAATAGACCCAACTTGCGGGATATGGCAAGCTTTTTAGCAAAGTTTTTTTGAGAGCGGTTTTTTGAACCTTTTTTTTAGTGATCAATATGACGCAAAACTTAATCATGTCTTCCCTAATTACACCCCCAGTCAGAAAATTGCGGTGCTTTAATAAAGGTAGTTGTTGCAAGTAAGCACTCAATGGGAGAACTCGATCCAGCTTTAGAAGTTGATGTTCTTGCGGCGGCTCTACACATGGATCGTCAAGAGTCTGGCGATCTATTGGAGTTTCTGGCAAAAAAGCTACTTCTATCTTTACCTCAAAATACAACGGTGACTCGTAGTGGGTTATTTGGCGGAGGGGCTGTTAAAGAAATTACAGTGCGTTTTGATGACTACCACTATCAAATTGTCCGTAACCAAGGTGCTTTTAAGGCTTTTGTCTTGAAGCTGGTTCGGGGAGTTGTGCTCAAAACTACCGAGATTCCGATTGACCAATGGACGGAGGAGGTGGCGCAACAACTTGCTGTGTTAGCAACTCGTAGTGCTCAAACTCGTGATGCTTTGAATAAGTTTGTAATTGGAGGCTAGGTTGATGCCTTTTTGGGGAGAATCCGCCGATGATAAACAGCGACGGGAAGCGCAAGAGGCGACAAGGCGTGCTTTGGATGCGGGTCAAGTTCCTCCAGAAGCGCAGCAACGTTTGGCAAAGCAACGTCAGAATCAGCGTTTCTTCACTAGTGACCTGACCTCGAATGAGCATCTTTTGACCCGTGAGGCTGGTTACGAACCAATTGGGTTGGTGATGGGAACTGCTTTTTACAATGTCAGTTTTTGGGGTTATTTTCGGGGATATCAATCTTATACAGGTGAATTGACTGCACTTAGTCACGCCCAGTTGGCGGCGCGGGAATTGGCGGTTAGTCGGTTACGACAAGAAGCGGAGATTCTTGGTGCTCATGGGGTGATTGGGGTGCGGTTGAAGATTGGCGGTTATGATTGGAGTTCCCGCACAGTTGAGTTTACGGCGATTGGAACAGCAATTAGAATTCCGGGACGACAAGCTGAAGCTCAACCTTTTACGAGTGACCTTAGTGGTCAGGAATTTTGGCTGTTGCATTCTGCTGGTTACTATCCCCGAGGTTTAGTTTTTGGGGTTTGTTCTTATTACGTCCATAGCGATTGGCGAACCCGGTCTTTAACCAGTGGCGGATTTTTTGGTAGAGGTAGCAGCCAAAATCAAGAGGTGACTCAATATACTCAGGGTTTCCAAACAGCCCGTCATCTAGCAACGAGTCGTTTAGTTGCGGATATTCAGCAGCATCAAGCGCTTGGCGCTGTGGGTATGCATATTGATATGGGTGTGGAAGATATTGAGTATGAACTTAATGACACTAAATATCACGATTTGTTAACTCATTTTGTGGCTGTAGGAACCGCGATCGTTGAAGATTCACAACCTGTAAATATTTCTCAGAAACAGCCGTTACTGTTTTATGACCTAGCAACTGGTAAATCTAACCAGATTAAAATAGATAACTTTGGCTGAATCCTCGTGGGATGCTCTTTCAAGTTTCGACAAAAACCTAAAATATAAAATTACTATGACTTCTAATCAACCGTTACCTAATGATATCCCCATCCATGCCCGTGAACGCTTGCAGGCAATGCGCGGGAAGGATGAACAACACCGTCTGTTTACTAGTGATTTGTCGGTAAATGAGTTTTTGTTGGTGAAGGAAGCCGGTTTCGATCCTGTAGGATTGGTAGTTGGTTGTTCGATGTATCACATCGGTTATCAATTTGCCGGAGTCAACCAAAACATGGAAATGACGGTGCTGTCTCAGGCGATGTATCATGCCCGTGAACTGGCGATGAGTCGGATGGAAGAAGAGGCGGATATGTTGGGTGCAGATGGGATTGTCGGTGTGCGCTTGACTGCTAAACATATGGAGTGGGAACCAAATTTAGCTGAGTTTGTGGCGATTGGAACGGCGGTGCGATCGCGCAACCGAGATCTTTCCTACCGGACATTAGATAATAAACCTTTTACCAGCGATCTTTCAGGTCAGGATTTCTGGACATTGTTACGGGCTGGTTATCGACCTGTAGGGTTAGTGATGGGTAATTGTGTTTATCATGTGGCTTATCAAGGGTTAGGTCAGTGGTTTAAAAATATGGGTAAGAATGTGGAGATGACTAATTTTACCCAAGCACTTTATGACGCCCGTGAATTAGCGATGGAACGGATGCAAGCAGAAGCAACTCACCTAAAAGCTGAAGGGATTGTGGGTGTGCAACTACAGGAAGGCAGATATTCTTGGAATTCTCATGTAATTGAATTCTTTACTGTGGGGACGGCTGTAATTCCGATTCGCGCCGATCATCATATTCCTACACCGCAACTCGTGTTGTCAGTGAATGATTAATAAGTGAGCGTTAGTGTAGAGACGCGAAGACACAGGGCGCTGACGCGTCTCTACCAATGGTCTTTGTTCAAGTATTCTCTCCCATGCGTAAATCAGATAAGCGTTTTCTGGCTTTCGGATCGATCGAATTAGCTAAAAATCGGCTTTGAGACTGTTTTTTAGGTAAGCACTTTTGACGCATCCGATAATTACTGGTCTCTAACGCCCCAGCTAACTGCTGTGCTGACAACCATTGTGCGCCGTATCCCTGTACCATTAGTTGCTGTAGTCTATCTGATGTAGCCACAATCACCCGCGAAACCAATTCTTGGGCTACTTGTTGTCGCAAGGATGCACAGGATTTTTCAATGTATGTGTCTGCAGTCTGTCCAAAATCCGTATAATAGACGGATAAATAATTAGTAATAATTTCTGCACTACCACAAGTGTTTTGATACTGGGCGTCAAATACAACTTGCGTATTGTAGCCCTCAACTGCACTATAATTAATCATTGCTTCAATCAGTTCACCGCGAGCTGCCTCTAGACCAGCAGTATCACGGGTTCTCTTCAAGCTGTTCCAAGCGCCAATGATATTGTAGCCATCCACTAGTAAAACGGCTGGGGATAAGTAACGGGGCATGATTTTTGGTCACAATTTTCTAAAGTTAACATTCATCTGTTTCATCTTTTTCATAGTAATCTACGTATTGCTTGTAATACAGTATTACAGTGACACAAAAGCCCAGTTCAATAGTCAGAATATTCTTGCATCAGCCTTTGTACTAAGGGTGCCGGATCGCCGCTATCTACTAAGGAGCCTTTCTCAAGCAAGAAAGCCCCATCACAATAATCTAATTCGTCTAAGCGATGTGTCACCCAAAGAGCGGTTATCCCACGACTCTTGACTAAATGACGCACTTGTGCTACTAGGTCTAATTGACTATCTGGATCGAGTAAAGCCGTTGGTTCATCTAAAAGTAAAACTTCGCAATGACGTGCAATTGCCCCAGCGATCGCCACGCGTTGTTTTTGTCCACCACTAAGAGCATAAATCGGTCGGCGCTGCAAAGCTTGTAAATTTACAGCGGTCAGCGCTTCGGTAACTCGTTGTCTAATCACTGCTGGGGCAAGCTTTTCGGCGACTAACCCAAAAGCTACATCCACACCAACAGTTGGCATCACTAGTTGATGATCAGGATTTTGAAAGACAAAGCCAACCGGGTCAAGAGTGAGAATTTCCCCTGAATCAGGAGCCAAAAGCCCTGCAATTAACCGCAATAGCGTCGATTTACCACTACCATTAGTACCTAAAAGCATCCAAAACTCACCTTTAGGCACTTCCAGAGAGCAGGACTTTAATACTTGCTCTCCTTTGGGCCAGCTGAAGTTTAAATCTTTAACCTTGATGCCCAGTTCTGTCATAAAATCATGTCCTAAGTACTGAAAAGCGGTCAATACTCAATAATTATTGACTATTGACCGCTGATTTTAACAGACCGTGCTTTCATCCCCGAAGAGAGCGAAGTACGAGAGGATAGCTCATTTATTCAGCAAGAGCAAAGAAACCAGGTGGTCTACCACCACCAATAGTTGCGCCGTCTTTCATCAACATCTGCAAGCCAGAGATTTCACTGGTCCGAACAGCGATTCTTTTCTCGGTTTTGCCATCGCACTTGAGTTCCAAGATTTCCGGCTTGAGGGAGTGCATCGCGGAGATAATTTCTTGGTATGAAGCCTCTGCCTCTTCAACTGTCTTGCGCTGTACAGATAGCGGGAATGGTGTGTTTCTAATTGTCAAGTCGATGGTAAACATGGAGCGTTAAGCAATGTAACTGTATAAATAATTCTAACGTTAGTGTCTAAACGCAGTACCAACTAATAAAAATTCCTCCACTCCCCCCTCTCCAATTCCCGCGAAGATTAAGATAAGTTAAAAAAAAGGTGGAAAAATTAGCGATTTCACCATAGAATATGAGAGTCGGTAAAGAATCGTAAACTGAGTTGACAACTCAGAGAGCTATCTGTCTGCAAGCTGATGTAAAATGTCGGTTAGTAGGCAGAGCGATGAATACCTGTACTTATAATATTTTTGGAGATCTGCTGTAATGACTATTGCAGTTGGACGCGCCCCGAGTACTCGCGGGTGGTTTGACGTCCTAGATGACTGGCTGAAGCGCGATCGCTTCGTATTCGTAGGTTGGTCAGGGATTTTACTATTTCCTACCGCTTTTATGGCGTTAGGTGGTTGGTTAACCGGCACAACATTTGTCACATCCTGGTATACCCACGGATTGGCATCCTCATACCTC
>Ga0209512_1001369_pt1 | contig 30387 bp, 27 predicted proteins | sample frozenSSSSmetaG_FD_184142 | JGI IMG/M metagenome (GOLD analysis project Ga0209512, IMG submission 184142) | Glacier valley bacterial and archeal communities from Borup Fiord, Nunavut, Canada, to study Microbial Dark Matter (Phase II) -... | ecosystem: Environmental > Aquatic > Freshwater > Ice >...
AGGGCTTGAATGGCTTGTTGTTGGGGCACTTCGAGGATGTTGGACATGCTCCCCGATCCAAGCACATTGGCTGTGCCCTGAGGGAAGCGGTTCTACATCCGCAAGTGGTGCACTTTGAATCCTAACAAGTGATTATCAGGTGGTGCACTTTGGGTGATCGGCGACAATTTGGGATTTTTAATTGGGAGAGAATAGGCTCCATCTGCTGAAGGAAGGCTTTGCGGATGGATAATATTGCAATTCGCTATGGTCGTGATGCAAAAAACCCTTCCGGCACAGTTTACCGGAAGGGCTTTTTGGGATCGATGAGACCGGGACCGGTCACTTGCCGAAGACCTTTTTCACGTCGCCGACTTTCTTCTGCAACTTGCCTTCGGCTTGGTCGGCTTTGCCTTCGGCCTGCAGCCTTTCATTTCCAACGGCTTTGCCTGCGCCTTCCTTGATTTTTCCTTTGAGGTCTTTGCCTGTTCCTTCTGCTTTGTCTTGATTGCTTGATTTCATGGTTTTTTCGGGTGGTTGTAACCCTTGATGACTTTCGCAGGAATTGTGCCGGGTTTCCGTCGACGTCTCGGAAGGGTCTCTCGTCGGGAGCATTCGCCCGCTGGAGATCCCTTTGCGAGATCGCGGTAAGCGTCTCGTTCATCGGGTCGAAGAGCTGATCGGCGAGTTCCTGGCAGGCGGCGCCATTCGTGGAAGGAAAATACTCGGCGGCGGCCTCGTTGGCGGCGAGCAAGACCAACCTGCCACTCCAGCCCGGAAGCGAGGGTGAGGAGTTGGTCGGGCGGGTGGTAATCGACGCGCTGCTGCGGCATGATGTTTTCCGGACCCGGGGGAAGCCGCTGCATCTGACGCCGCCGATCTTCGCCCGCTATCAGCCGGGGATGCGCTACGGCGCTCACGTGGATTCCCCGGTGCTAGGCGGTGGACGCCCGCTGCGCAGCGATCTCTCGGTGACCTTGTTTCTATCCGATGCGACGGACTACGAGGGTGGAGAGCTGGCGATCGAAATTCCCGGCGGCATGCGCCAGGTGAAACTCCCGGCGGGCAGTGCGTTCGTCTATTCCACCCGGGCGGTGCACCAGGTTTGCGAGGTCACCCGCAGCGAGCGGATGGTGGCGGTGCTGTGGGTGCGAAGCATGATCCGGGACCCGCACATCCGGCAGACGCTGTTCGAGATAGAGGCGGCGATCACGAGCCTGGAAGAGCAGGCGGAGATCAAGCAGGAGGTGATGTTGTTGCAGAAATCACTGAGCAACCTGCAGCGGCATTTCACGGAGATCTGAGCTCCGCCGCAGCGGTGGGAAGTAGTGCCGAGAATGCGGAGCGAGCACTAGTGAGCTTGAAAACTGGCAGAGACACTGGCCCGCATGGGCGAAGGCAAAGCAGTGTGCAGTGAGCAGGAAAGAGAAGAAAGCCGCCTGGCGAAGCTGGACATCAACCGCGGGGAGATCGACGCGCTGAACCAGTACGTGGAGGAGGTGATCGAAGATGAGGAGGACCTATCCGCGAGGGAAAGCACCAAGGGGAAGTTGGCGGTGCTGGTGGGCGCGTGAAGGAGAGGTGCTGGCGGATGAGCGGTCGAGGGGGAGGTGAATATGGAAGCCTAACGCCAGCAGTCGAACATCAAAAGTGAAGACGGGATGCCGGGCGGGCGCCGTGGCCGCGGTGGGAAGGAGGCAACCTCGTGGCCTTGAATCCAATATCAAAAGGAAGGCAAAATGCACCATTCTTTATAAAAGCTTTGATGAAGAGAATGCGTTTGATAAGTGCCTGACCGATTTGTCTGCCGGTTTGCAATCGCCGCGGCATCAGTCAATCCCTGTACCCCAAGTCCGTGACTAACCGGACTGTTGGAAATTCACTCCCCCAGTCCCCCAAAAGTGTTCCTATGAAACATCCGTGTGTCGCCCCCGAGCCGTCGTTGTTAATCCGTGATTCAATTTCCCCGGCCGCTGTATTGAAAACTGTCCTGCAGGGCCGTTTCGCCATGGTGGCGGCGCTGCTCTGGGTCGGACTAACTCTTGAAGGCCGTGCCGGCGACGGCGATCTCGACCCTTCGTTCGGCACCGGTGGGAAGGTCATCACCGATTTCACCCCACAGGAGGACTTCGCCGAGTCCATGGTGATTGGGGCGGACGGGAAGATTCTCGTCGTAGGGAGTGTGGGCCTCCTCCCCGCTGCGATCGGCCCGGGCAATCCCAACTTCGGATTGGCACGCTACACCACCTCGGGCGCACTCGACGCCTCTTTCGGCACGGGGGGCACAGTCACCACAGATTTCTCGGCCGACCCCGCAGAGGATGGAGATTTCTGCCAGGCCGTCGCACTGGATGCTGCCGGGAAAATAATCGTCGCCGGCGCTACCAACCATCCCGGATCCACCGGGGGTGACTCTGATTTCGCCCTTCTCCGCTACAATTCTTCCGGAACACTCGACTCGACTTTCGGCACGGGTGGCAAGGTGTCCACCGATTTCTCCGGAGCAGGAGACTTCGCACAATGTGTCGCCGTTGACGGGAATGGCCGGATCCTGGTGGCTGGTCGGACATCCGCCTCCAACAATTCCAATGTGAGCAACTTCGCGATTGCCCGCTACACGTCCGCCGGTGTGCTCGACCCTTCGTTCGGCACGGGCGGAAAGGTTATCACCGATTTTTTCTCTTATACCGACGAGGTGCGGAGCATCGCCATCGACAGCAACGGGAAAATTCTCGCCGCCGGTTACGCGGCGACCGCGGCGAATTCGAGCATAAGCGAATTCGCAATCGCCCGCTATACAACTGCGGGTGTGCTCGACACCACCTTCGGCACCGGCGGCAAAACCACCACCGGATTCGCAGGAGCTGATGCTGACGCTGAATCCATGGTCCTGACCAGTGCGGGCGAGATCATTCTGGCTGGCACCACGCGGCTCAATCCGGGAAACCAAGTGGATTTCGCTCTGGTTCGCTACACGGCATCCGGGGCACTGGACACTTCCTTCGGGACAGGGGGCAGAGTGATCACCGACATTGCGGGCGGGTCGGATTTCCTCTCCGCAATGGCCTTGGATGTCCATGGGAAAATCGTTGTCGCCGGCAGCGCCTCCATTTCCGGCCAAGGGGACTACGGAATCGTCCGCTACACCGCTGCCGGAGCTCTGGATCCCACATTCGGCAGCGGGGGAAAAGTGACCACGAATTTCAACACTTCCGATTCCGCCAGTTGCCTCGCCATTGAAGCTGGCGGCAATATCGTCGTCGCCGGCCGTTCCACCGCCAACCTTTCCTGTTTCTCGGTGGCCCGATACCTTTCCGAGGGGCTACCCGGCATCTCGCTGAAGGTAGGCTCCACCAGCATTGGCAGCGGAGGCGCTTATCACTTCGGGACGGCCAATCTCGGACAGGAGTTGAGCGCCACGGTGACGATCGCGAATCCAGGAGTCGGTCCGTTAACGTCGATTTCCGCCGCCGTCGCTCCTGCAGGCAGTCTTGATTTCCGGGTGGGCAACCCGCCACCCCCGGCGACCATCGCCGCTGGTGGCTCCGCCACATTCAGCGTGATCTTCTCTCCTCAGGCAGTGGGGAATCGAACGGCAACCTTGAACGTTACCAGCAACGCGAGTCCGAGTCCCTATACCATTCAGCTTTCGGGCGGCGGATCAGATACCACCCCGCCAGTGATCACCGGTCCGGCGGTGGCGCTCACCGTGCTGTGCGATGATCCGGACAAGACCGCCATCGTCAATACATGGCTGGCGGCCCACGGCAGCGCGACGGCGACGGATAACAGTGGGGTCGCGGTAACGTGGACGAACACTTTCACCGCCCTACCCGGCGTCTGTGGCTCGTCTTCGATCACCTTCACCGCTACCGACGCCTCGGGAAATACCGCCACCACTTCGGCTCAGCTCACCGTGCAGGACATCCATCCACCGGTGATCACGACACCCGCCTCTCCGACAACGGTGGAAAGCGATGGTCAGGGAAATGTCGCGGCGAGGACGGCGTGGCTCAACAATCACGGCGGCGCGTCCGCCATCGATGCGTGCAGCACCGTGACGTGGAGCCACAACTTCACCGGCCTCGTCAACACCCTGCCACAGACGGTCCCGGTGATCTTTAGCGCGAATGATACCTGCGGCAACGGCAGCACCACAGGTGCCTCATTCATCATCCAAGACACCACGCCGCCCGCGCTCACGGTCGCGGCGAAAGACTACTACGGAGACTGCGACAACGCGGCAGCCGGCATCGCCGCATTTCTAACCTCCCACGGCAGCGCGGTGGCGTTGGACATCGCCGGCCCTGTGACATGGACGAACAACTACTCCGGCACGCTGCCGGATTGTGGGAAATACATCACCGTGACGTTCACCGCGACGGATACGGTGGGACTGAATGTCAGCACTTCGGCGCGCTTCTTCCTATTCCCGCCCGGAGCCATCTGGATCGGTCCGGCCATCGGAAGTTGGAGCCCGGCACCGAATTGGCACTCGCAGGTTCCCAATTCAGGACTGGATGCGTATGTGGACCTGTTCGATTTTCAAAACACCAGCGTCACCACCAACGTCGGGGCCACGGTGAAGAATCTGCACATCGGGTCCGGAGACGAATTGATTCTCGGAGGCGGGTCCATGACCGTCGCTGGCAACGTCATTGACAATGCGGGCATCCTCCGCAGTCAGCAGACCGGGGTGAACGGCGTCAGCTTTCTGTATATCAACGGCGAGACGCTGTTGCAGGGGGCGGGAAAACTCATTCTCACCGGACCCGGGCGCAATTATATCCTCCCGGGAACGGTCCCGCCTGGTGTGTTGTCCGTAGGTGCGGGCCAGGAGATCACTACGACGGCGGATACGGTAGCCAACTACCAAGCCTCCGCCATTTACGTTGGTCTGGAAAATTACGGAACCGTCACCGCGGACGGCGGCGGCCTCACACTCGTTAGCGCCCTCAAGACAAACCACTCGGTTTTCCGCGCCATCAACGGCGGCTTGCTCGACATCCAATCCGATTTCAACAATGCCGATGGTACCCTCATCGCCGGCCTCGGCAGCACCTTGCATCTCCAGTCCACCCTCACCGGCGGACTCGTCACCGGCACCGGAAAACTGCTGATGGACTCGAACGCCCGCATCACCGGCCCGATCACGCTGGATAGCGGCCTGACGACGGCCCACGATTCCGGGTACACCTATCTCACTGGCACCATCACCAATAACGGACTTATGACAGTCGGCCAGAGCAGTGCCGTCAGCAATGCGATTACCTACATCAACGGTGCCGTGACTCTTAATGGATCCGGCAAGGTGCTGCTTCAGAATAATGGAAACCACCAGTTCGTGCGGGCCAATAACGCGGTCACGGATGTCCTGACGATCGGGGCGCAGCAGGAATTCACCACGGACGCCAACACGACCGCCAACTATCAGACCTCTGCCATTCATGCCGGCGTGATCAACTACGGCACCATCACCGCCGACGGCGGCGGACTCACCTTGGTTGACGGCCTCAAGACGAACCACTCGATCTTCCGCGCCATCAACGGCGGCACCCTCGACATGCAATCCGACGTCAACAACGCGGACGGCACCCTCATCGCCGGTCCCGGCAGCACCCTGCATCTGCAATCCACCCTCACTGGCGGAATCGTCACCGGCACCTGAAAACTGCTGATGGACTCGAACGCCCGAATCACCGGCCCGATCACGCTGGATAGCGGCCTGACGACGGCCCACGATGCCGGTTATACCTATCTTACCGGGACAATCATCAATAATGGTCTTATGACGGTAGGTCGGAGCAATGCGGTCAGCAATGCGATTACTTACATCAACGGTGCCGTGACCCTTAATGGATCCGGAAAGGTGCTGCTTCAGAATGACGGAAACCACCAGTTCGTGCCGGCGAACAACGCGGTCACGGATGTCCTAACGATCGGGACGCAGCAGGAGTTCACCACGGACGCCAACACGACTTCGAATTATCAAACTTCCGCCCTTAACGTCGCAGTGATCAACTACGGCACCATCTCCGCCAACGGCGGCGGCCTGACGATCTACAACCAGCCCAAAACGAACTACGGCACCTTCCGTGTGCTCAACGGCGGCCGGATGGATTTCACAGGCGTGACCGTCACCAACTACAACGCCACCACCGACACGCTCACCGGTGGTCGCTGGGAAGTTGTCTCATCAGGCACCACGACCACACTCGACCTCCAAAACTCGCCCATCGTCACCATTGCGGCGGATACCTATGTCTGCCTGAGTGGGGCGGACGCCACGTTCCCCCAACTCTCTGGCGTCACCAACATCGCAGGCACTTTTTGCATCGAAAAAGGAAAAATCTTCACCACCGCCGGAAACCTCAACGTCTCCGGCAGGCTGGAATTTGGCCTCGGTGACGGCAACGTCCAAGGATATAACAGCCAGCGGCTCGTCATCAACGGCAACGTGGATTTCACGGGCAGCCACATTGATGTCGCGAGTTTCGGGACCACGCCGGGACTGTATGAAGTCGTCCGCTGGACCGGCACGGCCACCGGCGCACCCATCCTCGGGAACATTCCGCTGGGTCTGAAATATGGTCTTGTATTCGACGCCGCCGGTAAAACCCTCAAGGTGAATGTCGAAGGAGTGCCTGGCGGAGAATTGAAAATCCTGGGCATCCATCGCGACCCGGTGACCGGCACCACGACCATCGACTATCTTTCACAACCCAATGTCTCTCACACGGTCCGTGGAACCCGCGACTTCCTGACTTACGACAACCTCCCGGCCACCGCCGTCGGCACCGGCGCGCTTATGCAATACCTCCATTCCTCAGCCGCGGCACCCGATCGCTATTTCTACAGCTTCTCGACCGTGCCTTGATTTCCCGAGACCGGCAAGCATCAATCGATCCCGGTCTAACAAGCTTTCCGCGACTGCGTACGGGCGAAGATGCGGATTTTAATCAGGCTGTTATTGAGGAAATACGAGCGTCCGCGGGAGGGGCGAGAGGGTATGCCGAGTTAGCAGTGATCAGTGAGCAGAAAAGACGAGAGGAGTTGCTAGTTGTCAGTGTTCAGTTTTGCCTGTGGGCCAAGCGGTTTGCGGCTGCGCCAATTTGAGTGGAGTTCGCTATCGATTTCGGAGCGTTCAGGAAGAAAAGATCCGCTGAAGCTGGTGATCGTGCGGGACATCTGGTTGACGGTATTTGACGCGCCGTGCTGCCACACGATGGTTGCGCACAAGACGATTGCGGTCCACAACGTGATGCAAGCGATCACGCGGGGCCGTCTCCGCTAAAGGCTGAGCCGGCCCAAGTTTCCGAAGAGGCGACGGAGCTAAAGAACGAGCTGCAGATCGTAGAGGGCCCTTCGGCACCCCCGTGACTTTACCGCCTCCGCGTGAGCGAGTAACAACAGCGGGGAACCTTACCGGAAAACAATCAAACGGCCGCCGCAGGAACGACCGGCGATTTGGGCGAGCGGTGGCGCTTCCCAGGGTCCTGGCGGGTTCCGGGGTGAGTGACCGCATGGATCAACGCGAGGTAATTGATCAAATTGGGGTGTGCGGACGTTTCGTGGGAGATGGAGGAATGGCGTTTTTTCATGGTCGTGGGAGTTTGCTTCCTTCTTGCAGCGGCCGGGCCAACTTTCACGGGGCAATCAGATCACTCGTTTTCAGTGACTTGAAAACAAAATGGCGCTGTGGACCTACCTGCTGCCGCCGCCAGAATTGCAAAACGTCGCTCACCACCGTCCTGATAGAGGCAGAAAGCACGGTGTGAGGGAGTTGAAGCGGGTGCTGGCGTTTCTATCGGCGATCAGCGCGGTGTTGCGTTGAACAACGGGCGGCGGTATCTGACCACCGGGTCCATGGAATGCCAACGCTGGGGTGGTAGCCCGCTTTTCATTGGCTTCACCGCGCCGACAGCGAGCAATTTTGCGACCGCCTTGCTTCCCATCCAGATTTTACGATCGCGCTTGAAAGCGACCCAGAGAAACGCTCCGGCGGCAGCGAGCAAACAACGCCACGTGATGAGCACCGGCGCGCTGACCGATGCCTGCCGGCCGAGGATCGTGGTCGCCGCGAAGATGACGACGAGCAGATGGAGTTGGAAAAATGGGGTGATGAGGGAGGTTGGAAAATGGAGATTGGGATTTTACCACTGAGGGAGGAGAAAAGAGAGAGGGAAGAGAGCAATCACGTGGATCTGGAAAATCTCCGTGAACTCCTACTTTCCTCCTCTCTCCGTGGTCCGATCCCGGTGGATTTTGATAGAGAGGCGAGAGAAGAGGAATAGATTGGGGAGCGGGCTAGAGGCGTTCCTTGCGGCGCAGGAGCATGGGGGCGAGGACGGCGAGGGTGAGCACGGCGGAAAGCGCGGAGGCGGCGGGGAAGTTTCTATCGGAGAAATTCCGCTGGGCGATCTTGTTTCCGATCATCTGTCCGTCCGCGCCGCCGACGAGGTCGGGGACGACGTAGGAGCCGAGCATGGGGACGAAGACGATGACAAGCGCGGTGGTGATGCCCTTGCGAATGCCGGGCAGAAAGATGGACCAGAAGGCGCGGAAGGCGGTGGCTCCCAGGTCGCGCGCGGCGTCCAACAGGCTGAAGTCGAATTTCTCCGCGGCAGCGTAGAGCGGCAGGATGGCAAAGGGTAGATAGGTGTAAACGCTGACGAGGACGACCGCGCCGGAGTTGAAGAGCAGCGAATCATTTTCCCCCAGCAGATGGACGGACCGGAGGAATCGGGCGAGTCCGCCTTCGGAGTGGAGGATCTGGTTCCACGCGAAGACGCGGATCAGGAAATTCGTCCAGAAGGGGACGATCACCAGTAATAACAGCCGCGGCCGCCAGATGGCGCTGGCCCGCGAGATGAACCACGCCACCGGCAGAGCGAGGATCATGCAGAGGGCGGTGGTTAGGATGCTGATCCACAGCGTGCGCCAGAGCAGGATGTGCATGCTCTTTTCCCCGAAGACGCGGAACTGGTCGAGCGTCCACCCCGCGCCGATGCCGCCGGACGGATCGGTGGTGCGGAAGGCGATGGCCAATACCAGCAAGGTCGGCGCGAGGACAAACAGCGCCAGCCAGCCAAAGCTGGGCAGGGTTGCTAGAATTTCCCGTCGGTGCTTTTTCATGAGAACCGCCGGGTTTCTGCCGGTTGCCGGTTAGTTCTTGATCGACGGGACGCCGACTCCGGTATCCGTGTCAGAGTCGTAATCGACGCCCTTCAGGCCGAAGCCGAAGAGGCGGAGGAAACTGGACTGATAGCCTTCGAAATCGCCGAGTTCCGCGAGGTTGTCGGTATCTACGATTTGCCAGCGCTCGCCGACGAGCTGCTGGACCTTGTCCTCCATTTCCCAATCGTCCACGCGGATGCGGCCGGTTTCGTCGGGCCGCGGGTTGCCGTTGTAAAGGCGGTCGCGCAGCATGCGGTCCATCTGCTCGATGGTGTCCTCGTGGGTGCCGTCCGCCTTCATTACTTGATAGAGAAGCGAGATGTAGAGCGGGACGACCGGAATGGCGGAACTGGCTTGGGTGACGAGCGCCTTGTTGACGGAAACCCATGCCTTGCCTTTGAGCGGGGCGAGTTTCGCATCAAGCGAGCGCTGGACGTTTTCGAGATCTTCCTTGGCCTTGCCGATGGTGCCGTTTTTATAAATCGGCCAGGTGACGGAAGGCCCGATGTAGGAGTAAGCGACGGTCTGCACGCCGTCTGCCAGCACGCCGGCTTCCAGCAGGGCGTCGGTCCATAGTTCCCAATCCTGGCCACCCATGACGGCGATGGTTTGCGCCACGTCATCGCCCTCGGCGGGCTCGATGGTGATCGGGCTGACGACTCCCGTGGTAGTGTTGAGGTTTTTGTTAGTGTAGCTTTCGCCGATCGGCTTGAGCACGGATTTGTAAACTTCGCCGCTTTTCGGATCGGTGCGGCGGGGTGAGGCGAGGCTGTAAACGACGAGATCGACCTTGCCGAGATCCGCCTTGATCGCGGCGATGACGTCCTTTTTTACCTCGTCGGAAAACGCGTCGCCATTGAACGAGCGGGCGTAGAGACCGGCGGCGGCAGCTTCCTTTTCAAAGGCGGCGGAGTTATACCAGCCGGCAGTGCCGCATTTGTCGGGCTCGCCCGGTTTTTCGAAAAACACGCCGAGGGTGGCGGCGTTCGAGCCGAAGGCGGCGGCGATCCGCGAGGACAGGCCGTAGCCGGTGGAGGAGCCGATCACGAGGACCTTCTTCGGGCCATTTTCAATCAGGCCGCGGCTTTTGACGACGGCGATCTGCTCGGCGACGTGTTTGGCACAGCCGTCCGGGTGCGCGGTGGTGCAGATGAATCCTCGAATCTTCGGTGCTACGATCATAATCGGGGCGAGCCTATCGCCGTGATGGGGCTAGGCAACTGTTTTTGTAACCACCGAAATCCGGCCTTTTTCGCGGATTTTGGAGATTGCATGGGGGGCGCAGCCGTGGATTCTTGTCGGAGAAATGGCGCAGTGGTTTTACGGAGAAAACGGCCAGCAATCGGGCCCTGTCGAGGATGCGGAGTTCGCGGCTCTCATCGCTGCGCAGCGGATCACCCCGGCAACAATGGTCTGGCGGGATGGCATGCCGGGCTGGCAGCCGTTTTCACAAGTGCAGGCCAGCGGCGGACTTCTCCCGCAGCCCGCCCCGCAGATGATCGGCATGATGAACCCGACGACCTCAGGCATGGCGATCGCCAGCTTGGTTTTCGGAATTTGCGGGCTGGTATCCTGCATGGTGTTTCTCGGCGTCCCGGCGGTGGTGTTCGGACATCTAGCGATGAATCAGATTACGAATTCACCGGTGCCGATGGTCGGTCGTGGCATGGCGCTTGCTGGGCTTGTCTGCGGCTATCTGGCGTGCCTGATGTTTGTCGTCATCTGCGGCAGCATCATTTTTCCATTGGTCTTCCATCCCTAACTAAACTTAGAAAATCCTCATGCAGTGGTATTATTCGAAAAACGGCTCCCAACTCGGCCCGGTCGAGCAGGGGGAATTGCTTGCGAAAATTTCCTCCGGCGAGGTCGCGCAATCGGACATGGTCTGGCGCGAGGGGATGGGGGATTGGCTGCCTGTTTCAAAGGTGAACGAACTGGTAATGGTCGCAAGACCTACGCCGTCGTCCGCACCTTCTGCGGGGCCTACCATGAATTCTCCGTACACTCCGCCTACCACTTCATCGCAGAATCCGGTGGTGTATGGCGGTGGACCGGTCATTCCGAACTACCTGTGGCAGTCGATCGTGGTGACGATTTTCTGCTGTTGGCCGCTGGGGATTCCGGCGATTGTTTACGCGGCGAAAGTGGACGGGCTCAGGGCCCGCGGCGACATCGCGGGTGCGATGGCCGCCTCGGCGAGTGCCAAGAACTGGTGCCTCATCGCGCTGGGGCTGGGCGTCGCGTTGATCGTGATTTGGTTCCTGTTTGTGGGAGTCGCGGCATTTTCAGCCCGCCATTGATGCGATGCGGAAGGATCGCTTGCTGTGGGTGGCTGTGGGAGCCTTGGTCATGGTTTGTGCCGCAGCGGCGCTCTACGTGCGTGGTCCATCCGGACTACCGTGGCTGCCGGGCTGTACGTTCCGCTACCTCACCGGTTTGAACTGCCCCGGCTGCGGCATGACGCGCGCGGCACACGCCACCCTGCACGGTCGGATCGGTGACGCCTTCCGCTTCAATCCGGTGGGCATGATCCTGCTGCCGATGGCCTTCGTCGGTCTCAGTTGCGAGTTGATCGGGTGGGTCCGGGGAAAACCGCTGCCGTTTCGTTTCAACGTCGGTGCGCGCGGAGCCAAGCTGATCGCGGTGGTGGTGATTTCCTTCTGGATCCTGCGGAACGTTCCCGCGTGGCCGTTCACCCTACTTTCGCCGCCGTGAGTTTCTGAAAATCAACTGGGTCTTGCCGCCGGCGTTTCCTGACGCTATTCCCACGCATGCCCTTACTTCTTGGAGTCAATATCGACCACATCGCCACGCTGAGGCAGGCGCGATACGCGAAGGATCCCTCTTCGCCGAATGCAGAGCCCTGCCCAGTCCTCGCCGGCCACGACGCCCTCGCCGGCGGTGCCGATTCCCTCACCATCCATGTCCGCGCCGACCGCCGCCACATGCAGGATGCCGACGCCTATCGCATCCGGGAGGAAATCAAGCTGCCCCTCAATCTGGAAATGGGAGTCACCGAGGAAATGGTCGGAATCGCCCTCAAGCTGAAGCCAGAGTTTGTCTGCCTCGTTCCGGAAAACCGCCTGGAAGTCACCACCGAGGGCGGCCTCAACGTGCTCGCCAGCTTTGACAAAACCCGCATGGTCATCGCCCGCCTGCAGGATGCTGGCATCCGCGTCAGCGTTTTTATCGACCCGGATCTGAAACAAGTCGAAGCCGCCGGTGAAGCCTGCGCCGATATGATCGAACTCCACACCGGCGCGTTTGCCAACGCCACCGGCGATCAGGTGCAAATCGAACTCGACCGCCTCACCGCCGCCGCGAAAGAAGGCCATCTCAGCCTCCAGGTGAACGCCGGCCACGGCATCAACTACACCAACATCGCGCGGATTCTAACGATCCCGCACCTCGCCGAACTCAACATAGGCCACAGCATCATCGCCCGCTCCACCCGCATAGGCCTGACCGCTGCGGTGAGGGAGATGAAGGAGCTGATGGCTGGGTATTCGCTCTAACGTATAAAATGGCAGGAGTCATCCCAGTTCCCGAAAGTGTTGTGGAAAGCCAGACGGGTTCCGGGACGCTGGTTGTGTGCCAATGGGATCGTAACAGGGTGTTGCTCGGGATTTTCGCGGTTGCGTTTCTCGGCTTTGTGGGATTTGTGGGATTTGTGATTGGTGAAGCTATGTTAGGAAGCGATGCGCTCAGCAGCTTGATTCGGGAGGGGCATTGGATCATGACGACATTTCTATCGATTCCCGCGTTGCTGGTGGGTGCCGCCGGATACGGATTGATCGCAGCATTTTTCAATCATACTGACATCCATGTCACCGCTTCCGAACTGGAGATCAGATTCCGACCGATTCCGTGGCGTGGTGAGCGAACCATTTCCAAATCTGAAATCATCCAGCTTTTCGTCCGCGAAAAAGTGAACAAGGATTCCTACGGACGGATTTCCACGAGCTATGAAATTCATTGGATCGATTCCCGCAACCAGCGGCGGCCACTGGTTCGGGGGCTTCGGGTTCACGAGGCGCTTTATCTGGAAAAACGGCTGGAAGAGATCCTTGCAATTGAGGATCAGCCCGTGAGCGGCGCGTATGCCGGATACAAATTTTACGAATGAGAATCTTCGGCATCGGCATCGACGTGGTGGAAGTGGATCGCATTGCATCCGCCATCGAGCGGCATGGTGAGCCGTTTCTCACGAAATTGTTCACCCCCGCCGAGCGCGCCTACTGCGCTGCCCAGAAAAATCCCGAACTGCACTACGCCGCCCGCTTCGCCGCCAAGGAAGCCGTTTCCAAAGCCCTCGGCACCGGCATCGGCGGCCAGGCCGGCTGGCTCGATCTTGAAATCACCCGCGATCCGTCCGGCGCGCCGAAACTTGTCCTGCTAGGAGCTGCTGCTGAGTTCACCAGACAAAACGGAATCACCGAAATCCAGATCAGCCTCACCCACGCGAGGGAATACGCCGCCGCGAATGCGATTGCTGTAGTAGGGGCAGTTGAGAGTTGATAGTTGAGTGTTGAGAGTCAGAAAAAGACGCACCAAAACGGACTGCGGGATTCATCCCGGCTTTCATTCATTCATTCATTTTGCCCTCTTCCAACTCTCGACCCTCAACTAAAAACTCTCAACTTCTTCCCATGAACCGTCCTCGCCGCAACCGCCGCACGCCTGCCATCCGCTCGATGGTCCGGGAAACCATGCTCACGCCTGCCGATTTCATCCTGCCGGTTTTTTTCCATGAGGACGCGGAGGACACTCCCATCGCCTCGATGCCCGGCGTCACGCGCTGGTCGTTGGAAAGCCTCGTTAGGGAAGCAGGGGAAGCCCACGCACTCGGTATCCCGGCGATCGTGCTTTTCCCGAAAATCGAGAATTCTTTAAAAACCCCGCTCGCCGAGGAATCCGCCAATGATGACGGCCTCGTTCCCCGTGCCATCCGTGCGCTCAAGGCCGCGCATCCGACCCTTTGTGTCATCACCGACGTCGCTCTCGATCCCTACAACTCGGACGGCCACGACGGCATCGTCATCCGCGACATCTGCGGCGAACTTGAAATTCTCAACGACGAGACCGTCGAAGTCCTCTGCCAGCAGGCCCTCTGCCATGCCCGCGCTGGAGCCGATATCGTTTCCCCGTCGGACATGATGGACGGCCGGGTCGCCGCCATCCGCGAGGCGCTCGATCAGGAAGGATTCACCAACGTTTCCATCCTCAGCTACACGGCGAAATACGCGTCCGCGTTTTATGGGCCGTTCCGCGGGGCGCTGGATTCCGCGCCGAAGGACGGCGACAAGAAAACCTACCAGATGGATCCCTCGAACTCCCGCGAGGCCGTCCGCGAGACCCTGCTCGACGAGGCCGAGGGCGCAGACATGCTGATGGTGAAACCCGCCGGACTCTACCTCGACATCATCACGAAAGTTCGCGAAACGACCACTCTTCCGGTCGCCGCCTATCAGGTCAGCGGTGAGTATCTCATGCTCAAGAGCGCCGCCGCCGGGGGTTGGCTCGATGAAAAGGCCATCGTGCTCGAATCCCTCACCGCCATCAAACGTGCCGGGGCGGACATGATTCTCACCTACTTCGCCAAGCAGGCGTGCGGTTGGCTGAAAAATCCATAAACCGACACGTTTGGACATAAATCGGTTGTAAGGTTGCTTGATTGTTACCCGTTTTAGGCAGTTCATGAGTAACAGTGACCAAGCGGCGGTGGAGCATCTGCACGGAGTTTACCAGCAGATGAAAACGGAACTCGGCCGCGTGATCGTCGGCCAGGACCAAGTAGTGGAGCAGACCTTGATGGCAATCTTTTGCCGTGGGCATGCCCTGCTCGTCGGCGTTCCGGGTTTGGCGAAAACCTTGCTCGTCGCCACGCTGGCCCGCGCGCTGGAGCTGAGTTTCAAGCGCATCCAATTCACCCCGGACCTCATGCCCGCCGACATCACAGGCACCGACGTGCTGGAGGTGAACCCCGAGACCGGCCACCGTGGATTCCGTTTCGTCCATGGCCCGATTTTCGCCAACCTCGTCCTCGCCGACGAAATCAACCGGACGCCACCGAAAACCCAGGCCGCCCTATTGGAAGCGATGCAGGAACACCACGTCACCGTCGGCGAACACACGCTCGACCTGCCGAAGCCGTTTTTCGTACTCGCGACCCAGAATCCGATCGAACAGGAAGGCACCTATCCGCTGCCCGAGGCGCAGCTCGACCGCTTCCTCTTCAACATCATCGTCGATTACCCGAGCGAAGCCGATGAGCGCGAGATCATCCGCCGCGTCACCAGCCCGACCGAAACCCAGGTCACGCCGCTGCTCAATGCGGAGGAGATTCTGAAAATCCAGGCGATCGTGAAGCGCGTTCCCGTCGGCGACCACGTCATCGACTTCGCCGCCAAGCTCGCCCGCTCGACCCGTCCGAAAGATGTGTCCGCACCGGATTTCGTGAAGGAAATGGTCAGTTGGGGAGCGGGTCCGCGCGCTGGCATCAGCCTCATTTCCGCGGCCAAAGCCCACGCCGTCCTGCGCGGCCGCTACCATGCGACGACAGGCGATGTCGCCGCCGTCGCCGCACCGGTCCTGCGCCACCGCGTCCTAACGACATTCAACGCCGAGGCCGCCGGAATCACCAGCGACGACATCATCCAACGCCTAATCAAGGTCCTCGCGCCCAAGGAAGAGATCGTCCTGTGAGTCTTGTCTGCTCACTGCTCACTGATCACTGCTCACTGCTCACTGCTCACTGCTCACTGCTCACTGCTCACTGCTCACTGCTCACTGCTCACTGCTCACTGCTCACTGCTCACTGCTCACTGATCACTGATCACTCGGCACTCGGCACTTCTTCCATGTCTGATTCCCTCAAACTCCCCGTCTGCATGCGTCTCCTCCCGCCGGAGACGATGGGCATTATGCGCCGCCTCGACTGGTATGCGCGCCGCCGGATGGTCGGGACTCTATCAGGCCGTCATACATCGCCGGAAAAGGGCTTCTCCGTCGAGTTCGCCGAGCACCGCGAATACTCACCCGGTGATGATCCGAAGAACCTCGACTGGCGCGTCATGGCCAAGAGCGACCGCCAGGTGATCCGTCAGTACATCGAGGAAACCAACCTCCGCGCCACCCTCGTCGTCGATGTTTCCGGCTCCATGAAATACACCGGCGACCACGCTGCGGTTTCCAACGGAACGGCGCTTTCGAAACTCGAATACGCCAAGCACCTGGCCGCCGCGCTCGCCTACATGTTCGTCAAACAGGGCGACGGCGCGGGCCTCGTCACCTTCGACAAAACCACCCGTGGTTTCCTCCGTTCCGGCAGTCGTCCGAGCCAGGTCCGGCGCATCCTCGAGGAACTCCACACCACCCAGGCCGGCGAGGACACTGACGTCGGCAGCGTGCTCCATCACGTCGCCGAGCGCATCCCGAAGCGCGGCGTGGTCGTGCTCATCAGCGACCTGTTCGATGATCCGGAAAAAATCGTGGAGGCGCTTCATCACTTCGATTACCGCCAGCACGAACTCGTCGTCTTTCATTTGTTAGCCGAGGAGGAGCTGACTTTTCCATTCAAAAGCTTCCAACGGTTCAAGGACCTCGAAGGCATCGAGGCAATGCTTCGGATTGATCCCCAGGCGGTCCGCGCCGCCTATCTCGAAAAGCTCCGCGCCTTCGTCAAACGCATCGACTCCGCCTGCGGGAAAATGCGTGCCGACTACGTGCCGGTGAACACCAAAACCCCGTTACGCGACACGCTGCTGCGTTACCTGGGAGGGCGGAAATAGATGTTATTCCTCAATCCATGGCTTCTCGCAGGTCTGATCGGAGCGACCATCCCGATCATCATCCACCTTGTCCGCCAGCAGGCCGCAAAGCCGATCGAATGGGGCGCGATGCGTTTCCTGTTCGACACCATTTCCGTGCGCCGCCGCCGGATGGAATGGGAGGACCTGCTGTTGATGGCCGCGCGCTGTCTTTTGTTAGCGCTGCTGGCGCTCGCTCTCGCCCGGCCATTCATCCCGCCGGATTCGAACGTGCCGTGGTTGTTTGTCCTGCCCGCGTGTCTGGTGGGCATCGCACTCTTCGGCGGATCGTTCGTGCTCGGAGATAAAAAGGTGCGGTGGATCGTTCGAGGCACAGCCATCGCATTGTTCCTCGCCGCAGCCGGACTCGTTCTGTTGGAGAAATTCCTCAATTTGAAACGCTTCGAAGCCAGCGGCCGCCGCGACGTCGCGCTGGTCATCGACGCATCCGCATCGATGGAACTGACGCGCGGCGGCAAATCCGTTTTCCAACTCGCGGTGGAGGAGGCGAAACAACTCGTCAAGGAAGCCCCGGGCGGCACCGCCTTCACGGTGATTCTCGGCGGTCCGGCACCCGAGGCGAAAACCTCAGCGCCACTCACCCACCGGGCGGATGTGCTAGGCGTGCTGGACAAACTCGAACCCGTCGGCGGCAGCTTCCGTGCGCACGACGCACTCGGCATGGCGACGCTGGGGCTCGCCGAGGGCACCAACGCGTCCAAGGAGATCGTTGTTTTCACCGACTCCCAACGCAACGGCTGGCGTTTTGAAAATCCAGCGGCGTGGGACAGTCTCGAAAGCGCGTGGAAATCAATGCCGTCGAAACCGAAACTGCTGCTGCGCGACTTCGGCGCTCCCGCATCATTCCGCAATCTATCACTTTCCGGGCTTGAACTGTCGCGCTCGCTCGTCGGCACGGATCGGGAGGTCGTGTTGCGCGTCACCGTCGAGAACACCGGCACCGAGGCGGTCACGTCCGGCCCGGTGCTGATCGAAATCGAAGGAAAAAAAGCCGGGGAAATACCGGTCGGCCTGCTCGTCGCGGGACAAAAGGAGACGGTCGAGTTGCGCCATCGTTTCACCCGGCCTGGCCCGCGGATCGTCGAGGCGCGGATCGATTCCAAGGATGACCTCGGTTCCGACAACCGTCTCGAACGCGTGGTGATGGTCCGTGGTAACCTTCCTGTTTTGTTAGTCGATGGCAACCCCGCCGGTTCCTTTTTCGAGCGCGCCGCCGGTTATTCGGCGCTTGCTCTCGCTCCTTCCACCGCCCTGATCGGCGGCAAGGCGGCGGAAGGTAAATTTCTGATGGACCCTCGAGTGGTCACCGCACCAGCGCTTGAGGAAAAAGACCTCAATGACGCGGCGGTGGTCATTCTCGCCGACGTCCCGCGCCTGCCGGAAAAACTCGCGAACAAACTCGCCGGCCGGATCGCGCAGGGTGCTGGATTGTTAGTGATCGCCGGGCCCCGCGCCGAGGCCACGTTTTACAATACATGGGAAGGCATGGACGGCCCCTTGCTGCCGCTACCGCTCGGTGAGGAGTCCACCGATGCCGCAGGAGTTTCCCCTGCGACCGCCACCTTTATGCACGAGTCGCTGAAGCTGTTTCTCAAAGATGCCGACCTCGAAGCCACACGCATCAACCGCTGGCGGAAAACCGGGAAACCGGTGCCGGGAGGGATCCAGGCGGCGGCTCTATCCAATGGTGACGCTTTCCTCGCCACGCGGAACTACGGCAGCGGCCGTTGCATCCTGGCGACCTGCGCATTCGATGCCCGGTCCGGAAATCTCCCCGCGCGGCGTGCCTTCGTGCCGCTCGTTCACGAACTGGTGAACTGGGTGGCGGGCGGTGGCGTCGAGCTGAACGTCGCTTCGGCATGGAGCCCGAGCTTCGCCCTCGACTCGTCCGGCGGCGGGCTTTCCGCGAAATACTTCCGCACGAAGGAGCGCAAGGAGATTCCTCTGTTGGAGCGCGATGATCCGGCGGTCGATTTCAATTGGACCAATGACAAGCCCGTGCCAAAATTACCTCGTGACGGATTTTCCGTGAGGTGGACCGGCAGCATCGTCGCACCTGTTAGCGGTGAATACGTTTTCGAGGCGGAAGTGGACGACCGGCTTGATGTGAAGATCGGCGGCAGTGCGATGAGTGCGCGAACAGCGGCACCCGCACTCGGCCGGGTCAGGCTGGAGGCCGGGAAGCCGTTGCCGATCGAGGTCAATTTCGAACAGGACGGCGGTGATTCCTACGTGCGTTTGTATTGGACTCCGCCGGGTGGAAAACGGCGGATCATCCCGCCCTCCGCGCTGGTGCCGTTCAAAGCAGCGGACGAGGTGGCGATGAAAACGATGGATCCGCGCGGTTTGCCGAGACAGGCGTGGATCCGTTCCAGCCGCCGCGGCAGGGAACTTTCGGTCGAAGGATCGGCGCTGCCGGGGATTTACAAGGTGGGGGTGGGAAGTTCGTTGGAGGGGCTTGTTCCGGGGATCGAAAACGGCACGCTGCCTGTTTCGGTGATCCGCGAGGTGGGCGAGAGCCGTTTTGAAAACATGAACCCGGACGATCTCGCTCTCGTTAGAAAAAGGATCGATCTGCTGCAGCCCCGCTCCGTCGCCGACATGATCGGAGTGCTGCAAGGCAAGGGCTTCGGACGCGAAATCTGGAAGCTGCTGGCGGTTTCCGCGTTTTTCCTGTTTCTGTTGGAAAGCTTCCTGGCGCGATGGGTGTCGCGCTCCCGCCGGACGGCGGAGGATGTGCGGGTGGAGTTTGGTGAAGGGACGATGTGGAGGGCCGGAAGATGAGGAGTTTGATTCGATTGGTGTTGGTGGCGCTTGCCGTGGGTGGGCTGCTTTTCGGTCTCTCACAGGTGGTTAGGTTGAGTGCGGAATTTCCATTGTGGGCGGTGGCGGTTGCGGCCGCTGCGGTGGTCGAGCTGATCCTCTGGCTTTATCGCTATGAGGCGGGCGCGGTGACACCACGGAGGGCGCGATGGATCATCGGCCTGCGGCTGGCGGCCCTCGCGGCGCTGGTCTGGATTTTGATAGAGCCGGTGTGGGTGCGCAAGGAGGAGCGGAAGATCCAGCGCGAGGTCGTGGTGGTGATGGATGATTCGGGGTCGATGCATCTGAAGGACGACGGCTCGGACGCGACGCGGATTGCGATCGGCGAGGCGGCTTTGGCGAAGTCCAAGATCATCGAAACGCTTCGTGAAAAGATCCGGGTCCGCGTGGTGAAAGCCGCCCGCAGCGTGCGCGCCGAGGGCGAGGCTGTCGCGGAAGGCTGGGGCGATGCCACCGATCTGGCGTCTGGATTGGGAACTGTTTTGGAGCAGGTACCGCCGGACCAACTGGCGGGAGTCCTGATGCTCACTGACGGCAGACACAACCGCCCGGACCGGGTGGAGGACGTGGCGCGGCGATTCGGAATTCTCGACGCACCGGTGGGAATCGTGGCGGTCGGCAGCGCCGAGCCGCCAAAGGACGCATCGGTTCTAGCAGTCCGCGCGCCCGAGGCGATCCATCTCGGCGACCGGATGCGCGTCGCCGTGGATTTGAAATTCGACGGTTACAAGGGAGAGAAGGCCAAGGTCGGATTGCTTCGCGGCGGGAAGCTGTTGGAGGAGCGTGAGATTTCGATTCCGCAGGACCACCACCGCGAGGAGGTGAAGTTCGCACAGGTGCCGGACCAGGGCGGGGTGGGCGACTATCAGGTCGAGGTCACGCAGATGGCTGGCGAGCGTTTCAAGGAGAACAACCGTTGGGAGTTCGAGACTTCCATCACCGACGCGCGGACCAACGTGCTGATCGTGGAAAGTTATCCCCGCTGGGAATTTCGCTATCTGCGAAACCTTTTCTACGGTCGGGACAAGTCGGTGCACCTGCAATATGTGCTGCTTCATCCGGATGAGATCGAAGGTCAGAGCAACGCCGCGGTCGCCGCCTCCGCATCACGGCCGTTCGGTGAGGCACAGGCCACGCGTCTGCCGGTGAATGAGGACGAGTGGCGGAAATTCGATGTGATCATTCTCGGCGATGTCGATCCGCGGGTGATGGATGATAACACCTGGGAGATCATTTCCCGCTGTGTGAACGAACGGGCCGCCTTGCTCGTGATGGTCGCCGGGCCGAGGTTCATGCCACATGCGCTTGATTGGGAAAGCGCGCGGGCGCTGGTTCCGGCGGAGATGGATTACGGGCATCGCAATTATTTCAGCGAGGGCGGCGAGCCGTTCCACTTCGGACTAACAGCAGATGGCCGGAAGCATCCGGTGACGCAGCAAAGCGCCGGCGACGTGGCGAACGAACAACTGTGGGCCGGCTTTCCCAACCTGAGCTGGCGACATCCGGTGACCGGCCTGAAGGAAGGCGCGGAAGTGCTTCTATCCGCAGTGGCGGATGGCGCGAAGCAGGACATCACCAGCGGCGCGGGTTTGGGGAATGCGTTGGAGGATCTGGCGAAACGGCGTGAGACGGAGGCGAAGTCGGCATTACTGGTGACCCGCCAGACGGGTAAGGGCAAGGTTGCGCTCTTGCTAACCGACCGCACCTGGCGGCTGCGCGAGGGCGCGGGGGATTTATATCATCACCGATTCTGGGGGAATCTCGTGCGCTGGGGTGCGGGGCCGATCCTGCGTTCCGGCGGCGAGCGCGTCCGGCTGGGGACCGACCAACTGACTTACACTCCGGACGACAAGGCCAAGATCACCGCCCGTCTGCGGGACAAGAGTTTGAAACCGGTGGAGGACGACAGCCTGCGTGCGGAGGTGATTGGCGACGGCCAGGTGTTGGCGAATGTTCCCATGACCGCTGTCCCCGGATCGAACGGACTTTACGAAGCAAACCTCGACGGTTTCGCCAAGGCCGGGAAATACGAAGTGCGGCTGCGAGGCGATCGGGCGGATGCGTTGATCCGTGAGGACGGCGCGAAGGAACTGAAAACCGGCATCCGCGTGGTGGGTTCGCGCGGTCCCGTTGAACTGGCGGAAACGACCCTGAACCTTCCTTTGTTGGAAACCATCGCGCAGCTTTCCGGCGGCAGGGTGGTTTCACCGGACAAGACCGGCGAGCTGGCGGCGTTGTTTCTAACTGACAAGAACGAACGTGAGGAAGTCCGCGAGAGTGCGCTGTGGGACAGCGGCTGGGTGCTGGGATTGCTGGCGCTGCTGCTCGGCAGCGAATGGGTGATCCGACGGGCCGGCGGCCTTCCTTGAACAAACGATCTTATGAATGCCAATCTGCAATCGGGAGAAATCGAAGCGCGTCTGAAAGCGGTGCGCCAACTCATCCGTCGCGTCCAACAGACACGTGCCGTGATGGTCGTGCTGACGGTGATGCTCGGCGGACTGATTGCCATGATGGCGGCTGACTGGCTTCTCTCGCCGCTGCCCACATCTGCGCGGTGGGGCATGTTCGGGCTTTGGTTGCTCGCAGTTGCAGTGGCAGCGAGGTTCGGTGTCGGACCGCTGATGAAACCCATCGGCTTGTTGCAGGTGGCTCGCTGGTTGGAAACGCGGCATCCGGAAATGGAGGAGCGTATCAGCACGGTGCTGGAGATGGCCCGGGGAAGCGACGGAGTATCCGATGATTTGTTAGCATCGCTGGCACGCGCGGCGGAGGAGGATGCGGGCAAGGTGGATGTGGTGCGCGAGGTGATGGGCGCGCGCACAGCGCGGCGCTGGGGGCGTCCGGCGCTCGCGCTTGCGGTGGTGATAGTGATTGGTTTTGTGGTGTGGCCGCATCAGGCGTCGAGGTTGTTCGTGCGGGCGGTGGCTCCGTTTTCCAATCTCGGGAATGCGGGTGCGGCGCGGTTTGTGGTGAAGCCGGGAGACGTGGAGGTTCTCGCGGGCGATCCGGTGAAGATCGAGGTGGCGTATGACGGGCGGGAAAAGAATCCGCAGTTGTGGATGGAGTTCGAAGGAGGGCGGAAGATTTCCCAGGATTTGGCAAAAGAAGGTGGAGGTTTTCGGTATGTGTTGGATCCGGCGAAGGAGGGTTTTCACTATCGGGTAAGGGCGGGGCGTGACGAAAGTGATGGTTTTACTGTTAGTGTCTGGCCGGTGCCGGAGTTGTTGAAACCGAGCGTAACGCTGGCGTTTCCTGAATACACGGGACTGGTGCCGCAGGAGTCGGCGCTGGAACGTGGCATTGAGGCGGTGGCGGAAACGAAGGTGACGTTGGAGGGGCGGATGAATACGGCGGTGGAGTCGGCGTGGGTGGAGATTGGAGGCAAACGTCTGGCGGAGGGAGCGGTGGAGAATTCAGCCAACGGCGGACGTGTTAGTTTTGGGTGGAAGCTCACTGCCGGTGGATCGGGCGAGGCCGTGGTGAGGTTGAAACACCGGCTGGGTCGCACGATCGAGGCGGCGCGGTTTTCTATCAGCGTGTTGGAAGACCGGGTTCCCGAGGTGGTGTTGCTCAGTCCGATGCAGCGCGATCTGAAGGTGAGGCCGGACGAGGTGCTGGCGCTGAAATACGAGGTGACCGAGGATTTTTCGCTGGCGAAGCTCGCGGTGGAGGTCGAGGCGGGAGGGAAGAATACGGAGATGTTGGATCAGGCTCTGCCCGCCCGCGTGGGGGGCACCAAGCCGCCGGTTTTCCGGGGTGGGGCTTCGGTTTCCATCGGTGAGGTGAGGTCGCATTTTTCCGGGGTGAATGACATGCGGGTCCGGGTGCGGGCCGAGGATGGCCGGCCAGCGGATTTGAAGGGACCGGGCGTTGGGTTTTCCGAATGGGTGAAAATCCGGATTGATGACGACGCGGAATCGTTAGCCCGGCAGGAGCTGCGCGAGGAACACGAAGGCGCGAAAGAAACCATCGAGGAAGCGATCCGGGCGACCCGCGAGGCAAGGGAACGGATGGATTGGCATCGCGAGGAAATCAAAAAGGACGGGCTGAATGACAATGCCCGCAAGGATTTGAAGGAAGCGGGTGAAAAACTAGCAGGCGCGGAGGAAAAGCTCGTAAAATTGTCGGATCAGATGAAGGAAAGCGTGCATGCGTCGAAAGCGGACGACGTGAAGAAAGCGGCGGAGCTGGTGGCGAAGGCGCGCGAGGATTTGGAAAACTCACAGTTGCAGGACACTCCGCCGGAGCGTGATTCAAAATTGGATCAGGCGCGGAACAATGCGGAAGCAGCCGTGAAGAAGTTGGAAAATGTCAGAGATGCGATGGACCGCGAGCGTGAAAAGATTGAGGACCTCGCGCGTCTCCAGGATCTCGCCCAACAGCAGCAGGAGGTCGCCAGGCAGGCGGACGCCGAGCTGGCGAAAAATCCCACCGCCGAGCAACTGCCGAAGGACTGGCAGGAACAACAGAAGCGCATTGAGGAACAGCTCCGGCAGCAACTGCGCGAGCGCCCCGATGCAAAGGCGGAAGCACTGAAAGCCCAGGCCGAACAAGCGAAGGCACTGGCGGGTCAGGCGAAGGCGATGGAGAAATCGCAGGAAAATCTTGAACAGCAAACGAAGCAGATTTCCGAAAAATCCCTACAGGAAGCGCTTGCCGCCGAACAAGCGGAAATCGCCGCCGAGGCGAAGGCAGAACTCACCGCAGCTCAGGAGGCGCGCAGCCCGCTTGCCGACACGCTGCCCGAAGCCACCACCGCGGCGGAGGAGGCGAGGGATCAGATCGCAAAAGGCGAAACCCAAGCGGCCGCGGACTCCGCGAAAAAAGCGGAGCTGGCGATGAAATCCGCTGCCGCCAAAGCCGCGCCAGCCGAGGCCGAAGCGTTGAAGCCGCTTGCCGAAAAGCAGAAGCAGGTCGCCGAGGCCATGGAATCTCTCGCCAAAGGTGATGCGGCGGCCGCGCTCAAGGCCTTCCAGGAAGCGCAGGCCGATGCAGCCCAAGAGCTGGCGAAAGAGATGGAGAACCTCCCGCAGATCGATGGCGGCGGAGCGATGAATGAGGCCACGGATGCCGCCAAACAAGGCGGGGAACAAGCCAAGTCCGCCGCCGAGCAGGGGCAGAAGGGGCAGCAGCAGGAGGCCTCGAAACAACATGAGCAATCCGCTCAAAACTTTGAAAAAAGCGCCGCTGCTCTTGAACGCGCGGCGGCTGAGTTTTCCCAACAGGCGAAGGAGGCCGCTGCCCAACAAGCAAACCCGCAGCGCGCGCAAGCTTCCGCCAGCGAAATGGCCGAGGCGTTCCAACAGGCATCGCAGGCTGCCGATAGTCCACAACCCGCCCAAGCCGCCGCCCGGGCGGCGAATGCCGCGCAGGCCCTCGCCCAAGCGGCGCAGGGAGCCCGCCAACAGATGCAGGGACAAATGCCGGGCAAACCCGGACCGCCTGGGCCTCCCGGCACCATGGCGAGCGACAAACCGCAGAACGAAATGCAGACGCCGGAAGCCGATCCCGGCGTGCCACCCGAACTCGCAAAACTCGGAATCAGCGCGGCGGACTGGGAGAAGATCCAGGCCAGCCTGAAGTCGGACGTCGGCGCCGGCGAGGACGGCGCGGTGCCTGAGGAATACCGCGAGCTGGTGAAAGGCTACTTTGAAAGCATGTCGAAAAAATCCACCAAGGACTGACGCTCATGAAATTTCCCATCAGAATTCTCGCAGCCGTCCTCGCTCTAACTTGCCTGGCCGCGGCTCAGGAAAAAGCCGACCCCGCGTTCGCCGAGTGGCGCGACCGGGTGGACCCCGCCGTGGAAAACGCGCTGCGCTATCTGGCACGGGTCCAGCAGTCCGACGGCTCGTTTCCGGAAAAATATGGCGACTCCACCGGCATCCCCGCGCTCGTGGGAATGGCGTTTTTGTCCAAGGGCCACCTGCCGACGGAGGGCCCGTATGTCGAGGCGCTGAACCGCTGCATCGACTTCGTGCTCGCCAGCCAGAAGGCCGAGGGGCTTTTTGAAAAAGGCAGCGGAGGCACCGGCCCGATGTATGCGCACAACATTTCCACACTGTTTCTATCGGAAGTCAGTGGCATGGTCGATCCGGGCCGGCAGGAGAAAATCGCCAGAGCCCTGCCTTCCGCGCTCTCGCTCATCCTCCGCGCGCAGGCCGTGAACAAGGATGAACGCAACCGTGGCGGCTGGCGCTATCATCCCGGCTCGAAGGACAGCGACACCTCGTGCAGTGGTTGGGCCTTGATGGCTCTGCGTTCCGCGAAGCTCAACGGCGCGTCCGTGCCCGATACCGCGATCAGCGCCGCCGTGGACTATCTGAAACGCCATCAGGACGGCAAATCCGGCTGCTTCGGTTACTCCGGCACGGAGGATCACCAGAAGTCGCTCACCGGCATGGGCCTGCTCTGTCTCGAACTCTGCGGGAAACACGGCACGCCGGAAACCATCAAAGCCGCCGACTACGTCATGCGGACCTTCCGTGACATGCCCGGCGACCAGTTCGAGTTTTACGGGAATTACTACAACTCGCAGGGAGCGTTCCAGATCGGCGGGCGGTATTGGGCGGAATTCGCGCCCTGGTTGTACGCCACCTATCTAAAAAAGCAGGAAAGCGACGGCTCCTGGAACAGCCGCGAGGCCGGCCGTATCTACGGCACCGCAATCATGACCCTCGCCTTCACCGTGCCCTACCGCCAGCTCCCGATTTATCAACGCGACGAGACGGTGGGCGAGGCAGAGCGGTAAACCGCCGACAGGAGTTTCATAGATGATGGCTTTTGAGAATGGCTATGTCGCCTTGGCTTTTTTGAACCAAACACAGGCGACTGCGAGAATAGCTAGGAGTCCAAGACTCAGAAAAATGAATATGGAGTCGTTCTTCTGTGTTGGGGCAACACTGGAGGGGGCTTGCGTCACAGCAGGCGCGACTTTGATTGCAGAAACGATGGATGCATGCTTCGGAACCGGAAGAATGTCATTCCTTGTTGATGTCGTATAGGTTCGATACTCTGGTTCGTTTCGATAATCCTCACTATACACATCAGGCACCCCCTTGTACGTCGGAACCCAAGTCGCTTCGGAGAACTTTTCTGCCAAAATTGCATCTTTGTTGTGCTCCCACCACTGCTGCACAAGCCACATGATGTGAGGCTCATTCGGAATTTTTTGGGTATTATAATGCAAGGCTCTTCATCAAAATCTGTGGGTGAACTTTGGTTCGGGTAGATCTCCAAGTGTGTGATAGAGAGAGGTTTGTAGCAGGTCAAAGCTGCGATAACCATAAGCTTTTCTCATACACAGATTGATCCGCAGGTTGAGGCCCTCGACGATGCCGCTGTTATAGAGCTTGCCGGCCTTGAAATAGTTGCCTCTTCCACCCACAGTTTTGGCGGAAGAGGCATTTAAAAAACAGTATCAGAGATAAGCGTGCCTTGGTGACGGGGGCGGGTTCCGGTATCGGTCGGGCAACGGCCATAACTTTGGCCAGAACCGGAGCGAAGGTGTTTCTTCTTGGCCGTTCCGACGATGAACTTGCCGATGTTTTCTATGAAATTGGCGGTGGCGATGCAGGCCACCATCGCATCATTGCAGATGTGTCCAGTGAGATGGAAATGATCGCCGCCTATGAATGCGTGGATCGGTTATGGGATCGTCTCGATGTCGTTGTTGCGAATGCCGGCGTGAACGGTGTTTGGGCACCGCTTGCCAAACTCCCAGTTGATGAATGGGACAAAACACTCGCTATCAATCTCCGCGGAACTTTTCTGACCGTGAAGTTGGCGTTGCCACTGCTCAAAAAGCGCGGCGGATCTGTGGTAATTGTTTCATCGGTCAACGGCAATCGTATCTTCAGCAATTCCGGCGCTACGGCATACGCATGCTCCAAAGCGGCGCAAGTGGCCTTCGCTAAAATGACTGCCTTGGAATTGGCAAAAGAAGGCATCCGGGTCAACGTGGTTTGTCCCGGATCAGTCGAGACGAGCATCGAAGACTCCACCGACCGCCGAGACATTGATGCACTTCACCTGCCGGTGGAGTTTCCGGCTGGTGACGTTCCATTGACGTGGGGAAAACCGGGAACTGCGGGGGACGTGGCCGAGACGATCTGGTTCCTCGCATCGGATTACTCGCGGCACTTAAGTGGAACAGAAATTTATGTCGATGGCGCCCAATCATTGCTCCAAGGCTGATTTAAGATATGTGCAAACGCTACAACTGGACATCGATATTGCCCACCAATCGGCAGACGAAGTGCGGAATGATCCGCTATCAAAAATGAATTTAATCTCCTGAGACTATGAACAAACCTGCCGAATTATTGTTTCATCTGTCTCATGAGCTTTACAGCATGGAAACTCACTTCGTAAGCTATCTTCCTGTCCTCTCGGGAAGCGTGATGAACATACGGCTCAGGAGACTTGTTACCAATCAGGCATTCCGCGCTCGTGACCGCCGGGACTGGTTTGGAAATCTAGTGAATCGTTACGGAGTAAACCCTCATGGTGGATACACCGCGATTAAGGGCATTCTCAACGAAGGGAGCAGGGAGCTGGCATCGGCGCGCAATCCCTTTACGCGCGATCTGGTTATGTTACGGCACTGCCTGCGCATCGAGCAGCATGTCACCTCCGCCTATTGCACGATCGCAAGCCCCGGAGAATTCGCCGATTTTCCGGCAGAAGCGGATCGCCTGACATCCTTGCTATCTAAACAGAAAATCGCGGGAATGCGGTTGCAGGCCATCGAATCCGAGCTATCGCAGGTAGCCTCTTTCCATCGACTTCCGGTTGATTTCGGGGAGCAATGCTGGTTGGACAATTGAAAGAACAAAAATAACACTCACACAAAGGAAAGCAACCCAATGAAACTCAATGGCATTTACGATGTGGTAATTGTAGGTGGTGGTCCGGCCGCGGTCAGCGCGGCAATCCTGTTGGGGCGCCGCATGAAAGAGGTTCTGCTTTGTGACGCAAGCCAGTCGGAATTGGATTCATTTCAGAATCACGGCCGCACGAGCCGCGGCGATTGTTGCTGCCCTTCCGATTTTCTGTGGACCAGCAGGATCCATATGAACCGATTGGACACGGTTGCCTGCGTGCGGCAACCCGTGCGCGATATTCACCGGGAAGAAACAGGGTTCTCCGTGATCGGCGACAATGGGAAATCATGGGTCTCCAAGTCAATTTTGCTAGCTTCGGACTTTGTCGCCCGCTTGCCCTCCATCCCTGGAGTGGAAAAGTTCTACGGGGCCTCATTGCATCAGTGTCCTTATTGCGATGGGTGGGAGCACCGCAGCCGGATTATTGGAGTCATCGGTAACGACGATAGTGCTGTTGGCATTGCACTGAAGCTCCTCACGTGGTCTCCGAGGGTTACGCTATACACTCACGCAGGAAAGCTCACGAGCTCGGCCGAACTGAGGCTGCGTGGCAGGCCGGTCGATGTCGTGACAGGCTCAATTAGATCTCTCGAAGGGCCAGGCCACCATCTCGAATCGGTCAGAATGGAGAACGGATCGAACCATGCCTGCCAAGCTTTGTTTTTCCCCGCTCAGGTGAATTCCCATTTCAATCTTGCCGACCGGGTCGGGGGCAGAGTACCACGATACCTCCCCGGAAGTCATCATCTACCGAATGGGGGATCGGGCATTGAGGGCCTTTTTTTCACCAGCGAGCCCGAAGGCGGCCAAGAAATGGCCGTCACCGCCGCAGCGGATGGTATTAAGGCTGCCGAGGCCATTAACCAGTGGCTGATAGCCGCCGACCGATCCTATTTGGCAAAGCGCCGACCTCAACATGAAACAATATGAATCAGGAACTTGAACGCTATCTGAATGATCATCTCGCCGGAGCCTCTGGTGCGATTTTGATGATCGGCCATCTTGTGGAGACTTTGGAGAAACCTCAAGCTGTTGATTTTTTTCGCAAGCTCAAGACCGATGTTGAAGGTGACCGGCGGCTGCTCGAGCAGCTCTTGGCAACTGCCGGTGGGAAATCCAGCGAAGTTCTGAAGTCCACGGGTAGACTGACATTTCGCTTGGGATTTCTCAAGCTCTTGTGGGAGGGATTCAAGCCCGGTGAATTAGGGGTGTTCGAAGCTCTTGAAATGCTTTCGCTGGGCGTCCAAGGAAAAAGACTGCTCTGGGTGACACTCCAGGACGTTGCCGGCTGGTATCCGGAGTGGGAGAAATTCAACTTCGCCGATTTGGAAAGCGAGGCAATCCGTCAACGCGATGGAGTCGAATTCTGGCGGATCGAATCGGCCCGCGATACCTTTGTTTCCTCTGAAAGGCGTGCCGGGTCAGTTTCTTCTTAAGAAGGAAAAGTGGCACTGTCTGCCTGCGAATGTGGGCGGCGATTTGAAAAGCGCATGAACTTGGCGGTTTGAAAAGCGCATGGTGTTAGGAAAGCGTCTTCTTCAAAAACTTCGCTCAATACTCTTCTTTCTTCGTCTTCTTCGCCGTCTTCTTCCGGGGTGCGGATCGCTGGATTTGCTTCCATGGACGGGGCGTGCATGTGCGGAACCGACGGTTTTTCCTGACCCCGCCGATGAGTTCGAAAACCGCGCCTA
>Ga0209512_1001373_pt1 | contig 30332 bp, 7 predicted proteins | sample frozenSSSSmetaG_FD_184142 | JGI IMG/M metagenome (GOLD analysis project Ga0209512, IMG submission 184142) | Glacier valley bacterial and archeal communities from Borup Fiord, Nunavut, Canada, to study Microbial Dark Matter (Phase II) -... | ecosystem: Environmental > Aquatic > Freshwater > Ice >...
TCCATAAAAGCCCGCATTTAAAAACTATGATAGAGAAAGCAGGTCATATATTAGAGTATTTACCTGCTTATTCTCCTGACTTGAATGCTATTGAATCAAAATGGTCTCAAGCTAAATCTAGGAGAAAAAAATATCATTGTGACATAGATACTCTGTTTCAAAAATATATGTAATAACTGTTTTATAGTGGTTTAGCTATATGTGCTAAATTCCAGCTTAATAGTCGATTCCTTAAATTCTGTACTGTATGTGTTTTGCTTTATTCCTGTCATTGTTTTTATCCCTTACTTGCTGAATTATTATAATCCACCTGTCCAGTCTACTGTAGTCATATCATAGCTGCGGGGGATGGATATACTGGATTCCCCCTACGCGGGAATGGCATGACACACCCTAATAGTGAACGGGCTCCTATGAAAACAGGGGGATTACCGTTTAGATTTTAACTTTTTAATTTATAACCGGTTTTAAATATCCAAATTATAACTATAAGGCATATCAATATAAAAATTGATATCATTGTTATACTGGTTCCTAAACTAACCTCGGTACTTTCATAAAAGCTCCATCTAAATCCACTTATAAGATAAAGCACAGGATTTAAGAGGGATATTTTCTGCCAAAATATGGGTAACATATGAAGTGAATAAAAACTCCCGCCTAAAAATGACAAAGGAGCGACTACTAGCAATGGAATCAATTGCAAATGTTCAAATCCATCTGCCAATATCCCTATAATAAACCCAAGCAGGCTGAAAGCAATAGAAGACGTAATGAGAAAAAACATCATCCAAAATGGATGCATAATTTTAACCGGTATAAAAAAATTTATGGTTATAAAAACTATGCTCCCGATTATCAAAGATTTTGTCGCTGCGGAACCTACATAAGCAATAACAAATTCGCTAGAGGAAATTGGAGCTGATAAAATTTCATAAATCGTACCAGTAAAGCGAGGAAGGTAAATTCCCAGCGAAGCGTTGGAAATACTTTGCTCTAATATTGTTATCATAATTAGGCCTGGCACGATAAATTCTGCATAAGCTATTCCATTAATAGCATTAACATGGGAACCTATGGCAGAGCCAAATACAATAAAATAAAGCATTGTAGAAATAACAGGAGAAAGGATGCTTTGTATAATTGTACGAAAAGTTCTGTTAATTTCAAATTTGAAAACAGCCCAAACACCCCTATAATTCATAGTTTACCAACTAATTGTATAAATATTTCTTCTAAAGAGCTTTGTCTAGTAGTCAAGTCCTTATATTTTATAGAATTTTGCTTTAGAGCATCTAATAAATTTGTAACCTTGATATCCTCATTTGAAGTAGTATAGGTAAAAACAAGCTGATTCCCATTTGCGACAAGAGTAAGATTAAATTCAGACAGAGAATTTACAATTTTTGTAATGGGATTACTTAAGTGAATTACCAGTTCTTTTTTACCTAATTTTTTCATTAAGTCTTTTTTTTCTTCAGTAAGAATTAGCTTTCCTTTATTAATCACTCCGATGCGATCTGCTATTTCTTCTGCCTCTTCAATATAGTGTGTTGTAAGAATAATAGTTACTCCACTTGCCCGAAGCTCTAATAATTCTTTCCATATTGATTTACGCAACTCAATATCTACACCGGCACTCGGCTCATCTAAAAATAAAATATCTGGTTCATGTGATAGTGCTTTGGCTATCATTACACGCCTTTTCATCCCACCAGATAACATCCGAATCTGTGAATCTTTTTTGTCTAAAAGAGATAATTTTTCTAAAATACTTTTTATATAATTAGTATTTTTTGGTTTTCCAAAGAGACTTCGACTAAAATTGACAGTATCCCATACAGTTTCAAAATTGCCTGTAGTTAGCTCTTGTGGGACTAAACCTATATGTGATCTTGCCGCAAGATAGCTATTTACATTATCATGACCAAATATCTTAATACTGCCAGAGCTATATTTTGCAATGCTACATATAGTGTTAATTAATGTAGTCTTGCCTGCACCATTTGGACCAAGAAGCGCAAATATTTCCCCCTGTTTTATTTGCAAATTTATATCTTCCAAGGCTTTAAAGCCCCCTTGATATATTTTGTTCAATCCTTGTATAGAGATTGCTAGCGTTGTGGTTTGTAACTGCGGGGATGAGCTCATGGTTTACTACATTCTAGTAAGAAGAGCATTAACCGCATCATTCCAATAGTCTCCATACAGAAGAGGCTTTCTATAAGAAGTTTGTGGAATCTGATTTGGAAAGAATGGCTCAATCATTGTATTAGGATTTAAATTTACAAAAAAAGGCAAACATAATCTCTCAGCATTGACAAATTTCGCACGATGATACATTGCAGGGAAATAATCATGAGTTATGTATGACATATAGCTACCACAATGTACTAAGAAATTTTCATCAGAAATAGGTACATCAAAATATTCACCATTAATTTTAACTTGAACATTAGGTAATGGAGTTATAAAAGCAAGACTGATAAGGGAAACGTCTTGATGCTCTGCAAAATTTACCTCTGTACCATCCTCAGCTTTTTTGACATCTTGGTAGCTCTCCATAAAAGAGCACTTAATGAAAGATATAGATGATGTATTATCTTCAGTCTTAAAATATTGATCAAAAAAATTTGCCTCCTTTCCTAAAGCTATCGCAAAACCTTGGAGTAATTTTGAGGATAAATTGAACATGTCCCAATAATACTTTTCACAAAAATCACGAAATCCAATATATTTTTTACCATCAGGCCAAACGTTGGTCTCTTGTAAGCAATGATCATTAGTAACTAAAGGGTGGGTTTCAACAAATTTTGGATTAGCGTAAACAAACTTTTCGTCTGGTTTTGTGCCACCCGCAGAGGTATAAAATCCATTACTAGGATTCAAATTATTTTTGTTATGTGCATTAACTGCAATATTCAATTTCTCAACTTCCGTCAGAGTTTTAAAAAAATTATAAACTGTATTTTGTAATTTAGTAATATCAATTCCATGATTTGAAATATGAAAAAATCCCGCACCATCCCGGCAAGTTGCATGTATTTGATTAGCTACAACCTTCTTAGCCTCTACATCATTTGTAAATAGTGGGGAAATATCGATTGTGGGTATATCAATAAATTTTTGCATATAGATACCTCTAGTTGAGTTTTGTCATTAGAATAATATATATACTACAGCCTGTAAAGTACATATACTATAAGTAGCAATTATTGAAATATATAGCTGATTAACTCGCGTCATCACGAGCCCGCTGCTTAGCGAGCGTGGTGATACAGCACTTTTCAATAATACGGTCTCTCCGCATGCAAAGCTTATGCTTTGCTCGCCATGACTCGAACGCTTAACTCTTAAATATTTTTCAAAAGTACAGAATTTATCTGATCAATTTGATTTTTATCATAAACCCATGAAGTATGACTATGTGGCATTTCTATTGTATTAAAAGCTTTTGTTCCTATTACTATATCTAGGTAGTTATGCTTAGTAAAATTAGTATAATGTTGATTAGCATGATCATCTGTTGATAGTATTTCAGTCGCTTTAAAGAGTGTAATGTTAGTATTCTGCCATGATTTTAGTTTGTTATTATTTATTAGTGGAGAGTATTTATAATTCATATTTTCTGGTTCACTTGCCCAGCCATTAGTTGATATTGCAGTTTTAAAACTAAAATATGAATCAATTAAAGTTAAGCTTTTTACTGTATCACCCTGCTCAATCAATTGTTTCACAATTTCAAATGCTAACACGCCACCAAAACTCCAGCCCAATAAATTATATGCACCTTGTGTTTGTATTGATTTGATATATGCAATATAATTGTGTGCTAGGGTTTCATAGGTGGTATATTTAGTTTGGTTAGGATCATGCTCTGCTAAATAGCGTATAAAATTATTAAATAGAACTAGCTTTGTATTGGACAGGCTAGGCACTATATTATTAAAATAACTTTCAGCGCCACCTTCTCCTGGAGGCATAATAAATATGTTATTACTATGTGGCGGAGTGGTCTTATCATAAACTACATATGGCTGAAAAGCAGTGTAATCACTTATTGTATATTCGGTAGAAAACTTGCTAGCAGAATGGTTAATTACATGTTGTAGGTTATTGTTAAATCTATCTATTAATTTTTTATGTAAATTTATTACTAATTTGCTTTCTATAATAAATTCAAGCCGCCCATTTATTACAGCGCCGTTGATGCTAATAACATTTTGATCCTTATTCTCTTTATGAACTGATATTCCAAGCCGCTCATCCGTAATACTCCAGGAATCAATATCATCAATGCTTGCTGTTTCTTTTATTTGATCTAATTGCCCTAAATAGTTAAAGCTTATTCTCGGTAGTAAATTCGTGTCATATCCTATTATACTTCCAAAACCTATTCCATTGTTTGGTACTTGTCTTAGAGTTTCCTTAGTATATTTGATTGTGTTTGCAATGATTGCTGATTCATCTTTATCTTCTGTAATACCACATACTTCCAGCCTTACTGGATACATGCTAGTAAACCAGCCCATAGTCCTACTTATGTCTATACGCGAATTACCTTTTGTTATATTTTCTTCTCTACCATGGCCTTCTAGTGTAATATAATTTACCTTAGTCTTTAATACTTCCTTTAAACTTAAGGATAATGCTGTCAGTAATAGATCATTTATCTTCGTATTGTAGCCCTTAGCGCTTTCTTTAAGGAGGCTAGAGGTTAACTCTTTAGTGAGCGCGAAAGTTGACAAGGAGATGGAGCTAGTGTTTCTATCAATAAAGCTTTTCAATTTCTTATTACTAGCATCTATATTAGCAAGCACATTAACCCAGTAACTTCTTTCATCCTTGTGAGAATCTTTGTAACCATTTGCAACTTCTGCCCACTGTCTATAGCTTGTTCCTTTAGATCCTAAATTGAGCTTTTCCGGGCACTTATCTGTCTCTGCTTTGTAATAAATTTCTCTAAGGTCTGCAGTTAATATCCTCCAGCTTACCGTATCAATGATTAAGTGATGAAAAGCAAAGAAAATTCTGGTACTTCCATCATTAAAACCGAACAAATATCCTATAGAGTAAGTAGGACCTTCTCTTAAGTTAAAGTTGCTTTGCCATGACGCTAGTATTGCAGAAAGTTCCTCTTTAAATCCTACATATCCTTCCCTAGAACTTAACGTATTTATATCGAGCATTTTAAGCTCTTCTGCTTTAGCTTTGTCATCATAATATTGAATAGAATCATTTTTATACCTCAATCTAAAAGCATCATGATGATAGATTAATGCGCTTGTAGCTGCTTTCAGGGCCGTGATGTTAAGCTTAGGAGTTTTGATCAAAAATGATTGGTTCCAGTAAGAAGGAACTGAAAACTTATTGTCAAAGAACCATCTTTGTATTGCAAGAAGTGGTACTTCACCAGACAGAATTCCCTGTTCTGAAGTTATGATTGTACTGGAACTATCTTTTAAATTTGTAGCAATAACGTTATCATAGAGCTTCTCTATTGTTCTGTAGCTAAAAATATCTTTAACACTTATAAAACCAAGCTTGGGCCTCTGTCTTAGCCTACTGATTAACTGGATGCTAACGATGCTGTCCCCGCCCATCCTAAAGAAATCATCACGAATCCCTAGCTTATTCTCAGGTGATCCTAAAACCTCAGACCATATTTGGCATACTTGTCTCTCAATTTCATTCCGAGGAGCCATATAACCCATACCACTTGTAAACTCAGGTTCTGGTAAAGCTTTCCTATCCAACTTGCCATTGATAGTAAGAGGCAACTTATCCAAATATACTAGCGCGCTCGGCACCATATATTCTGGTAGCTTCGACTGTAAATACCCCAATATCTCTGCTTCATCTAGTTTATTATCAGCTACGTAATATCCTACCAAGTGCTTAACGGCAGCGCTTTCCACTTCTGACGGATTATGCTCTCTTGCTAGTACTACCGCTTGCTTTACTCCTTCATAGCTTGACAAGGCATTTTCTACTTCTCCAAGTTCTATCCTATAACCTCTGATCTTTACCTGGAAGTCACCCCGTCCTATATACTCAATATTGCCATCTGGTAACCATCTGACCAAATCTCCTGTCTTATATAGTTTAGCGTTTCTGCCACTCGGTGAATCGCATTTGTCAGTTTTCTCTTCTTTCGTTTGGAATGGATTTTCTATAAACCTCTCTGCTGTCAGGTCTGCCTTGTTCAAGTATCCTCTGGCTAACCCCGCTCCTCCTATATACAACTCTCCTATGGCACCTATCGGTAATGGAGTTAAACTAGGATCTAGTATGTAAGCTTTTGCGTTAGCGATTGGAATCCCTATCAGATTAGTATCCCCATCTATTACTCTTTTCCCCGTAGCATATATTGTTGCTTCAGTTGGGCCATAGTAGTTGTAGAGCTTATAGTTATTTGACCAATATTTACCCGTTTTCTCATCGCATGGTTCACCAGCATATATTATACCCTGCAGGCTTCGGTATTTTATTTTTGGTAACGTAGATAGTAGTATAGGGGGGAGATATATATAATTAATATCATTATATAAGATATACTGGCTTATTGCCTCTGAATCAGTGCGTATTTTTTCACTAAATAAATGCAATTCTCCCCCATGAATTAAGGAAGTAAAGGATTCTGATACAGAAACATCAAATACATAAGAAGTAAATGCCGTAACTTTGTGACCTTTATTAAAATTATATACATGATCTAAAGAAAGCAAGGTATTAACTACCCCCATATGCTCAATCATCACTCCCTTAGGATTGCCTGTAGTTCCTGAGGTATAGATTACATAAGCAAGATTATCGCTTCCTGTGTCAGTAACTGGATTAGCTGAAGACCCAGCTGTTAGTTTTTCTTGCAAGTCCTGACTGTCTAAGGCTATTAGCCTAGCACCACTTAGCTCTTTTAATCTTCCCTTATGTATCTCATTAATTAGTATCACAGTAGCTTGGGTGTCTTCTAGAATATATTCTATTCTCTCATTCGGATAGCCTGGATCCATCGGCACATATGCTCCTCCAGCTTTTAATACCGCAAGGATTGCTATCAGCATATGCTCACTTCTGTCCAGGCATAATGCTACTAGCGTATCTGGTTTGATATCGTGGGCTTCTCGGATGTAATGCGCTAGTTGGTTAGCTTTCTCATTTAGTTGCCCGTATGTAAGCTTAAGTTCCTCATATACTACCGCTATATTACCTGGAGTTCTCTCTACCTGCTCCTCAAACAGCTGACTAACGGTCTTATTCTTTGGATATTCTCTAGCTGTTTGATTCCAAATTGTTACTGCTTGATAGTACTCTTCCGGGCTTAAGTAATGTAGGCTCTGAACACTTTGCCCAGGGTTAGCTGCAATCTGCTCTAATACTACCCTTACTGTTTTCAGTAAATTTGTTATATTTTCTTTGGCAAACAGCTCTCCTGCATATTTCAGAACAAAGACTAACTGATCATTTGCTTCATAAGCTACTACCCCAATTGGATAATCCAGCTTCTCTATTGTTTCCTTAAACTTAAACTTTACCTTATGCTCTTGCCTTCCACTAGGATAATTCTCATAAATAAACAAACTATCAAACAACCTCTCTCCACCTTTCTGCAATCTAGCTAGGCTTATGTCGCTTCTGCTGTTAATTTCATTAATGTTATTCTGGATCTCTCTAATTGCTTCTATTAGACTTTTACTAGCTTGGTTGCCATGATCTACTATCAAAGGTAAGGTGTTGATATACAAACCTACTGAATGCTCTATATTATCTACCGGTAAGTTTCTTCCTGACACTGTCGCGCCTACTACTGTCTGATTACTATTACCATATATATTTAGTATCTTATGCCACGCATATTGCAGTATCGCATTTAACGTTACGCCTTCTTCTCTGCCCAGCTTCTTCAGCTGTTCATATAGCCCACCTTCGATGATAAACTTTTCCTCTGCTGACTTTAGTATATGCTTATATTCATTGATCCTTACGCTCTTGTTTCCTGATAACAGTCCACTTAGATCCATCCGCTCTTCTATTTGGCTTATATATTTATCCCAGTAATCCTTGTTATCTTCTTTATGATCCTGTAAATATTGCTGAGCATTAGCATAGCTATAATCTACTGCAACTTCTACCTTCTCTCTTGCTACCAGCTTTAAATACGCTTCATGGATATATCCCAGCAATATAGGATTACTCCAACCATCTAGTATCGCATGATGGCTACTAAATATGCAGGTGTACAGACTATTACTTTGTTTAATTAGATATACTCTAAATAGATTTCCTTCTTCTAGTTTGTAAGCTTCGCTTCTATCTGCTTCCTGGATTTGCCTGATCTTTATCTCTTGATCCGGCTCATTGCTTAAATCAATATATCTCCAATCTAGCTCCCCTTTCTTATCTATTACCTGTATCAGCTCTTCTTCCCATGCAAGCCTTAATCTTAAACTGCCGAATCTTGCTTGCGCATAGCTCCATGCTTCTTTTAATTTACCTACGTCCAGCGGTACAGAATATTCCCAGATAAGCTGCACCCTATAGGCATCGTCTATATCTCCTTGATTTAATGCATGATAGATAAACCCCTGCTGTAAACTACCCGCTAAGTATACACCTTCTATCTCTCTATTTTCCTGGAGCTTATCAAGGTAACCCTGGCTTACTATCCTGCCTACATCGCTTGCTGTTAAGTATGTTCTTGCAAGAGAAGTAACATGATTAATTACCTCGTTTATCTTATCTTTAAAGGTACTTGCTAATTTGCGTGTAACATCATCACCCAACTTGCTCTCTACAATAAATTCAAGCTGACTACTTATTACCGCGCCATTTATGCTGATAATATTGTTATCCCTATTCTCCTTATGTATTGATATCCCAGACTGCTCATCTATAATACTCCAAGAATCTTCTCTTATTGTTTCTTTTATTTGATCCAGCTGCCCTAGGTAATTAAAACTTATCTTAGGTAATGAGTGCGTGTCATATCCTATTATGCTTCCAAAACCTATCCCATTGTTTGGTACCTGCCTTAAGCTCTCCTTAACATATTTAATGCTATTTTCTAACTCTTCATCTACCTCTAGTCTTACTGGATACATGCTAGTAAACCAGCCCATAGTCCTGGTTATATCTACACTATTATCTGTATCCTCTCTGCCATGCCCTTCTAGAACTATATAGTTTACTCTGCTTTTTGTAATTTCCTTTAACGTAATCCCAAGTGCTGTCAGTAATAGATCGTTGATTTGGGTATTATAAGCTTTGCTACTACCTTGTAGTAATTTCTTAGTTTGTTCGATACTTAATTTGAAGCTGGTACTGTTGGTAGTATCTTCTCTGACGGTTATGTCGTGACTGGTGTAATCTACCAGTATATTATTCCAGTATTCTGTTTCTGCTTTTTCGGAGATAGCATAATTATTTACAGTTTCTACCCACTGCCTGTAGCTACTTCCCTTATTACCTAAATTTTTACCTATATATAAAGCGTTTAAATCTTCTAAAATTATTCGCCAACTTACCGTATCCACTATTAAATGATGCAGAGCAAAGCATATTCTAGCGCTCCCATCATCATAGCCATATAAATAACTAATGCTATATAATGGCCCCTGCTTTATATCAAAGTTACTTTGTGCCTCTGTAAGAACTTCTTCAATTTCATTTTTTGTTAAAGTTGAGACGTCAAACTTTTTTATTACTTCTTGAGGTAACTGATTATCGTAATATTGCCTCCATCCTTGTTCTGTATTTTTATATTTCATTCTAAAAACATCATGATGCTCTATTAATTTTATGATGCTTGACCTTAAACGCTCCATTTCTAACGTAGGGGTTTTAATAATAAAAGACTGATTCCAATGATTGGGGTTCTTAAAGTTATTTGCAAAGAACCATTTTTGTATAGGTAATAGCTTTAATTCTCCTGATAATATATTTTGCTCAGATTTTACCTCTATCTTAATATTATTGGATGACTCTTTCTTTACTACATTATCATACAGCCTTTCTATAGACTTGTAGGTGAATATATCCTTTACACTGATGTTTAGGTTTAGTCTCTGTCTTAGCCTACTGATTAGCTGTATGCTTACTATACTATCTCCGCCCATTCTGAAGAAATCATTACGAATCCCTACCCTATCTACATCAAGCCCTAAAACTTCTGCAAAAATAGTACAAATCTTTGATTCTAACGCATTTCTTGGCGCTGCGTAGGCATCAGCATTATTGCCAAATTCAGGATCAGGAAGAGCCCTCCTATCTAGCTTACCATTTATTGTAAGCGGAAATTCTTCTAGATAAACAAACGCAGAAGGAATCATATAATCTGGAAGGCGAGTGGATAGGTAAGAGATGAGCGATGATTCTTCTAATGCCTCACCTGAGACCGTAGTGTAGTAGGCAACTAAATGTTTATTGGTACTACCCGCATTAGCCTTCTGTTCTTTTGCTATAACAACGCATTGCTTGATATTTAAGTAAGTTGATAAGGCACTTTCAATCTCTCCAAGTTCTATCCTAGATCCTCTAATCTTTACTTGAAAATCAGCTCTACCTATATATTCTAAATTACCATCAGGTAGCCATCTGACTAAATCTCCTGTTTTATATAAATGAAAGTTCCTACCATCACTACCGTATGCTTCATCTTGCTTTTCTTCTTCAGTCTGAAATGGATTAGGAACAAATTGTTCATTTGTTAAACTAGGATTATTGAGATATCCCCTAGCTAGCCCCACCCCACCAATATATAGCTCACCTACAGCCTTAATAGGCAGAGGTATAAGTGAAGGAGAAAGCACATAGGATTTTGTATTAGAAAGTGGATAGCCTATATTAGATATTATAGTATCATTCTTCTCATAAGAATATAAACTAGAACATACGGTTGTTTCTGTAGGGCCGTATGCGTTTATTATTTTTTTATTATTTTGTAAATACTGATAAAAAACTCTACTACTTATTTCTTCCCCTGCAACTACAAGAGTATTCAAGTTTAAGCTAGAGCTTTGCGAGTTAAGCAAAGCAGGCGGAATTGTAGCTACGTCTATTTTATTATTTCTTATATATTGATCTAGAGCATTGAAATTAAGACGTTCATGGTCGCTTAATATATATATTCTGTGTCCGGTTAAAATAGCTGTAAAGATTTCCGAGACGCTTGCATCAAATATATAATTTGCATAACATAGGCAACTCTTAATGACTTCTGGGTTGGCATTAACATCTACTGTAGTAAGGCCAAATTCTTTGCCTTGCATTATTGCTAAATTCACAACACTTCTATGCTCAATCATCACTCCTTTAGGATTACCAGTTGTGCCAGAAGTGTACATTACGTAAGCAAGATTATTGCTCTTTGTGTCAGTAATTGGATTCGTTGAATGCTCAGCTATTAGTTTTTCTTGCAAGTCCTTACTATCTGTAGCTAATATTAGCCTAGCAGCGCTTGTCTCTTCTACTCTTCTCCTATATACCTCATTAGTTAGTACCAACCTAGTAGAAGTATCCTTGAATATATATTCTATCCTTTCATCAGGATAACTTGGATCCATAGGTACATAAGCTCCTCCGGCTTTAAGAACAGCAAGAATCGCTATCACCATATGCTCACTTCTATCAAGAAAGAGGGTTACTAAAGTATCAGGTTTTATGTTATGGTACCTAATTAGATAATTAGCGAGCCTACTTGCTTTCTCATTTAGTTCTTTATAGGTAAGTTTAACTTCATTAGATACTACCGCTATATTTCCTGGGGTTCTCTCTACTTGTTCTTCAAATATCTGATGAACAGTTTTGTGGCTTGGATAGGGAGCGTCTGTATTGTTCCAAGTATTAAGTAAAAGTTTTCGTTCTTCATTTGTAAGAAAGGAAATATCCTTAATCCTGATCTCAGAATTCGCCAATATAGCGCCAAACTGTGCTAGAATTTCCTTATATGTATCTATGAATCTTTGTATAGTATCTTCGTTATATAAATTTATTCTGTAATTAAAGACCCCCTTTAAAATATCCTTGCTATCATCTATAGATGTTTCTAAATCGAACTTCGCTATATTATGGTTAACATCTGGATAATGATATGGCTCCAGTATTTTATTTGCAAATCCACCCCCAAAACTCTGTACTGTGAATAATACTTGGAAAATTGGATGTCTGCTTATGTCTTTAGATACACCAAGCTCCTCTACTAACTTCTCGAAAGGAAGATCTTGATTTATCTGCGCACCAATAACCTCATCTCCTACATATTTTATAAAGTCTTTTAAAGTAATAGCAGGATTATCAATAGTGACTCTAAGAGCTAAAGTATTCACAAAAAATCCTATCAAATGCTCTATTTGATTGTAATGCCTATTTGCAATGGGCGTACCTATTACTATGTCATCTTGATTGCTATATATTCGCAGCATTAAATAATATCCAGCAAGCAGTAAGCTATATAAACTGACGCCTAGATGCTTAGCAGTAGCTCTTAAGTCGTGAGATAATCCCTGATCTAACTCAAATTCAATAGTTTTTCCTTCATAATCTAATATCAATGGTCTTGGCTTATCGGTAATAAGGTTTAGAGTTTCATAGTCAGCTAATTTATTCTTCCAATAAGAGAGTTGCTTATTCAGTACCTCTCCTGTTAAATAATTCCTTTGCCATAAGGCAAAATCTTTATATTGGATTGTGAGCTCCGATAGGTGTATTATTCCTTTAGATTGATTATTATAATAGCTATAGAACTCTTCCAGCTCTTTAAGAAAAATATTTTCACTCCAGCCATCAAAAGCTATGTGGTGAATAATGATGCTTAAGTAGCGTTCATTAGTATTAAGTTTATATATCTGTATTCTTATAGGATATTCATTACTTAAATCGTATATATAATTTATATCTTCAGAGAGCTTCATATCTAGATGGCGCTTATCTTCAATTTCTATCTCTTGAATATTAATAGGGTCGTCAGATATTAGTTGGTAGCTATGGCCCTTACTATCTTCTTTAATGAAAGTCCTTAATATCTCGTGTCTTTTTATTATATTGTTAATACTCCTGATCAATACTGGTATTATCGTATCTTCGGAAATCCTATAGACCATAGGTATATTATAAGCGTTTGTCCCTTCTTCGTACTTCCCTATAAACCATAAACGCTCCTGAGCAAAAGAAAGGACTTGCTCTAGATTTTTGCCCGCTTTAGATACGCCAATAACCACGGCTTCTCTAACATTATTTTCTAAACAACCTATCAGTTTTTCTATTGTTCTATTACTAAATATATCCTTTACATTTACCTCTAGCCCTAGCCTCTGTCTTATCTTGCTTACAAGCTGTATACTTATTATACTATCCCCGCCCATCCTAAAGAAATCATCACGAATTCCTACCTTACCTACATCAATCCCCAGTACTTCTGCAAAAATAGTGCAAATCTTTGATTCTAACTCATTTCTTGGCGGAATATAGGTATCAGCACTGTTACCAAACTCAGGATCTGGTAGAGCTTTTCTATCTAGCTTACCATTTATTGTAAGTGGAAATTCCTCTAGATAAACAAAAGCAGAAGGAATCATATAGTCTGGCAGGTATGTGGATAGGTAAGAGACGAGCAATGATTCTTCTAATGCCTCACCTGAGGTCGTGGTGTAGTAAGCAACTAAATGTTTATTGATGTTATCAGTCTTCTGTCCTTTTGCTATAACAATGCACTGTATAATATCCGGGTAGGCTGATAGAGTACTTTCAATCTCTCCAAGTTCTATCCTAAATCCTCTAATTTTTACTTGAAAATCAACCCTACCTATATATTCTATGTATCCATTTTTATTCCATTTGCCAAGGTCTCCAGTTTTGTAGATCTTACCTAAGCTTGGATGCTCAAAAAAGCTTTCAGCTGTCCTTGTTTGGTTATTCCAATAATTAGATGCAACGCCAACTCCTCCTATGTAAATTTCCCCAATTGCTCCTACAGGACAAAATTGCATATAAGAATTTAGAATATACATTTTTTGGTTAGGCATAGGAAAACCATATGGTACATGTTCCCATTCCTGATTTGTACTTGGTATTTTGTACCATACAGACCAAATACTTCCCTCTGTAGCTCCTCCGAGGCTTATAACTTTAGCCTCTTTAAGGTGATGCATAATAGCATTTGGTAGTTGTTTAGGTACATAGTCTCCACTCAATAAAAATAATCTTAGAGGGCTGGGTAGCCTATAATAGTTGTTTACTTCATTTATCAACAAGCCAGCTAGTTGCGGCACTGTATTCCAAATACTAATCCTATGCTTGTTAATAAGATCCCACCAGTGACTCACATCTTTGATCTTTGATTGATCAGGAAATATTATTGCCCCGCCTGTAAAAAGCATTCCAAAAATATCATATACAGATAAATCAAAGCTAAATTCTGATAGGCTCAGTATTTTATCATTTTCATTTACATTAAACTCCTTGTTGATTGCATCTATGGTGTTAATAGCTCCTTTATGAGTTATTGTAACACCTTTAGGCGTGCCAGTTGATCCTGAAGTAAAAATGACATAAGCAACATCATTGCTGTCTAATTTTGGTAAAATAAGATCCTGAGTTTTTAAGAATTCTATATATTCCACATTTCTTATTTCCTGCAGAATATCTTCTATAACTAGAAGGCTGTATTTTTTAGATAGTACATCTACTAAATTTTTATTTTTAAACTGATCTTGTGAAATTAAAAGGGTTGATACTTTTCCCTCATGTAGGATATCTGCGATCTTATTTACTGTCCAATCTACATTTAACGGTAGGTAACAGCCACCAGACCTCATTATTGATAACGCACAAACTACTTGGTTATATCCTTTCTCACTTAAGACACCAATTAGACCATTTCCAGAATTAAATGATCCATACGAATTTTTCAGGCGAGGATTTATTATATATCTAGCTAATGCGTTGCTTTCCGCTGAGAGCATACTATATTTATAGCACCTACTGTTTTTACCCACATCTACAACAGCGATATTGTTTGGCTTTCTCTTTACCTGTTCTTCAAATAATTCATGTATTGTCTTATCACATGGATAAGGCGAATCTGTTTTATTCCATTTCGTTAATATGAGTTTTTGCTGGTCTTTGGTTAGGTAGTAAAGATCTTTTTCTGTTAGCGCTTTTACTGGCTCTTCATCAATTTGCTCTGCCACCTGTGTTAATATAGTATTTGCAGTGTCTAGTAATTGCTCTATTGTTTGCTCTACAAATAACTCTCCGGCATAGTTTATTGTAAATATTAGCTCTTGCGTTTGTTCATTTTCATAAGCTATTACTGCTAGTGGATAATCTGTCTTTTCCACCGATTCTTTGAACTCTATTTTTAGCAACGCGTTATCATCTTTTGTAGGTACTGGATAATTTTCAAATACAAAAAGAATATCAAAAATACGTTCTCCATCTTTCTGTAGCTTAGAAAGATTTATATTACTTTTTGTATTTATTTCTGTAATGTCATCTTGTAGTTTTCTTATAGAATCTATGATTGTAGAATAATTTACACTGTCATGCTCTACTATCAAAGGCAGGGTATTGATATAAAGTCCCACTGACGTTTCCATGCCATCTATAGGCAAATTTCTACCTGCGACAGTAGTTCCTACTACAGTAGTTATATTCTGGCTATTGTTACTTCCATATAATTTAAGTACCTTATGCCATGCATATTGCAATATTGCATTTAATGTGAGGCCTTGCTCCTTGCTTAAAATCTTTAATTTTTTATATAGTTCATTTTTTATAATAAGATTTTTGCTTTGAGGATTTATGACATGTTTGTATTTATAATTGTTATGGTTTTTTTTCGCTGTATCTAAAAGAAGAGTATTTAAATTTAAGCGTTCTTCTATTTTAGATAAATACTTCTCCCAATATCCTTCATTATCTTTTAAAGTTTTTCGCAAGTGTTCTTGAGTGTTTAAATAAGCTCTATCTATACTTGTGTCTATTGTTTCGCTTTGATCTTTGAGATAAGTCGCATGTATATATCCAAGCAGGATAGGAATGCTCCACCCGTCTATAATTGCATGGTGATTACTGAAAATAGAGGTATAAAGATCGTTCTTTTGTTTGATAATATATACTCTAAATAGATTCCCTTCTTCTAGGCTATATCTTTCATTTCTATCTGCTTCTTGGATTTGCCTAATCCTTATCTCTTGATCCGGCTCATTGCTTAAATCAATATATCTCCAATCCAGTTTTCCTACTTTATCTATTACTTGTACTAGCTGCTCATCCCACCCAAATCTTAACCTTAAACTTGGATATTTTATTTGAGCAAGTTCCCATGATTCCTTAAGTCTATCAAGATTTAATTGATTCTTATATTCCCAGATAATTTGCACCAAATAAGCATCATCTATATCTCCCTGGTTTAATGCATGATAGATAAAACCCTGCTGCAAGCTGCCTGCCAAATATACCCCTTCTATCTCTCTATTTTCCTGGAGCCTATCAAGGTAATTCTGACTTACTATTTTGTCCACATCGCTCGCTGTTAAGTAGCTTCTATCTTGGTTTATTGTGTGATCTATTACCTCTTCTAGCTTTTGCTTAAACCTCTCTGCTAGCCTACTTGTAAGCTTCTCATCCAGCTTGCTTGCTATATGGAACTGAAGGCGCTCACCCACTACTTGGCCATTAATGTTAATTACATGGTGATCGTGGTTATAGGTATGTACCGCTGTACCGCTACCTTCACCAGTGATATTCCAAAAGCCTTGCTGTGCATTATCACTAAACTGACCTAAATAATTAAAGCTTATTCTTGGTAAGACATCATTTTGGTATCCTATTAATGCTCCATAGCCTATACCTTTGTTTGGTATTTGTCTTAAGGTCTCTTTAACATGCTTAATGCTATTACCTAGATCTTTATCTACCTCCAACCTTACTGGATACATTGTAGTAAACCACCCAACTGCCCGGGTGACATCTATGCTATTATCTATCTCTTCTCTACCATGCCCCTCCAAGACTATATGGGTTACATTATTTCCTGTTACCTCAGATAGAGCGTAGCCTAATGCAGTAAGTAGTAGATCATTGATCTGGGTATTGTAAGCTTTATTGCTTTGCTGTAATAATCTCTGAGTCTGTTGCTTACTCAGCTCTAAACTGGCATGATTCTTGGTATCTTCGCTTAATACCAGCTTATTTACTCTTTCCTTATTGCGGCCACAATCAGCTAGCACACTCGCCCAGTATCCTCTTTCATCATCATGACCACTGCCATATTCTTTAACAGCTCCTACCCATTGCCTATAGCTGCTACCTTTTGAACTCAGCTCCTTGCCATTGTATAGATCTCTTAAATCTTCAGCCAATATCCGCCAGCTTACTGCGTCCACTATTAAATGATGCAAAGCAAAAAATATTCTACTACTTCCATCTTCGTAGCCATAGATATAACCAATTCTATAAATTGGTCCTTTCCTGGTATCAAAGCTGCTTTGCCATTTTGTTAATGTCTCTTCTAATATGGAATTAAATTCCTTACTACCTTCTTTCGCCCCTATCGTCCTTATATCTAGAATCCTTACTTCTTCTACCTTAGCATGGGTAGCATAATGTTGCTCATAGGCACCGCTACTTGCTTTCTTGAATCTTAGCTTAAAGGCATCATGATGCCGAGCCAACTTATCTATACTTGCCTGTAGTTTGGCTATATTCAAATCCGGGGTTTTAACTATAAATGACTGATTCCAGTGATTAGGCTTAGCAAATTCACTTGCCAGGAACCATTGCTGAACTGGTAATAAATCTACTCTCCCGCTGAGTATCCCTTGCTCAGTCTTTAATTTTATACCCTTAGCTGGGTTTTTACTTAGGACGTTATCATATAGCCTTTCTATATTCTTATAGCTAAAGATATCCTTTACACTTAGCTCAAGCCCTAGCCTTTGCCTCATCCTGCTTACGAGCTGGATGCTAACGATACTGTCCCCGCCCATCTTGAAGAAATCATCACGGATTCCCACTTTATTCTCAGGTAATCCTAAAACCTCAGCCCAAATTAGGCATACCTGCTCCTCAAGCTCATTCCGAGGCGCCATATAACCTGCACTGCTTGTCAGCTCAGGCGTAGGTAACGCTTTTCTATCTAGCTTGCCATTTATAGTAAGAGGTAACTTCTCTAAATGCACAAGCACTCTTGGCACCATATATTCCGGTAGCTTCGACTGTAAATACTTCAGTATCTCTACTTCATCTAGTCTATTATCAGCTACATAATAGCCTACTAAATACTTATTGCCGGCAGCTTCTTTATTAACATCTTTATGTTCTGTCGCTAATACTGCTGCCTGCTTTACTCCTTCATGTGAAGCTAAAGCATTTTCTACCTCACCGAGTTCTATCCTATAGCCTCTTATCTTTACCTGAAAGTCGTTGCGTCCTATATACTCAATATTGCCATCAGGTAGCCATCTGGCCAAATCCCCTGTCTTATACAATCTAGCATTCTTCCCTTCTTCCGTTTGGAATGGATTCTCTATAAACCTCTCTGCCGTCAAATCTGGTCTGTTCAGGTACCCTCTGGCGAGTCCCTCTCCCCCTACATACAACTCCCCTATAGCCCCTATAGGCAATGAAATTAAATTTGGATCTAATATATAAGCTTTTCTGTTTGTTAGAGGTACTCCAATAGGAATAGTATTGGTATTAGATATGTTAATCTGATTTATATCTAAGGTGCAGCTAAATGTAGTATTTTCAGTAGGGCCATAGCCATTGATCACTTTACTCGGAGGATTAGGTGAGTTTAATAATTTGATTATTAGATCTCTATTTAATGCTTCCCCTCCTACTAGCAAATATTTAAGGTTTTTAAAAATTCTCTCATCCGTCAATAATAGATGGTCAAATAAGGTTTTAGTTAACCACAATATTGTAACATTTTGAGTGATTAATATTTTATAAAATAAATTAAAATCAGAGATTAGCTCCTTTGTACTATATGGAATATATAGCCTACTTCCGTTTAATAATGCTCCATATATTTCGAATGTTGCAGCATCAAAAGCTATGTCAGCAAATTGGATAAATGTATCATCAGAATTTATGTCTACATAATCAACATTTTTTACAAGCGAGACTACCCCTCTATGCTCAATCATCACTCCCTTAGGATTGCCCGTAGTGCCTGAAGTATAGATTACATAAGCAAGATTATTGCTTCCTGCAGCAGTAACCGGATTGGCTGAATGCTGGGCTGTTAGTGTTTCTTGCAGATCTTGATTATCTATAGCTAACAGGCTAGTAGCACTTATCTCCTCTAGTCTTCCCTTATATATCTCATTAGTTAGTACCACAGTAGCTATGGTGTCTTCTAGAATATACTTAATCCTTTCATCCGGATAGCTTGGATCCATAGGCACGTACGCTCCTCCTGCTTTTAGAACCGCAAGAATTGCTATCGGCATAAGTTCACTTCTCTCCAGACACAATGCTACCAATGTGTCCGGTCGGATATCATAGACTTCTCTGATGTAATTAGCTAGTTGATTAGCTCTTACATTTAATTGCCTGTATGTAAGTTTAGTATCCTCATATACAACTGCTACATTATCCGGTGTTCTGTCTACCTGCTCCTCAAACAGTTGATGGATTGTCTTATCCTTTGGATATTCTTTCCAGGTAGCGTTCCAGTCATAAACTATCTGCTTATATCGTTTTTCATCTAGATAATTCAGATCTACTTCTTGCCGGTGAGGATTTGCCGTTATTTGCCTCAATAACTTTTCAATCATTGATGATAGGTTCTGTATAATATCTGCGTCAAATATCTCTGAGGCATATTTTAACTTAAATGTTAGAATATTGTCAGTATCATATGCTATAGCCCCTAATGGGTAATCAAGTTTTTCTATCCCCTCTGTAAAATTGACTTTCAGTCTATTTTGTTGTTCTTCATTAACCGGGGTTGGGTAATTCTCGTATATAAATATGCTATCAAACAACCTCCGCCCTTCTTTTTGCAATTTGCTTAAATCTATATTGCTTCTGTTGTTTGTTTCGTTGATGTCATCCTGAATATTCTTGATTATTTCTAGTATGCTTCTTGGTGTTTTATCCTCATTTTTACCATGGTGATTTACTATCACCGGCAAAGTGTTGATAAATAGCCCCACCGATTGTTCTATATTATTTATCGGTAAAGCTCTTCCCGATATTGTTGTGCCAACTACTGTTTGGTTGGTTTGACTGTAAACGCTCAGTGTCTTATGCCATACATACTGCATTATCGCATTTAGAGTTACTCCTTCTTTCTGACTTAAAGCTTTTAGGCCTTTGTACAGTTCATCCTTAATTACTAAAGTCAGTTCTTCCGGTTTTTTAATATGTCTATATTCATTTATCCTTATATTTCTACTCTCATTTGCAAGTAACCAGCTTAAATCACTTTTTTCTTCTATTTGTTCTAAGTAAGTTATCCAATACTGCTTATTATCATTTGTATGCTTCTGTAAGAACTCTTGGGTTTCTTCGTAAGCTTTATCTACCGATAATATTACCGGTTCCTTATCACATAATCTTAAATATGTCTCATGAACGTATCCTAATAATATCGGATTACTCCATCCATCAAGTATGGCGTGATGGCTGCTAAATATACAGCTGTAGAGATCTTCTCTTTGCTTGATTAAATATATCCTGAATAAATCACCCTCCTCTAATCTATAAATCTCTTCCCTATCTCTTTCTTGGATATCTATAATCTTAGCATTTAGTAGCTTTTCATTTATTTCATCGCTTAAATCAATATATCGCCAATCTATCCTACTTTTTTTATCTATTATTTGAACTAGCTCTTCTTCCCAGGCAAACCTTAACCTTAAAGCTCCATACTTACTTTGAGCATATTCCCAAGCCTGTTTTAGTTTTGCCGGGACTAAATTACTGTTATACTGCCAGATCAATTGTACTCTATAAGCATCATCTATATCTCCTTGATTTAATGCATGATAGATAAATCCTTGCTGTAAGCTACCTGCTAGATATACTCCCTCTATCTCTCTGTTTTCTTGGAGCTTATCTAAATAATCTTGGCTTATCACGTTATCTATGTCACTAACGGTTAGATAAATCCTTGTTTGGGAAGTAGTATAATTAATTATCTCATTTAATTTATCTTTGAATAGGCTAGTTAATTTCTCAGTAACTTTATTATTCAGTTTACTTGCAATACTAAATTTTAATTTTCTATCAATTACTAGCCCATTAATATTAAGCACGTTAGGGTCATAGTTAAGCCTACTTACCTGTGTACCGCTACTCTCTCCGGTAATATTCCACACACTGTCTATTCCATCTTGTCCATGACCAAACTGCCCTAAATAATTAAAACTTATTCTTGGTAATGCTTTTAATTGATAGCCAAAGAGAGCTCCGTAGCCTATGCCCTTGTTTGGTATTCGCCTCAAGGCCTCCTTAACATATTTAATGCTACTACCTAATTCTTCCCTTACCTTTAGTCTTACTGGATACATACTAGTAAACCAGCCAACAGTTCGAGTGATATCTATGTTGCTGTCTATCTCCTCTCTACCATGCCCCTCCAAAATTATATGGTTAACGTTACTTCCTGTGAGCTCAGATACAGCATAACCTAAAGCAGTTAGTAGTAAGTCATTGATTTGAGTATTGTAAGCTTTGTTGCTTTCTTTCAGTAATTTTTGTGTTTGTTGTTCAGTCAATTCTAAGCTTGTATAGTTTTGAATATTTTCATTTACTTCTAGCTTTCCAAATTGAATATTATAATCATAATTATCTAGCACATCCGCCCAGTAGCCTCCCTCGTCACTATGGCTATTTGCATATTCTTTAACAGCCCCTACCCATTGCCTATAACTACTAACTTTTGAGCCAAGCTGCTTTCCTTCGTACAGATCTCTTAAATCCTCTAGCAATATTCTCCAGCTTACCGCGTCCACTATTAAATGATGCAGGGCAAAGAATATTCTGCTACTTCCATCTTCGTAGCCATAGATATAACCAATTCTATAAACTGGTCCTTTCCTGGTATTAAAGCTGCTTTGCCACAACGTTAGTACCTCCTCTAACTCAGCCCCTTTACTTCCTTCTAAGCTCCTCAAATCCAAGATTTTTAATGCCTCTACTTTTGCTTTATCATCGTAATACTGGACGTATTGATTATTTTGGTCTTTTACATATTTAAGCCTGAGGGCATCATGATGAGCTACTAGCTGCTCTAGACAAGTGTTTAGCTTCCCTAAATCTAATTCTGGGACTCTTATTAAAAATGACTGATTCCAATGTGATGCTTTAACAAAATCATTTTCAAAGAACCACGTCTGAATTGGCAGTAATCCTACTTCTCCGCTTAGTATGCCTTGTTCTGATTTTATTTGTACTTTATCCGTTAAATTCTTACTTAAGACATTATCGTAAAGCTTCTCGATGGTTTTATAATTAAAAATATCTTTAATACTTAAATCTAAACCGAGTCTTTGCCTGATTCTGCTTACTAATTGGATACTTACTATACTATCTCCGCCCAATCTAAAGAAGTCATCTTTGATACCTACTTTCCCTTCAGGCAAACCAAGAACTTCAGACCATATTTGGCATACCGCTCCTTCTAGTTCATTTCTTGGAGGAGCATAAGCTTCACCACTAGTAAATTCATGCTCCGGTAAAGCATTTCTATCTAGTTTGCCATTTATAGTAAGAGGTAACTTCTCTAAATATACTAGTGCGCTCGGCACCATATATTCTGGTAGCTTCGACTGTAAATACCCCAATATCTCTGCTTCATCTAGTTTATTATCAGCTACGTAATAGCCTACCAAATACTTACCGGCAGCGCTTTCCCCTTCTGCCTGATGATGTTCCCTTGCCAGTACTACGCTCTGCCTCACTCCTTCGCAGCTTGACAAGGCATTTTCTACTTCTCCGAGTTCTATTCTATAACCTCTGATCTTTACCTGGAAGTCACCCCGTCCTATATACTCAATATTGCCATCTGGTAACCATCTCACCAAATCCCCTGTCTTGTATAATCTTGCATTCCTGCCATTAGGCGAATCACTCTTATCGGCCTTCTCTTCTTCTGTTTGGAATGGATTTTCTATAAACCTCTCTGCTGTCAGGTCTGCCTTGTTCAAGTATCCTCTAGCTAACCCCGCTCCTCCTATATGTAACTCTCCTATGGCACCTATCGGTAATGGAGCTAAATTAGGATCTAAAACATATACAACGCTATTATCAATCGGCTTGCCTATATACACTTGTTTTACATTCGTATTACAATCGTAATATAATACATCTACTGAAGCTTCTGTTGGGCCATATAAATTATGAACCTCTACGTGAGGTAGCAACTGGTTACATTTCTTCACCTGAGCTAAGGTAAGAGCTTCACCGCTACAAAAGATACGTCTAAGGCTAGGTAATACGCTTCCATTAACTCTAAGAGCCTGCTGAAATACTTCAAGCATTGAAGGAACAAAATGAACAACGGAAACAGCTTCCTTGTTAATTAATTGGGTAAGGTAATTTGCATCCTTGTGCCCTTCTGCTTTAGCAAACACTACGGTAGCGCCATACCAGTTAGGCCATAGCAATTCCCATACTGACACATCAAATACATATGGGGTCTTTTGCAAGATTCTGTCTTTTTCATTAAGTGGGTAAGTATCATTCATCCACTTAATTCTACTCACGATTCCCTTATGCTCAATCATTACCCCTTTAGGATTACCTGTAGTACCTGAAGTATAGATTACATAAACAAGATTATTACTTCCTGTGTCAGTAACTGGGTTAGCTAAATGCTGGGTTGTTAGTGTTTTTTGCAGATCTTGGCTGTCTATGGCTAATATGCCTACGCTCCTTGTTCTTATGCTAGCGGCAGTACTTATCTCTTCTAATCTCCCCTTATACACTTCATTAGTTAGCACTACCTTAGTAGAGGTATCCTTGAGTATATATTCTATCCTCTCATCGGGATAGCCTGGATCCATAGGCACATATGCTCCTCCGGCTTTTAATACCGCAAGAATTGCTATCAGCATATGCTCACTTCTGTCTAAACACAGTGCTACCAATGTATCTGGTTTGATATCATAATTTTGTCTTAAGTAATGCGCTAACCCATTTGCTCTCTCATTAAGCTCTTTATATGTCAGCTTAAGTTCCTCATATACTACCGCTATATTATCTGGAGTTCTCCCTACCTGCTCTTCAAACAGTTGATTAATGGTCTTATCCTTTGGATATTCTCTAGCTGTTTGATTCCAGATTGTGACTACTTGATGGTACTGCTCTGAGCTTAAGTAACTCAAATCCTTTATTTTAGTTTGCCTCAATTTTGAAGAATCGTGGGCGAGAGTGGCAAATTGCTTTAATATCTGTGTATAGGTTTCTATGAATCTGCTAATCGTCTCATCAGTGTATAGGCTAAGCATGTAGTTAAACACTCCTCTGAGCTCTAACTGACTATCATCGACAAAGGTGCTTATATCAAACCTGGCCGCATTATATAACTCCAACCCTTCTTTATATTCTTGTAATATGTTGTTGCTGTTATCACAGCCCAGTAAGTTTGTATTTAGCTTTTGTACTCCAAACATTACTTGGAATATAGGATTCCTGCCAGGGTCTCTTGTTATTTTTAATTCATCAACTAGTTTTTCAAATGGTAAATCTTGGTAAGATTGCGCTTCTATTACTTCTTTTCCTACCTTTTCTATAAAATCTTTAATTAAGTCGTTAGATTCTATCTTGGTCCTTAATGCTAAGGTGTTAACAAATAAACCTATCAAGTTTTCTACTTGATTATAATGTCTATTTGCTACAGGAGTTCCTACTATTACATCATCCTGATTACTATAAGCTCTTAACATCAAGTAGTAACCAGACAGTAATACACTGTATAAACTTATTTTTAGCTCTTTAGCTATTGCCCTTAACCCCTCAGAAACATCTTTATCTAAATGAAAATATTTATCCCTACCTTTATAATCTATTTGGCTTGGTCTTAGTTTATCAGTAGGCAAGGAAAGGATTTCGCATTCCGCTAGTTTGTCTTTCCAGTATTTTAATTGTCCTTCTAGCCTATTCCCACTTAAATAACTATGTTGCCATAAAGCAAAATCCTTATATTGAATTCCTAGTGTTGGCAGGTTTAACGTAGGGGTTAAGCCTTGCTCTAAATCTGAATAATATCTGTAACAAGACTGTAGTTCTTCTAGAAATACATCAATAGACCAGCCATCAAAGGCTATATGGTGAATTACTATACTTAAGTAATATTCCGGGCAACTATTTACCGTCAGCTCATATAAACATACTCTTATAGGACACTCGCGGCTTAAGTCATAAATATGATTTGCTTGCTTTCCTAATTCCTGCATTAATTGAGTTTGTCCTGTCACCCTCATCACTTCAAAAGAGCACTGCGTATTATCCAGCACCGATTGATGAGGAATTCCCCGGTTATCAGCTTTAATTAGTGTTCTAAGTACCTCATGCCTAGCTAATATGTTATTAATACTCTTTTCTAATAGAGTCAGCTTAGTATCCTTGACCAACTTAAATACCATAGGTATATTATAGGCGTTAGTCCCCTGTTCGTACTCTTCAATAAACCATAATCTTTCTTGTGCAAAGGAAAGCGCTGAGGAGTTTGAATCCCCCTTAAATATTACATAGTTGTAATCCTCAGAATAAACTCTAGATCTATGCAAACAATCTAATATTTTATTCTTATGCAAGGCAATAAATTCTTTTTGTTCTTCAGAAAAAGTTATTCCTTCCGGAATAAATACTTTAATATTCTCTCCTTGTGCCCAGATTTTTATTCCGTCATTAATTAAGTCATAAAGCTTGATAATTATATCTCTAGAATTCATATCTTTCTCCAATGGTATAATTATCTTCCCTTATCACCATGTAATTACTGATTAATTTAGTTATTGTTCTAGTCTCAAAGACCCTGGCTATATCGATATTTGCGTTTAGTAAGTTATTAATTTTACCTACTAACTTGATTGCTAAAATACTGTTTCCGCCCATCTTGAAAAAATCATCTTGAATACCTACTTTATTCTCAGGCAATCCTAAAACCTCAGCCCAAATCCGGCATACCTGCTTCTCAAGCTCATTCCGAGGCGCCATATAACCTGCACTGCTTGTCAGCTCAGGCGCAGGTAACGCTTTTCTATCTAGCTTGCCGTTGATAGTAAGAGGTAATTTCTTTAAATGCACTAACGCGCTTGGCGCCATATATTCCGGTAGCTTCGACTGTAAATACTTCAGCATCTCTGTTTCATCCAGTTTACTGTCAGCTACATAATAGCCTACCAGGTACTTACCGGTAGCGCTTTCCCCTTCTGCCAGGTTATGCTCTCTTGCCAGTACTACACCCTGCCTCACTCCTTCGTAGCTTGACAAGGCATTCTCTACTTCCTTTAACTCTATTCTGTGGCCTCTTATCTTTACCTGGAAGTCGTTGCGTCCTATATACTCAATATTTCCGTCCGGTAACCATCTTACCAAATCCCCTGTCTTGTATAATCTTGCATTCCTGCCATTAGGCGAATCGCTCTTACCGGACTTCTCTTCTTCTGTTTGGAACGGGTTATCTATAAATCTTTCAGCTGTTAATTCTGGTTTATTCAAATAGCCTAGTGCTAACCCTACTCCCCCTACATACAACTCTCCTATCACTCCTAACGGTAGAGTTTTTAAATCTTTATCTAATACATATAAAGTGGTATTTATAATTGGTCGGCCAATAGGAACGCCGGTATTTGATTCATTACTGTTAATTGGGAACCTATCAATATGTTCTTCTATATCCTCGTAATATATGGCATCTGCACTAACTTCAGAGGAACCATATATGTTAATTAGCTTTACCCAAGGTAATAACTTATAACATTTTTTGGCTAAGGAATTAGGTAAAATCTCGCCGCTGCAAAAGATATATTTTAAACTCTTTAATCTCTGGAGTTCAGCTTCCTGAACCACAGATAAAATACCCTGAAGAAGTGATGGAACAAGCACAATGCGCGTAACAGAATATGTTTCTATTTCTTCCAGCATTGCGTTAATATTTAGCCCTTTAACAGCTTGATCAGATAATAAAACAATTGGCGTTCCGCCAACTAAAGGAGAAAACAATTCAGCTATATGGTCAACAAAATTTAGAGAGGTCTTCTGACAACATACTTCCTTTTCTTCATAAGGAAAAGCTTCGAATCCCCAGATAAGGCGGTTTACTATCCCTGTATGGGTGCCACATACTCCCTTAGGCTGCCCTGTAGACCCTGAAGTATATACAACATAGGCGAGGCCTTCTGGTAAAGTAGTAATATTAGTTAAATTATCGAAACTGTAACCTTTTACTAAAACTTCTATGCCTTCTATAGAAAAAACGCTAACTTTATTTACACCCCTTTGCTTTATTGAATATATTGAATTTTGTAACCATGGTAGCTTGATAAATGAGTCTTGAGTTATTAAGATAGGTATTTCACTATCATCAACCATAAACCTTAATCGATCCTCCGGATAATTAGGGTCTAAAGGCAGGTAAGCACCGCCTGTTTTTAATATCGCAAGTAAGACTACCACTAATTTTAGGTTCCTATCCAGATTAACCCCAACAAGAGTTCCTTCCTTAACACCAATTTCCCTTAAATAATGAGCAAGCCTATTAGCTCTCTCATTTAATTGCTTGTAGGTGAGCCTAACTTCTTCATATACTAATGCTATACTATCTGGGGTTCTCTCTACTTGTTCCTCAAATAACTGGTGTATAGTTTTATCTCGTGGATAGTCCTTATATGTTTGATTCCTCTGATAAACAATTTGCTCATATTGCTGAAGCGAGAGTAAGGAATAATCCTTGATGTGGCTTAATTTACTTGTATCTCTTACATCAATCAACTCATTTAGTACTTCTATAAAAAGCCGCTTGTAGCAGTCTACAAATTCCTTTAACAAGTATGCATTAATCTGATCTGTTCTATATCTTATAGTATAATTAATTGTTTCACCCTTTACTTCTTGCTCAAATATTAAACTACTTAATAAGTCGCTCCTCGTACCACCATTTACTTCGGTAAATAAAAGATTTAAAATATCTTTATTTGCTGTTGTCAGTATATCATGCATAGGCAAATAACTATGATCTGCCTTCAATTGCTCTAAAAAGTTAAACCACTGTGTTGCCTGGTTAACTATATCTAAGAAATTAGTAATTTTAGTGAAATCATAAGGGATAATGCTTACATCAATTTGTGCCTCAGACGTAAGGTCTTTCTCTTGCGCTATTGTTAATAAGTATCCTATACCAAACCTATCTTGGCTTGTATACCTGTAAAGTACCATCGCACAAATGCTTTGACTATAAAGATAGGGAGTTATCTGATATCTATCTCTTAGCTCATCCAGCTTTGTTAATATTTCTCGATTAAAACTGAATTTTATTTCTCTTATCTCGTTTACTTCAGCTTCTCTTAATTTTAAAAAGCTCAAATCTATTGATTCAATATCTGCTAGCTGTTCTTGCCAAAATTGTTTACTTTCCTCTCCCAATTGGTACATATGTTTACTTCGTTGTATTAATTGCTTTGTTGCCCTAATTGATAAGAGAGATTACTAATATACTTTATACAGGTAGCTTTTTCAGGTAAAGCTAGAGTGCCTATATAGTCTTGGTGTATATTTTGTAGTTCTACTAAATAGTAAGATTTACAAGATTCGGCTTTAATATCTAATAGCCTTATTCCATTTTCCTCAACTATATTTGTTTCAATAGAATTTAATGGAATAGTTAATCCTATGCCTAAAGCTTTTACATATGCCTCTTTAGCAGACCACAATTTGTAGCAGGCAGCTGATATATTAGAACCAGTTTGTGATTTAAGCCAATTTATCTCACCAGGAGTGAATATATCTGTATTTATAAAACAGTTTATATCCTCTTCTCTGTTAACTAGCTCTACGTCGATACCTAATTCATATTCTCTGCTGAAAGCCAGAACAGTAAATCCATGAGAATGAGAGATATTGAAGAACAGCTTTGCTTCATCATCAGCTAGCTGAGGTTTTCCATATTTATTATATTTAAATTCCACTTCGCTAATTTGTATAGCCAAGTACTTGGCTATTATGAAACGTAATAAATAACGATTTTGAATGAACCTTATTTTGTCTTTTGCAAAGTAAAATTTTGCTGCTCTTTCTTTCTCTTCGGATGATAAATAAGTAAGTTGTAAATCTATATCTTTTGAATCTTTAGAAAGGTGCACATTCCATATATGAACCTCATTCCGCTGGCGCCAATTAAGCTGTGTTTCTGTATACCAACATTCTTGGTTTTCAATAAAAGGCATGGAGTTTTTTTCGCCAGTTACAACTTTTTAATAAATCAATAACTAATAAGTTATCCAGTAACCGTAAATCAACTTATGGTAACTATAAATCAACTTACTTAGTAAATGCATAGGTTGTCAATATTTTTGTTGCTATGATCTTGCAACAAAAAAGTGGACAGATTAAACTGAGAGGTTTTTTAATTGTTTAAAATGTTGTTCCCATTGATTTGGGGTTTTGTATTGTAGCGTAGAGTGCCTCCTCTTTTGTTATAAAATGTATAAATATAATTAAAGACAGCTAAGCGATTTGATATAGGAACGACAACACTAGTGAATTGGCTTAAAAATAAAACACCTAAAAATAAGCGAAATAAGCCTGCGACAAAAATAGATATGGAGGCTTTAGCAAAGGATATTAAGGAGTATTCCGATGCATATATCTACGAGAGAGCCAGAAGATTAGGCTATAGTAAGAACGGAGTATGGTATGCATTAAAGAGGATTGGGGTTACATATAAAAAAAGCGTTGAAACACCCAAAAGCGAAAGAAGAAGGCAGGCAAGTTTTTTGTCAAAGGATCAAGAATTATCAAGAGCAAAGCAAGCCGATAGCTTATGTTGATGAGAGCGGCTTTGCGCATGATATGCCAAGAACGCATGGTTATGCTCTTAAAGGCCAAAGGTGTTATGGCACTCATGATTGGGGGGCGCATGGTAGGACTAATGCTATAGGAGCTTTGATAGGTAAAGAATTAATTACAGTGAGTTTATTCGATGAAACTATTAACACAGAAGTTTTTAATAGCTGGATAGAACAAGACTTACACATTGTTAGCTAATTATTGACAAAGAGTGAGAAGGTATTTAGCATATAGTTTTAACATAAGCGATAATCTCCTATGTGCAAACGTATGTACCCAGTATCAAGAGAGTTCTTTGACGAGCAGGT
>Ga0209512_1001376_pt1 | contig 30198 bp, 26 predicted proteins | sample frozenSSSSmetaG_FD_184142 | JGI IMG/M metagenome (GOLD analysis project Ga0209512, IMG submission 184142) | Glacier valley bacterial and archeal communities from Borup Fiord, Nunavut, Canada, to study Microbial Dark Matter (Phase II) -... | ecosystem: Environmental > Aquatic > Freshwater > Ice >...
TCCCTGCTGGTCAAGGATCCCATCCAAGAGCTCTTGGCTCCTATGGCAAACAGGGAATATGATGATAAAGATTGCCAACTGCATTTGGACTTCAAATTTGATTAACATTTTTTAATAGACACCAGTGTCATGTCATCAGAAGACAAAGCTGGAACTAAAGGAATGATATATATTTTAATAGAAATGGATTACAAGTTACAAACTCAAAACCATAAACCCCTCGTTGCAAACGAGGGGGAGCCGGGTTAATCATGTGTTTTTTGACTGCGACGCTGATTAACTAAATTTATTATTAATATCTTTGTTGAAAGAAACTAAAATACATTCAGCAAGACAATGACCACCGGATGAAGACGACAAAAATCTTTTCTAAAAATGCAATTTCGGAAAATGACATTGATTGCCTCCTTCGTTTAAGTCAGAAATATACGCCACAGGGGCTTAGCAACAATCGTTAGCGTTCATTGTAAAAAATAACCGTGCGAGTTCGAACAAGGGATTACTAAATAAATGAATATGAAACTAATTAATCAGGACAAAATAATCGCATTGCTATTTTTGGCATTGACAATTTTATTTTTGGTTGTATCAATGACAAATCAAACTTTCTTTGACTGGGTTTTTGACAGACATCATAACCAATGGAGTTGGTATATAAGACCACTTTTTTTAATACCATTTTGTTTTTTTGCATATAAGCGCAACTGGACAGGAATTTCAATAACTGTATTCTGTCTTTTTACAAGTATGTTCTGGTTTAATAGGCCAGATGTTGTAAGTGAAAGTGTTAAATATTTTCTTCAATTTGAAAAAGACTGGCTTTATGGAGAATGGAATTATAAAAAAATAATGCTTATTATTACCGTTCCTATTTCATTCTTCGCATTAGGTCTTGCATTCTGGAAACGTAGTTTATTAATGGGACTTGGAGTAGTAATTTTAATGGCAACAGGAAAGATAGTTTGGAGTATTCAAAATGCAGGAGAATCTGGAAAATCAATTATTATTCCTGCAATACTAGGACTACTAATATGTAGTGGACTAATATTTTATGGGTTTAAAAAACTTGAAAGAAAAAAAAACAACGAACCGCAGACACGCGGCATATAACATTGGGGCATAAGTATTTATTCAAACATTCTGCCACGCATAAAGTTCAGTGCAACTGGACAAGAAAGTAGTCCGTAATCCACAACGATTTCATACCGCCAGCCGTTGTCAACAATACTAATGAAGTTGCAAGTGGTTTAAATTTGGTGTAATTTTACATCAAAAATTAAAAACTATGCCAAGACAAAGTATATCTTTCACGAAACCAAATGATGAATGGTTAAAAGCTCAAATAAACAACGAGGAATATTCAAGTAAAAGTGAACTTGTCAACGATTTGATTAGACAGGCTCGAAAACAGCATGCTCAAATTGACTGGATTAGGGCGAAACTAGAAAAATCCGAAATAAGTGGATTTACTAATGATGCTAAAGAACAAATTTTAAAACAGTCAAAGTCTTTACTTAATGGCTGAGTATAGACTAAGTAATGCGGCCAAGGAGGACTTGATTCGCATTCATCATTTTGGAGTCGAAAAGTTTGGAATAATTCAAGCAGACAAATACTTTGATGCATTTTTTGATTATTTTGAAATTATTGCTCAAAGGCCATTTTCATTTGAATCAGTGGATTATATAAAAGATGGCTATCGTAGATGTCATTGTGGCGCTGACTCTATATATTACAGAATTAATGATAATATGGTTGAGATAATGGCAATTGTTGGAATGCAAGATTTGAAAAATCTATTTTAATTTGTTAGAAATGAAATATTTTGCAAATCGGTTTTTAACACTTTAAACATCTTTTAAAATGAGAAGAACGATATTCATTTTTTTCTCAATTTTCTTGATCAATAGTTGTTTGCTGGCTCAAAAATACGAGTCGGTAACCGTAAAGGCAGGTACCAGTATAAAAGAATACTTTCCTTTGGATGAAAGATATCTTAATCCTAATTTTACTGCGGGGAAAGGATATTATAAAAAGGGGATAGTCATTCCTTGTCTGTTCAACTTTAATGTTCTACCGGGTGAAATGGAGTTTATTCAATCAAAGGATACCTTTTACTATCACCATGCTTATCTGCAATTAATCCGAAGCGGCCGGCTCAGCGTCTATGAAAAGCATGGAATCGAAATTAAGAATATTCTGAAGCAAGGTGCCATGGGTACAGTAAACCGGAGTTCAGCCTCCGATTCATATAGCTTTATATTGCTTGGCGCACGTTCAGTTGATTTGAAACCCGCTGAAGATATTGTCATTCAGAAAACAGTTTCGTATTTCTATTCTACAACGGGAAATGACTATGTTCAGTTCACGAGGAAAAATATCATCAGAGTCCTACCTGGGAAAGTGGAAACTATCAAAAATTACATAAAGGCAAATTGGATCGATTTTGAATCGCGGGATGATCTGTTAAAATTGGCCGGTTTTGTGAGCGACCTTCTATACAAAAATCGAGGAAAATCATAAGTACTGGCTGAAGGATTGATAAGTCCTCATCAAAAACTGATTGTTTCAGATTTCATTCCGCGAATTATGCTTAAAACTAAAACTTTACAAAGCTATTGACGTAAATGAGTTAAGTTATTTATTGGGATACTAACCAGGTTCTTCACAGAATCATTACCTAAAAAATGAACCATGGCACAGCGAAAGAAAAAACCCAGCGGACATCAACTTGAGTCCATCGTACATGCACAATACAAGAATGAATTTATGCGCAAACTGAAAATAATCAGTGTTTCTTGCTGTGGAAAAGAATTTTATGGTCTTCTTCCTCCGGAAGAACTCAACCATATTTATGCAACCCGTTGTCATCCTTTTAAAATCATTCCTGCCGATGGACATTTGGTATCTGACAAAGTATTGTGCAGTATCAAGAAACTTTTATTGCCGATGATTAAAACTGATAAGATGACACTTTCAAAATATGGTATCGAAATGTCACTCGAAGATTTTTTTACGATTGGGCTTACTTTGCAGAATTATTTAAAAATGGTCAAAGTCAAAGATTTTCGGCATGCTGATCGCATAAAATCAATATCGAACGACTTTGGAAATGATGATGAACTATTTCATAGCGGAGTTATTCAACTTGAAGGTCTTCTTTCAACAATGGGCTGTTGGGAAAGTATTATCGGGGGTTATACTTATTGGTTAGACTTCGATCTAAAGTTAATTGAGACTCGTGGAACCGGTATACAAAATGTGCTTGTAGTTTATTCCCAGAAACCTGAATCCACCAGGGTAAGAATTAATGGAACATTCAGACCAGTTGTGAGGCTTGGTTGCGGGTTTTCCATAACGGGTTTGGAATGGATGACGCTTCAACCTTCTTTGTTGAAAATTAAAACCGGAGCATCTCATCCTCTAAATATTTATTTTCAGTCTCATGCCCTGGAACGTATGACTGAAAGAATCGATTGCATTCCTATTCCCTTAGCGCATATAAATGCCATCGCTTCATTTCGAAATGCAAAAGTATTTTACGACAACAATCGAAATATTCTGATTGAATACAGGATATTAGAATGCAAAGTGGGTTACTTCAGGGTTGATGTCGTTGATGGATTAGCAGTTGTGAGAACATTTTTATTCCTTACCCAAAGCGGTACGCCGGAAGGGCAGCTATTATGGAAGAATACAGGTCTTCAGAAATTGGATACCAAATACCTGGTTATGGATAAACTAAGCAGTTTTATGTATTCGGATGTTGGTGATAACAATCGTATCCGAAAAATATTACAGGACTCAGGTTGTCAAGGCTTATTGGATTTGTATGCAATTATTAACAAGAGCGGTGCCAGACACCCCAATCATTCAATAAGCAGCATGATGCTTGATTATTTAGGAATCAGCGATCACCATTTTCCGGAAGACCTAACGGACTTAACCGGTAGTGACAATTTATCGGAACCTGACAAAATTATTGCTGATGATTGCATGGAGCAGATAAACTGAAATTGTTTATTAGTTTTATGAATTGAAAGAAATGCAAATTGAGGAGATATGACAAATAATAATTTTCAAATCTAATATGAAAAAACTACCCAACATTCCCTTATTCAATGTCATGTTGCTGGCTATTTATTTGGTGACAATCGTATCTTGTCAGCTACGCACAGCAAAAGTCCAGGTCTCTGAATCCGCCAACTTCCGGTTTGAAGAACAAGATATCCAACAGATTCAGCAAGGGTATAAAGATGGAACTTTTACGATTAAAGAGGTGGTTCAGGCTTACCTTGACCGGATTGATTCGATCGACAAGCATGGTCTGCAACTGAATTCGATCATTCAGATCAATCCCGATGCGATTCAGATAGCAGAAGAGTTAGACAAGGAGTTGAAGGCCGGAAAGTCAAGAGGTCCGATGCATGGGATTCCTATTGTACTGAAAGATAACATCGATACGCATGATAAAATGGCGACGACCGCCGGATCGCGCGCACTCAGGAATTCATTCCCGTTAAATGACAGCTTCCTTGCGAAACGGCTAAGAGAGGCTGGTGCGATAATCATTGGAAAATCAAATTTGAGCGAATGGGCAAATTTCCGCGGACAGCTATCTACAAGTGGATGGAGTGGGGCAGGAGGACAGACAAGGAACCCATATGATATTAGTCGTAACCCATGTGGTTCGAGTTCCGGATCGGCTGTGGCAGTCGCAGCGAATCTGACCATGCTCGCCATCGGGACGGAAACCGATGGCTCCATCGTTTGTCCTTCTCAAACCAATGGCATAGTCGGAATCAAACCAACTGTTGGGCTTGTAAGCCGGTCGGGTGTCATCCCAATCTCGTTTACACAGGATACGCCCGGACCCATGGCGCGAACAGTTCGCGATGCGGCTATTTGCCTGGGAGCATTGGTCGGCTTAGATTCTACAGACACAAAAACACTGGCCAGTAAAGGACAATTCCATACCGATTATACAAAATTTCTAAACAAAGATGGACTGAATGGAAAGCGGCTTGGACTGTATAAAGTCCCGATGGGTATTAATTACAAGGTGGATACGCTGATGAACCGGGCGGTGAATTATCTGAAAAGTCAGGGTGCCGAAATTGTTGAGATTGGCGAAATCTACGACCGGAAGGTAGACAAATATTCGTTCGAAATCATGCTTTACGAATACAAGGACGGATTGAATAAATATTTTCAGACACTGGGTCCTAAGGCACCCATCAAAAGCGTTGAGGAACTGATTGCATTTAACCGGGCAGATTCGGTGGAACTCAAATACTTTAACCAAAGTTACCTTGAGATGGCTCAGAAAAAGGGAGACCTTTCCTCTGCGGAGTATCAGAAAGCATTGGCTCAGATGTTGAAAGGATCGGGGGCGGATGGCATCGACCGCGTGATGAATGCGCATGACCTGGATGCAATTGTCGCACCTGCAGGAGCACCCGCATGGAAAACCGACCTGACCAACGGTGATAGTTTTCAGGTCGGCAGTTCATCTGCTGCGGCACAAGCCGGTTATCCCAACATCACTGTTCCTATGGGCTTTATCGACGACTTACCAGTCGGAATCTCCTTTTTCGGAAGGGCATGGAGTGAGCCGGTATTAATAGAGATTGCCTATGCGTACGAAACGGGCACTAAATTCCGGAGGGCGCCGGTAATTCATTAAGAATAATTCGGCAATTCGACGATTTGACAATTCAAAACACTGTAGTTGTTGCCCGTAAATAACCTCCGGTTTTTTGCACGGGGGTGTATTTACGGAGAACTCTTACAGAGTTGGTTAGACGATAAACTATTCTGCCAGTTTACAGCTTTGATTAACAATTAATCCTCGTCCTTATCCTTTTCTGCAGTAAAGAAAGCCGCATGAACAGGGGCTGGGCAGGGACTGTCTAATCCGCGAATAGCGCCCCAGATCACCTCATTAAATTGCGCGTCGGGAACCCGGTCTTCCTGGCTGAAATTGAATTTTTCGCTCAGCTTCGATAATTTATTGGTCGCTGTATTTTTAAGGTTTAAGTCAACCATGTTTGGCAATGATTTAAACGGTGGATGAGTCGCTGTTTTGTTGAAACACCTCCACATAGGTTCTGCCGATGCGTCATATTGGCTCATCGGAGGTAAACCCAGAATTAATTCAATCGTTCGAAGCATCGAGGAGGTCGAGTACATCGTGTGGTCAACAAACTCCTGCTTCACAAAACCGCCTGCTAAATAAGCTGTTGAGCGGTGTGCATCGACATGATCCGGGCCATTCTGAGCATCATCTTCAATAATGAAAATGACACTTTCATTCCAGATTGGCGAATGGCTCAGGTATTCGACAAAAAGACCAACTGCCAGATCATTATCAGCTGCATGTGCCAATGGAGTAGTTTTGCCTTTGCTGAGTCCTTCTGTATGATCGTTGCCGAAGCGAAGGGTATTCAATTGCGGAACTTTACCAGCGGCAAGCAGGGAGTCAAAATCACGTTTCCATTGATAAAATCGAACTGTATCACGAACTGACATGTCCCAACCTGTATATGAGGTACAAAAGTGATCTTTTAATGCAGGAATTGCAGGTTCGTTTTCATCAATAAACTCAGCATAGCTTCGGTAAGTCACGCCTGATCTTTTACAAAAATCCCATAAAAATCCATTTTTGTTATTAGCTATTTCACGCTTTCCTTCACCAGGATAAAACCCACCTCTGCCGCCATAGCTCGATGGCCAGTTTTTCTCGACGTAATCGGTAGCATAGGCACCCATCGTCCAGTTGTGCCCGTCGGCACTCACTTCTCCATCCACGTAAAAGTTATCAAGCAAGACAAATTGTTTGGCTAAAGCATGCTGGTTGGGGGTTATTTTCTTTCCAAAAAGAACCAGTGTGCTGTCGCCATTGCCCTCAGGTATATCACCCAATACCTGGTCGTAGGTGCGATTTTCTTTAATGATGTAAAATACGTGTTTAATGGGAGATGCATCGCCGACCTTGCTTGGTATTGGATTTCCGGCCTCTCCCTCCGAAAGCATCTCTTTTTCTTTTGTGTAAGGGGTGTTATTGTAAACCGCCTGTGAATAAATACGTAGTTGATTTTCAGTAGGAACTGAAATTGATTGAAGGGTCCCGCGAAACAGACCGCCGATGTATTGAACTTTAATTTCCTTATTAGTCCCTTTTTGATAAGCCACATCCTCTTTTCTGCTTGTCGGATTAGGTCCGTATGGATTTGCCTTAGATGTCAACCCTTTGCCGTTTGTGACGTAAATGGTGTTTTTAACCACGCGAACACAGGTTGGATACCAGCCTGTCGGTATAAATCCTTTGCTTGTACTGTTGCCTGGTTTGCTCACATCAAAAACTGCAAGACAATTGTTATCGGCATTGGCAATGTAGAGCGTTTTTTCATCCTCACTGAGCGCAATGCCATTGGGTGTTGATCCGGACGGTGCATTTGGATAGAGTGCTGCATTCAGGATTTCAATTTCCCTGTTTTTTTCAATTGAGACAACCGAAACCGAATTGTCGTTGGCATTCGCCACATAGAGATATTTTCCGTTTTTCGAAAGACATAAATCATTTGGATTATCTCCGACTGCAATAGAATCCGTCACAAGTTGTTTTTGTGTATTGAATAAAATCACCTTGTTGTTACCCCAGCATGTTATATACAGCGTTTTGCAATCATCCGACAGCAAACAGGTATATCCTTCACCTCCCAGGGGTATCTGTTTCTTAACCTTCTTTTCTTTTATATCATAGACATACAGTGAATTGTTCTCCTTTGTAACCGCATATAGCAACTGTTTCTGATCATCAACAGCAATACCTGCAATCGAAATAAGATTTGGCCAGGGTTTACCAATCTTCAGCGTATCATTTGGAACCAGCTTTTTGCCTTTGATTTGATATTTCATGATCCAGTTGTCGTTTCCCCCGGATGCATACAGGTATTTTTCATCTTTTGAGAAAGTGAGTCCCAGCCAACCTTTTGCAATAACCACCGAATCGAGCACCTCCTGTTTTTCAGAATCTATCAGGTGAATGCTTTGATCACTTTGTCCGTTATTGGTCACTGCCAACATCTTTCCGGATGCAGAAACTGCTATATTTAAGGGTAGATCGCCAACAGGTATCATTTTTCCAACGGGCGAAAGCTTCCATCCATTCATTAACGAAACGCGGTTCGACTCAATTTCTTTCAAACTTTGCCCTTTCACCTGTAAAACAGGAAACGATAAAATAGCCAGACAAATCAATGCGAAAACGGTTTTAAATCTGAGAGTAAGCATATAAAAGGTTTTAATTTTCAATGACAAATAGAGCGTGATCTGAGTTTTAAGAATTTTGAAAATAAACATGTTAAAAAAATCAAATCATTTTATTTGGGTAAGAGAGACTGTTTGGGGATCCAAATGTAGTCGCCAAACAGCACGAGTAAACATGGCTAAAGTACAACTATTAGTAGCCTCTGCTAACTCAAAAAAGTAAATTTCCTGTTAAGTTTGTGTTACAAGTCTCCTGACTTTGACAATTAGTGGAACTCAATTTCCAGATATGTTATCCAGGCTCCAAATTCTCACAAAAAACCTTATTTAAAACACCAAAATAGCAACTGATAAAATATCAATTGCTATTCTTTTTTTTTAAGAGCATGAACACACCATGGAATTACCAGTTCATCAAACCAATCCCAATTGTGAACGGATACATCTCAGGACCGCGACTGTCCTTGAAAAAGGTTGAAAAATAATAAGTTCCGAATAGGTTTATCCCTTTGTAACCAAAACGGGCAGTAGCTCCATATCTGAAAGGATTGATATTGAAATCACCACGATCCTTAGATTTGCTGCCGTCGATTTTAACTTTTGTATGTGAACCCACTTTTAATCCACCAATCACACCACCCGAAAAATAGAGCTTTTTGTTGTTCCCGCTTACCGGAATTTGAAATTCGAGCATTAAGGGAACCGTTAAATAAGTAGTTGAGAGCTTGGTTTTTGATAGTTCTGCCCCTTCAATTAATTTAGATCTGACTTTGCCGTCAACAATCTCAATCGTGTAAGGATTCGAAAACCGGTAATCGTTAAAAGTCAGCCCAAGACCTGTCACTAATCCGACATTCCGTTTGTCTTTTTGCAAACCAATGCTGTATCTCAGAATATTAATGCCCACCTCGAAGGATTTGTTTTGGTTCAGATCCATAAAATAGTCGGGTGTGTATCCTTTGTAATTAACATTGGCAAACGAATTAACACCCATCTCAACGGCAGCCCAGTGACCTTTAAAACGGCTGGGACGGCCTGTCCACGACTCAAATTCATGATCATCGAGCGTATTTAATTTGATATCAGAACCGTGCTTTCCGTCGGCAATTACCAAGGCTTTATGCCCGACCCTGACTTTTACGGTATCGCCGTGCCCTCCATCCTGGATGTTGATGGTGTTGTTACCGATTTTCACATTGGTGCGCTTTTCACCGCCTTCGATAACGGTTACCATATTTTTTCCAAGAACATTTACCCTGACCGTATCCTGGGCTTTTAAACCTGCGGTACCCAAAACACAGATAATTATAAGAGCTAAAATTGACGTTTTCATTTTTTTAGATTTTGAATTTGTCAGTAGGACGGACTACATCCAAATTAGTTACAGGATAGAAAATAAAATTTTCAATTCTATCCCGATTTACTAATATAGGAAACTGCTACCACCCAGGAACTCTCTCAAAACCGATGTTGGTGGTATTTCCTCCTCCGGAATCGTCTCAAAATAAGATATAAATATCAATAAACGAACTGCTTCTGAGTATTCTGGCGTATTCTCTTTTACCTGCTTCAATAACGGAGCGGCATGTTTTTTGATTACCGCGAGTTCGTAAATTAATGCCGAATTAAACATGATATCTGCATTTTCCTGGTATGGAAAGATATGCTTTTCTTCGCCACGACGAACACTTGGCCATCGCTGAATCGTTGTTCGGGCGTCGTAACCACGGTATTTGCTGTCGCGGGTGATTCTCCGGAGCAGACGGTTATCGGTAGTTGGGATGTAGGTATGTTCATCGATTGAGATCTGCGTTAATGCTGAAACAAAGATGCGGTAAGTCTTCTCCGGATCGATCAACGGTGTCAAATCCGGATTTAGTCCATGTATTCCTTCTATGATCAGGATATTATCTTTCTCCATTTTCATCTTTTTCCCGCTAAATGTTCGCTCTCCCAGATGGAAATCGAATCGTGGAACTTCAACTTCCTCACCGGCAATCAGTCGTAAAAGGAAGTCATTGAAAAATGGGATGTCAATCGCTTCCAACGCCTCAAAATCAAAATTCCCTGATTCATCGATTGGTGTAAAATCGCGGTTGACAAAGAAATCGTCAACAGAAACCTCTATGGCATGAAGGCCGTTTACGGCCAACTGAATGCCCAGTCTGCGACTAAAAGTTGTTTTTCCGGAACTTGATGGACCAGCAACAAGAACGATGTTAACTTTATCTCTTTTTGCGGTTATTGCCGTGGCAATTTCGGCTATCTTTTTCTCGTGCAAAGCCTCCGAAATTTTAATCAGATCGCTGGCACGACCTGCCTTCGTAACAGTATTCAGTCTTGGAATATCTTCAACTTCCAGAATATCAGCCCATTTTTTGTGTTCCCTGAAAATCCCAAATAGTTTATCTTGTTTTATTGCCGGTTCAAGTTCTTCGATGTTGGTGGGAATCGGAAAGCGAAGCAGAATACCATCGTAATACTTTTCAACACCAAAATTTTGAACACAGCCAGTTGAAGTAAGCATATGACCATAGAAAAAATTGACATGATCGCCCAATGAAAATAGGGGGGCATAAAGTCGTCCATAGTTGCGATAAAGCTCCGCTTTTCTGTATAAATTCTGTTTCTCCAGTAGTTCAATTGCCTTTTCAGTAAGGATCATTTCCCTTTTGACGGGAATATCCTGCCGGATAATTGACCTCATTTCATCGTTAATTAACCACACATCCTCCTCTTTGAAAACCCGGCCAAAACCTTCGACCTCGCAATAATAGCCTTTCGAAATAGCGTGATCGATGATGAGCCGTGCATCGGGCCACAGATTTCGTACTGCAGCATATAGTATAAATGAAAGTGTTCGGAGGTACATTCTTTGTCCGTCGCGCCAGGAATAGTCGATAAACTGAACCATACGTGGTTTAACCATCTCATAATCCAAAGGTTTGGCCCGATGGTTCACATACGCTCCCAAAATCGGATGCTTCATTTCGACCGAAAGCGATTTAGCAATCTCACCTAAAGTTGTTCCAAGCGGAAATTTGCAATCCTGATCAGTATTTACACATTTGATATCAATATTCTTTGCCATACTAAATTTTACAATTAATCAAAAGAAACCACAAGATAGCTTTTTTGCTCCTATTCCAAGATGGGTGGTTGAAAATTAAATTTTTATAAGAGAGCGTTTATCGTTTATTGCGTCCGAGATCAGGCGTTCGATCATTTATTTCTCACAGGAATCATAGATATTTGCAGGTTCTACCTGTTTAACCGGCTGAAAAGAAAGAATAGTTTGGTAAACCCTTTCCCTAATCTCCTGTGGCGTCGGATTTAATTCAGTAGCCGTAAAAAGACCAGAATCGGGGTCGATCCTTTCGAATACCATCAGGTACAAATCAAAGATGATCTCAAGACTTAGCTGATAACGAGGCTCGACCAACGGTTTGACTTCCTGAATCATGCTGTGGGTTTTTACCCGGTATTCATCAGCCAGTTGATAATATTCCCAAATCAACTTCCTGAATCCCTGAGGGATCTCACTTCCGTTGCTAATGGCTTTCAGTTGTTGGCGATCTAACCCATACTTTACAATCAAATCATCAGCAAAATAAGTTAGGTTATTGTGTTGGTCTTTTTGAAAATCCCTGATAATATGGACAATATAACTAAAAACGGCACATGGAGTAGCCGCGTTTCTAACGTCAAAAACAGGTTCCTTGTATTCGACGTTATCTTTTGTGATTCCGCAAAGATGAACAAAGACGGAGGCGGGTGCAATTGAAGCTCCTCTGCTATATTCGAGGAAAGTCTCCAGCGTTGCAAATCCATCGTGGTGAATATCATAAATCATCGAAGTGGCGAAAGTTTCCATTGTCCACAACGGAATCTTAAACCGGTTCATTGTTTCGATCAGTTTACTTTTCCATGGATCAACATCGCCATTATCATGAATCGAACTGATCCACTGTTTAACTTCCTTCTCGAATAGTCCCCTTTCCTCCTCTGCAATTTCCTGATTTTCGGATTTGTAGTTATCAATTAAATCATCGATTGCCCGCATAAACCGATAGCAAGTCTTGGCCGATAAAAACCGATCCTCATCCCAAAAATTGGCAGCAATGAGGATATTCGGATGATCGATAATTTTTTCGAAATCCAGTTTATTAAAAATGGTCAGATATATGTCGAGTTGACTATTCATCGTAAGTTTTGCCAAAAGTATATGATTTTGTTGGAATTATCTGAATTAATTTTCACAATTCTCCTTCAAAATTCGCTCTGAAGTAAGTTTTGCTGACAATAGGACCAGCGGCACACCATTCCCGGGATGGGTACTGCCACCAACAAAATAGAGATTCTTGTAACGATTATGCCGGTTATGGGGTCTGAAATATCCCATCTGCATGATATTGTGACCAATACTTCCGAAAACGGCGCCGTGCGAGACATTGAAAATTGATTTCCATGCCACCGGTGTGTAACAGATTTCAAATTTTATATGATCTTCAAGGTCGGCAAATCCTTCCGCTGAAAGTCGTTTAAGCACTTCAGCCCGTGCCCGTTTTTTAAGTTCCTCCCAATCCTGCGGATTTTTTTCGTCCAGATGACCATTCGGAATAATAACCGATACTGAATCTTCGTTAAAAGGAGCAGCAGTTGGGTCCGTACGAACGGGAGCATGAATGTAAAAACTTGGATTTTCTGACAATGACTGATCCTCAAAAATCGCATCCAAACTTTCTCTGTAATCTTTAGAGAGAAAAATACTGTGGTGTACGAATTGCGGATAAGCCTTGTTGAGTCCCCAATGAAAAACAATGGCTGAGCAGGAATAGGTTTTACGATCCAGACTTACGGACATCTTCTTATCAGGCAATAAATTGCGGTAGGCATACGGCAGATCAGCATTTACAACGATAAGATCACTTTGTTTAATCGTGCCATCGCTGAAGATAAGCTGTTTTGCCCGGTTACCAATTGTTTCGATCTTTTCAACAGTCACATTATAAACGATTTTCACACCTGCTTCTTTCGCTACTGCTTCGAGCTTTAAGGCGATTTGGTGCATCCCTCCGATCGGGAAAAGCGCTCCTTCGATCATTTCGGTGGCCGGCAACATCGAAAATAGTGCAGGTGCCTTTAAAGGACTCTGACCGACGTAAATATTCTGAAAAGTAAAAGCTTGCTGCAAGTTCTTGTTTTTGAAAAACTTGCGAATAAATGTTGAATGTCTAAGGTACGTTTTTAACCTGAAGAGCATCAACACGTTTGCCAGGGTTGTAAATTCAAAAAGGTTATAGAAGTTGCGAGCCAGCAGGTTTTTATACGAATCGCGAAAAAACGCATATCCGATTTTAATGTATGCTTTATAGCGAATAAAACTTCCGGGTTCCATCGCTTCAAGTTGAGGCTTCATCACCGCGTCGTCTTTCGAAAAGATCAATTGCTCTCCATTTCCAAAATAGAGCTTATAAATTGTTGAAAGATCCTTTAATTCAAAACATTCATCAAAATTGAGACCCAACGATTCGAAAACAGTACGGTATATGGAAGGCATCAACAGAATAGTTGCTCCAATGTCAAACCTGTGACCATCACGTGCGATCTGGCCGCACCTACCGCCCGGTTGCGGATTTTTCTCATAGACGGTTACGTCAAACCCCTTATTTGCCAGGGTTATAGCAGTTGCCATTCCTGCAATACCGGCACCAACTATCACTACTGATTTTTTGCTCATTAAAATTAAATGCTACAGTCAGAAATTTGGATAAAATAATATGTGTAAACGGTCACTTGTATGTGGTCGGGCGGGATTTCGGAAAGAAATCCTGTCAGACCCGCAGGAAAGTGGGCAAAAGGTCTGATTTGTCAGACAGGTAAAACTCCCGACTGTCATATATAATTTTTTGTGTGCAGCTTATTGAATATCAATTTGTGTGCTCGTTTTTGTTATTATCAGCCCTATTATTGGACTGAATAAAATTGACCAAAAAACTGATTTTCCATATCCAATTTCTCGCTTTGCTCCAATGTGTTTTGCAATTAAATGAGTCAGTACAATGTAAACTACAATTATAGCAATCCAAATGTAATCCATAATTTTAAATTTTAACAAGTTTCAAACTAAGCAAATATTCCAAGAACCGATACTGTTTCAATGAGCGATTAAACTGACCGCTAACTGAATAATATTGGTCGGAATTAGTCAGGAATAATTACAATTCATTTTAACAGAAAAAGCAATTTGGAAATATTCAAAATAAGAATCCCTTGCAGCATGGATTGGTGCAAGGGATTTCAGTTTTCGGATTTGGCAATTTCGGTTCAAGCATCTGTTTGTATTTCAATATAATATTGAACTTTTTTATTCGTCAATGTTGTTAATAAGCTGCTCTCTTACATTCTTATAATTTAGCCAGTCAAACTTCCGAAGAAACCGTTCGGCGGCAATTGCCCCACGCTTAAACAGATCGAGTTTTGCGTCATCCGTAATTCCAAAATTGAGCCAGTCGTGTTCCCCAATGTCAATCTTTTCGATAAGCAAACTATAGTCGGGATTTTTGAGTAGAAAGTCGTAATCATGAAGGTGGCGCGATGAGTTAAATATGGCGCCAAACAGATTGGTTGGATTCGAGATCCGATTGGCCATGTTGCGGTTATCACCCAACCGAATTCCAAAAGTTGGCATTCGTGGAATAGAATTTTGCTTATGGAAGACATCAATAGGGAAATTAGATAGAATGCCACCATCAACAAAGAAACAAACCTGGGGTAATTCACCCGTAAATTTCACTGTATTCGCCCAATTCTGTTTAGCTTCCGGACCCTGTGGAATGTCGCCGATTTGTAAAGGACTGAAAAAGTAAGGAATCGACATGGAGGCTCTCACAAAAAGCGCCGGATTCTTGCTTTCCGGATCGCTCCAGTAAAGACTTGCCATTCTTGGAAATTCAACCTTTGTTTCTGTTGTGAGATCTGCGGAAATAATGGCAAGACGAGGTTTCAGCCCATCCAATGTCTTTGGTATTCCGGGGCGGATAACTAAATCAGAAGGAAGTTTCACGAAATGTGCATTGAGGTCAGCAACTGATTTAATGCCATTATTTTCAAGAAATTCTGCTAGCCAATCCTGAAAATCATCACCAGGATTAAGCCCCAGATCATCAAATAATTCATCGATAACCTGCCACCCTTTCCAAATCATCTTTACCCGTTTTGCCTTTTCAACCAACGCCTTGATAAAGTCTTTCGAATCATCATTACCGTCAACAAATTCGTAGAGATTTTTATTGACCAGCACTTCAATGACCTTTTCGGACTTTGATTTTGAAACATCTCCCAAACCTGCCAGTAACATGGCATTGATCGATCCAGCGGAGGTTCCGGCAAGGCTGAAAAAGCGGATCCCCATTTGTTCTAAAACATAGGTATAGCCAATCAGCGCCACACCCAGAACGCCTCCACCTTCCTGAACGAGCTCAACATATTGATTTCCGGAACTATCCAGCAAGTCGGAGTACGGTTTCTGATCTATTTTATCACTTTTCATCCGTTCGATAATTTGGACAACTTCGGGATGATTTGTAAAATCTGTTGTTTTCATTATTAATTGATTAGAGATTGATAACTGAGATAACCAAATCTTTGGTAACTCGCTTTATACGGGGAATTCAATAAAATTGTTACTTTAAATCCGATTTAGGTTAAATTTGCAACAAATCATTTTTTTATACGATGCGAAAACTGGTATTTGCAACAAATAACGATCATAAACTGAGGGAGCTGAAGGAGATTCTTTCGTCAGAATTCGAACTGTTAAGTCTGAATGACATCGGTTGTACAGACGATATTCCCGAAACGGGAACTACTCTTGAAGTAAATGCAGCACAAAAATCTTTCTATATCTGGGATAAATACGGAATAAATTGCTTTGCTGATGATACAGGACTTGAAATTGAAGCTCTTGGAAATGAGCCAGGTGTCTATTCTGCACGTTATGCCGGAGAAGGAAGGAATGCCACAGATAATATTTTGAAGGTTTTGGAGAAATTGAAAAACGAAATCAACAGGAAGGCACGCTTCCGATGCGTTATTTCACTGATTATTGATGGAAAAGAAAGACAATTTGAAGGAGTTGTAGAAGGAAAGATTCTTAAGGAGAAGCAAGGAGCGGCTGGTTTCGGATATGATCCCATCTTTATGCCTGATGGTTTTAGCCAATCTTTTGCAGAAATGTCTGCCGACGAAAAAAACAAGGTTAGCCACAGGGGACGCGCTGTGAAGAAATTAGTTGATTATCTGAAAAATATATAAATTCACGTCGGAAGAATCCGTTCCTTTACAATTACCTAAATTTCGAATCGTTTGATGAACGCAAAACTGAGAACACTTATTTTTGTGATGATTGGCATTTCCGTTTTTAGTGAGATTCCGGCAAATAACTGGCACTCCTATCTGTCGTATTATCAAACGATCGCCATTGCACAGGGTGGTCAGAAAATTTTCGCAGCAAACGGAAACGGACTATTCTCCTACAATCTTTCCGATAAAAATTTCGAAACGAAGTCGCGTGTTGAGGGATTATCCGATTCCGGGATTTCTGCCATCAGTTGGTCCAACTCAAAGGGGGCATTATTAATTGGTTATTCAAATGGGAATCTTGACCTTCTTTCGGAAAACACGATTCTCAACCTGCCAGATCTTAAACTAAAAACGTCAATCACCAACAAATCAATTAATAACATTTTTTGTGAAGGAGGTTTTGCATGGTTAAGTTGCGATTTTGGTATCGTAAAAATCAATTTAAAAAAATGGGAAGTAGCCGAAACCTGGGTGGTCGGGCCTGAAGCTTCACCAATTGCTGTGAATGAACTTACTGCTGATGTCCGATATTTTTGGGCAGCAACTGAAGCAGGCGTTTTCAGGGCTGAGAAAAGCAACCCGAATCTTCAGGATTATCACAATTGGATTTTGCAGGATCAAATTCCGTTTCCGCGCAATCCTTTTAATTCAATAACCGTATTTAATAACAAAGTCTACACCTGTGATAATGCAGGAAAGGTTTACTCATCCGATGGCACATCCTGGCAATTTGATTATCCCGAAATCGCGGGGATACGAAAGATAAAGGCTTTCTCATCTGTATTGACTTTTATCTGTGATAAGAATATTGAAGTGATTGGCGCAAGCACCCGCATGACCGTTTCAAACTATGGCTCACTTCTTCCGGCAAATTCAATTATTAGTCCCGCAGATGCACTCGTCAGCAATTCGGGCGATCTGTGGATTGGCGATCGCATATTCGGCCTTATTCAAAAATCAGGAAGTGGTGTCTATCTTTCAATTGTTCCGTCAAGTCCTTCGGATAATAATGTGCGAAAACTGAGTACTGCCGGATCGAATCTATTTATTGCCACAGGTAATGATGATTTGCAATCGGCGTCGGTTCCTGCCGAAATTCACATTTTGAAAGATCAGAAATGGAATTCCGTGAACGAAGTTACCGATTCGAAGTTATCCGGTCTTAAAAACATTACGAATGTCGTTTCTTCACCCGCAAATCCAGCGCATTATTGGGGATCGACCCGCAGTAACGGACTTATTGAATTTGAAGGGCAAAAGTCCGTTAAAATCTATAATTCAAGTAATTCACCGCTTGGATCTCAAAATGGAACCTGCAAAATCGGCGGATTAACCCATGATGCGAATGGGAATTTGTGGCTCACCAATCCATCGGGAAACAATCAGCTTCATTTTTTAAAGCCGGATGGTACCTGGAAATCCTTTAGTTATCCGGGAATTGATAACCAATTTTCTTCAGCTGGTGACCTGATCATAACAAAAACCGATACTAAATGGGTCATTGTGAACCATTCTGATCTTTTTGCACTCCGGACAAAAAATACGTTAGACAACATCCAGGATGATCTTTACCGGAAAACTTCTGTCCGAAGCCGGTTTTCGAATGGTGAGACGACTGTTTTCAAAGGGTACAGTCAAGTTAACATCCTTGCAGAGGATCTCGATGGTTACCTTTGGGCGGGAACCGAAAATGGCGTTGTGCTTTATACCAATCCTGAAGCGCTCTTCGGCGATACTGAATTTTATGGTGTTCAGCCTTCGGTTGATCTTGGCGATGGCTTGTTTCACCCGCTTCTCGAAAATGAGGTAGTAAATGCGATTGCAGTTGATGGAGGTAACCGCAAATGGTTTGGAACAACAAATTCAGGTGTTTTTCTCTTTTCGGCTGATGGATCTAAACTGCTTCACCATTTTAATACCGATAATTCACCGCTTTTTTCAAACAGCGTATCCAACATTGCCATTAACGGTCAGAATGGCGAAGTCTTTTTTGCTACTGAACGGGGTCTGATCTCCTGGATGGGTGATGCCACCGAAGGCGATGGTTCATTTCAACATCTGTATGCCTGGCCAAATCCTGTAAGAGAAACTTATCAAGGCGAAATTACAATTGATGGACTTGTGGGCGAATCGACGGTGAAAATTACCGATGTGGCCGGCAACCTGGTCTATAAGACAACATCATACGGCGGGCGGGCTACCTGGAATGGAAAGAACCGAAATGGTAATCGGGTCAGTACCGGCGTTTACCTGATTCTTTGCGCCGATCGCGAAGGAAACCAATCGCGTGTTATCAAACTGCTATTTATCCACTGAAAAATGCTGCAAAAAACACGTGGAATAGTCCTTCGAAGCCTTAAATATGGTGATACAGGGATGATTACGACCATTTATACCGAGGCTTTTGGCCGGATGGCATTTATCATGCAGGGAATTCATGGAAAAAGAACATCGGTCAAGGGGAACCTGCTTAAGCAACTTTTTTTGTTGGAAATGGAGGTTGACTTTAAACCGGGGAGAGAGTTGCAACGCGTGAAGGAAATCAAAAATGTCTCGCCATTTGGATCGATACCTTTTGGAATTGTGAAGTCATCTCAGGCGCTCTTTCTGGCCGAACTTTTAGAAAAGGTACTTCGGGAAGAGGAATCGCGACCCGATTTATTCGGGTTTCTTTTCCGGTCGATTCAGGTACTTGATTTATTGGTCGATGGGGTGAATAACTTTCACCTGATATTCCTGGTTCAACTTACCCGGTATCTCGGATTTGGGCCGTCGAACAATTATTCTGACTCGAATCAATTATTCGATATGATCGCCGGAAAATTTGTTTTGTTGCCGCCCGCTCACCCCTGGTTTTTACAAAAGCACGAAAGTTTTGTCCTTGCCCAACTAATCGGAATGAGCTATCAAAATTCAACAGAATTCAAACCAGATCAGGGATTACGGAACATTTTACTCGATTTTGTACTTGAATATTACGGCCTCCATTTGGGGAACAAACTAAATTTAAAATCACTTGAAATATTTAGAGAGATACTTCATTAACAACAATATAACAATCAATCATTAATAATTAAACATTAGTTGATATTCTGATCCGGCAAATGGGAATGTTTCAATAAAAAATAATGTTACTTTTGCAGTTAGCAACTGATTACAATAAAATGGTTTCATCAAAAATTCCAACTTCGAAGAAAAATGCCTTCACGACGATTCTTGCAATTGCCGAGGAAGTTCATGCTATCGACTTGGCTGTCCCCATGTCTAATCTTGTTTGTCCGGAAAAACTCATTGATCTGGTAAGCAAAAATATGAGACTTGGTAACAATGATTATTCCCCGGCAGAAGGGGTAGAACAATTACGAGAGCAGATTATCAATCTTGTAAACCGGCAAAACAACGCTTCTTTTAACCCGGAAACAGACATTACGATTACAGCTGGTCCAGCACAAGCGATGACCACTGCCATCAGTACTTTTGTTAAGGAGGGCGACGAAGCGATTATTTTTGAACCGATACAGGAGTCGTATGCTCCGTTTATAGAGTTGAATGGCGGTCGTCCGATATTTGTCAACCTTAAAATGCCCGATTTCCGGATAGACTGGGAAGAGGTGAAAAAATTGGTTACTTCGAAGACCAAAATGATCATTATCAACAATCCTCAAAATCCGATTGGCAGATTATTCAGCGAAGAGGATATCGACCAGCTTAAAAGGCTTACAAACGGGACTAAGTTGGTGATTCTTAGCAATGAGGTTTTTGACCATATTGTTTTTGACGACCTGAAATTCCGTAGTCTTGCCTCTATTCCGGAACTGGCAGCCAAAAGCTTAATCGTTTCAAGTTTTGGTCCTGTATTTAATATTACAGGCTGGGGAATTGGATTTATCTATGGCCCGGAGAAACTGATGAGCGAATTCCGGAAGATACAGCAATTTCAAGGTTTTAGCGTAAATACACCTGCGCAGTATGCTTTGGCAGAATTTCTGCAGGACGGTCCCGATTTTGAAGCAATTTGTGAAACCTACCATAGTAAACGCGATCTGTTTATTTCGTTGATGGAAGGGAGTAATTTTGAACTTGTTCCAACTAATTCAACCTTTTATCAGATGCTGGATTACAGTAAGATATCAGATGAATCGGATGTCGATTTTGCCACAAGGCTTATCATGGAATATGGCGTCGCTACGGTACCATTTTCAGCTTTTCAACATGAGAAGACGAAGAATCAACTTATTAGAATATGCTTTGCCAAGCCCGACGAAGTGCTTAAAGAGGCAGCCAAAAAATTGAAGAGCGTACCTGTCAGCAATCAGCATTAGCCGATAGGTTCTGCTCCAAATGATGTTTGGCCAGATACGGAAAAAGATTACTTTTGCACCACAAAATAATTCCGGCCTCATAGTTCAAGGGATAGAATGGAAGTTTCCTAAACTTTAGATTCGCGTTCGAGTCGCGGTGAGGCTACAAAATGCCGAAACTTATTGTTTCGGCATTTTGCGTTTCATGAAGTTGAAATTTTCAGCGTTTCTGATTTTTCTGTAAAATACGGTATAGCTTGCTGGTTTGCAGCACACACACAAAAAGAGGAGATTTTCATTTCCTCTTAAGTTTTAAGCCTTGCGACTACCAAAATATTGATAGCAAACTGGCTAGAGCCTTGATGAGAGCGGTAATAACTTTAATCCACTCTACCCAAAATGGACTTGGTTTGCCCATAGCGATTTAAAAATATGGAGTGAACTCTTGTAACTCAAGGTTGGAAGTAGTATCTTTGAATTGTCAAATAAAATAAATACTACCAAGTCACATTGGTTCACACACTGGTTAATAAATGGTCAGGCCAACACCCTGACTTTTATTTTAGGAACGTATTCCAAAGATAATTCATGTACGGCTTTTTTAATTGCAATTTTAGTACTGGATATAAAAAGTTATCATCTTTTTATTGTTAGTTATTTGATATACAAACAAATAATGGTTTGATAACTGCGAAATGTTTACAAAAATAATTATTGATAGCTAATATATAAGCAGTCCGATTCTTCCATAAATGTCTCATGCGGTCTAATTTAAGTCGTGTTGGTAAATTTGTTCGTAAAATAAGCAATGTGAGAATCTTTTCTAAGATTCTTTTCAGGTTAGAAGCATTATCTTTGAATCGTCAAATAAAATAAATACTACCAGTTCACACTGGTTAATAAGAGTCAGGTTCAACAGCCTGACTTTTTTTTACAGAATACTTCCGAACTCACAACACTAAGATAAAAAGGGATACTTTCATCAACAAAACGAGTTGCTAAATTTTCGGCAGGGGTTAATCGCCATATTCATGGAATGTTACACGACTAATTCAAGAATATATTTCACCGTTTCACTGAAATACAAGTGCTACAGAAAATGATTTATCTTGGGAAACAATATTTCAGACTTTTTTTCTGGCGAGAAGTCAGCGAGTTATTTTTGGTTAGTTAACACCAGATCATTAGCCATAATCGATATCATTAATCGACTGCGACAGTGGTGGTAGACTTGAGGCGAATAATTAATCAATGGGTAGATTTGGGGTAAAATCAGGATGATTTAAAACAGATCGGAGTGGGTTCCGGTGCGGATTATGTGAATTTCGTTATCGGGAAACATCTCCCAAATTAATAACCAATCGTATTCAATGTGGCATTCCCAGCAACCATTATAATTGCCTATGAGTGTATGCGGATCGTACTTTTTAGGTACTGTTCCGGTCACGCGAAGATCCTCGAAAACCTTTTCAATTTTAGAAATCTTATAATGTCTACTCTTGCAAAGGTTAAAATCCTTTTGAAATTTATTTGTGAATGATATTGAGTACATTACTCGTTTAATTTCTTTATTAAATCACTCACGTTTTTAGTTCTTGTAACTTTCCCTTTCCTAGAATCTTCAATTGCACGAATAGTTTCCTTATTTGGCTTTTTATCGATCTGGATAAAATCAGAACTATGATTTTCTACTAAAAATCTTAACAGTTTCTTGCCTTTCGCTGTTCTCTCATTAATAATCAGTGTCGTCATAGCGTCTCTAACTTTTTTACAAATTTAAATAAAAAATTACGATTTGAAATTACCTTCCGTAACTAAGCCCTACGATAATGCGTTAAAGGTAAATATTTCCCCTGCTATTTTAAATATTATTGTGTTTTCAATGATGAAAAGTATTTTCAAGATGGCAAGGCAAGCTCCTTGTTTTTAATTAGCAAATTAGATGCATATTAGCACTAAATATTTTAGCCGGTTTCAGATCGGTGGTTGTTCTTGATAGCCATTCTGGCGAATTAAATGTAATTGTATATGGGACTGCGCTTTAGAATGATTTTGGCGATCGGCTTTCTTACTTCTTTAATGGTAGCTACTACACTGGTATATACCAGCATGCGTCAGTATACAACCCTCAAAGAGAATCTGATCGAACAGACCCGTATTAATTTGCAGATTATTGCGGAATATAGCAGCGTACCTGTTGTTTTTGAAGACAAAACGGGTGCCACTGAGGTTTTGAAAAAACTTCGGAAAATTCCGCATCTTGTTTCAGCAGTTATCTATGATACTAAATATGTTCCTTTTGCTTCATTTGGCAACGATTCTGTTCAAAAGATATCACAAGGTGACAAATTCTTTTTGACGGATATCCTGTTTCGAAATAACTCGATGTTTATGAGTGTCCCCATAAGCTTTAACGGGAAACGGCTGGGTGCGCTGATTGCTGAAATTGATTTGAATTTCAGGGAGAAACAAAATCTGGAAGAAATTATATTTTTTATTGTGCTGTTTTTTACCCTTGTTATTATATCGATGATCCTTGCTTATTTTGTTGGTGGTGCATTGGCGAAGCCGCTTCTGCTTTTGTCAACGAAAATGAGAACAATATCGAAGGATAATAACTTTGATGAGTATATTGACATTTTCAGAAAGGATGAAATCGGAGGATTGATTCACGGATACAATTACATGCTGAGCCAATTAGCAAAGTGGAAGAATAAACAGCTTGAGACGGAAGCCGAACTTAGGAGTTCCAACGAAATCCTTGAATTAAAGGTTATTGAAAGAACAAAGGATTTAAACTCTGCGCACCTGAAGCTGCAAAATCACCTTCGGAACGAGCAAGCAATTCTTGAAAGTTTACCCTATGGAATAGTACTTATTGATAATAATTCGGAGATTATTGAGATCAACCGTTTTGCGCTTAAACTGTTGGGGTATTCATCTGAAAAACCGAAACTTATCACTGAAATAAGCCATGAAAGTAATTATCAGGCTGGTCAATTGAAATCCCCTGACGGTTTTACTGAACCTTATCAATCGCGTCAATCTGTATTAATCAGTCTGAACGGTAATGCAGTTCCGGTTCTGAAATCGGCCATGGAGATTGAATACAATGGTCAGAAAGTTTTATTGGAGGCGTTTGTAGATATTTCCGACTTGAAGAAAACACAAAGGGAACTCATTGAAGCAAAAGAGAAAGCACAGGAGTCAGATCGGTTAAAGTCAGCTTTCCTGGCAACTGTAAATCATGAGCTCCGCACGCCTTTAAACCATATTCTGGGTTTTAGCGAATTGATAAAATCTGGAGTAGAGCCTGATGATGCCAGAAGTTTTGCAAATGATATTCAAACAAGTGGTAAGAATTTGCTGACCATCATTGAAGATGTTTTTGATCTTGCATTAGCAGAGGAGGATAAAATCAAAATCCGCAAACAGTCATTCCGGTTGATGGATCAGTTTCGTGAGAATAAATCTTCCTTCGAAAATATTCTCCAAACTTCTGGCAAGGAAGATCAGATTAACCTGATTTTTAAACCTGAAAATAAGTCATTGTCAGGATACTACACCGCAGATAAGAGCAAGATTAATCAGGTGCTTGATCACCTGTTCAAGAATGCGATAAAATTCACTGGTAATGGGACGATCGAAGTTGGTTTTAAAGTAAAGGATGATAATCAGTTAATCTACTACATAAAGGATACTGGAATAGGAATCCCGGCGGAGAAGCTTTCAGTAATATTTGATTTTTTCCGTCAGGGTGATGATACTTTGACACGTGCATATGGCGGACTTGGCATTGGATTGGCCATATCCTTACGAATATCGAGATTGCTAAACGGATCATTGACAGTGGAATCGGAACAAGACAAAGGGAGTACTTTTTATTTTGCAGTACCTGTTGAAGTATCCGATAAGGCGGAATGAAATGGATTTTATAAAAACGAAAGAAGCCGATGCATTGACACCGGCTTCTTTCGTTTTGACGCTAAACTTCTATTCGTTCAGATTCAATAGTTTCATCATCTTTTTCGCGATATCGGTATTTTCCATGAACCCTGTAAATTGCCCGGCACCTGGACCAAAAGCATAAACCGGAACGGCAATACCAGTGTGCCCTCCTGAAGTAAATTTGCCAGTCACAGTCCCCTTTTTATAATCACCACCATTGAGGGTCATTCCTCCTGTTTCGTGATCCGCAGTTACAATGATCAACGTTTCTCTGTTAGCTGCAGCGAATTTCAAGGCAGCACCTATAGCTCTATCGAAATCAAGCGTTTCGAGAACCACGCCCGGTGTCTTATTCTCGTGAGCAAGAAAGTCAATCTGCGAACCTTCAACCATCAGAAAAAAGCCCTTTTTACCCTGCGAAAGCAGGTTGATGGCAGTCTGCGTTGCAGGAACGAGAACTTCACCACGTTCAGGCATTGGTGCTTCATGTTCCTGAGCCGTAAATCCGGCCAGTTTTCCTGATTTAACTTTTTGAATATCATCTATATTGTATAAAACCTGATAGCCTTTATCTTTCAATTCTTTGCTCAGGTTCTTTCCATCTTTTCGCGCTTCGAAATTTTTAATTCCTCCGCCAATAAAAACGTCAATATTCGTTTTCAAAAAGTCGGCAGCAATATCTTCATAACTACTTCTTGAAGATACGTGTGCAATAAACGAAGCAGGTGTAGCATGGGTGATGGCCGAAGTGGATACGAGTCCGGTCTTAAGCCCTTTTTTCTCTGCAAGTTCACGTATGTTCGGAACCGGTTTTTTATCAGGATCGACGCCGATGGCTCCATTGTAGGTTTTGACACCAGAAGAGAGTGCTGTACCACCAGCAGCTGAATCAGTGATGTAATTATCTGATGAATAAGTTTTTGAGAAACCAATGTTTTTGAAATTTTCTAAATACAGGTGCCCGCCATTGGCAGTCATCGCAGAATAAACCTGAGCAAGACCCATTCCGTCACCGATCATCAGGATAATATTCTTTGGCCGTTTCTTACCGTTTGGCTGCACATAATTCTGTACTTCATAAAACGAGCCACCGGGGTAAAGTTCGTTTAGCGCCTTGTTTTTTGGATCTTTGTATTCCTCCTGACCATATCCGGTGAAGGATACAAAGCCGAGCATTAAAATGCTAAAGATCAAATAATTTAAAGATTTTTTCGATTCAATCATTATTGCTATTTAAATTTGAAATTTGTTGAATTCGGGTTCTTAATTAAGATTTTGAAGTCTTTGTTTTATGCGGCGGATCAATTAAACCTACTTCCATTCCAGGGCGCAGAACAATCGGCTGATGCTTCTTTTGTATTTGCATATTAACCATTTCGACAAGTAATGAGAAAAATACAGCAAAGTAGATATACCCTTTTGGAACTTCTACATGAACACCTTCCAAAACCAGCATAAACCCAATCAGAATCAGGAATGAGAGTGCTAAAATCTCGAGGGTAGGATGGGTAGCAATAAACTTACTGATTTTATCGGCGAAGAAGATCATGATAAACAAGGAGATAACCACTGCAAGAATCATAATTGAAAGATGACTTGTCAATCCGACTGCTGTTAAGATGGAATCGAAAGAAAAGACAATATCCAGCATGATGATCTGAATGATCACCTTCGATAATACCGCGCCACCACCAGACGGACCTCCCTCGCGCAGGTTCTCCATTTTTGCATGAATTTCTGAAGTACTCTTTGCGAGCAAAAACAATCCACCTGTCAGAAGGATCAGTTCACGAATACTGAACCCAACATCAAAAACTGTAAAAAGTGGTTCCGTCATGCTCTTGGTCATCCATGAAATGATTGTCAGGAGAAAAATTCTGAATATGAGTGCAATGCTTAAGCCTAAGCGCCGGGCATATTGTCGTTTATTTTCTGGAAGTTTATTGGTGACGATTGAAATAAAGATGACATTGTCAACTCCTAAAACTATTTCCAGAAAGGTCAGCGTGAGCAAGGCTACCCAAGCCTCGGCTGTGAAAAATATTTCCATTATCTGATTAAAATATGGTGGTTAATAATCTTTAATTAATGATTCATAAGGAATCTTCATTTTTTCATGAAGGTTTCTTATCATTTTAAGATTCAATTTTCTTTTGTGATTGAAGATCTCTGAAACCCGACTCTTGTACCCTATTATCGCAGCTAAATCCTGATTATCCATGCTCATCTGCTCCATCCGAAATTTAATTGCTTCGATTGGATCAGGTGCTTCAATTGGATAGTTTTCATCTTCAAATTTTTCAATCAATATTCCTAATATTTCTGCCTCATCGCCTTCTAATGTATCAGCGGGCGAATCAAAGATAACTTCCAGTCTCTTAAGAGCCAGGTTGTAATCTTCTTCTGTTTTTATTACTTTTATGTTCATTTATTTATATTTTATCGGCATCAATTTTATCATATTCTCCATGAGAACCAACGAATCTTATAAAAACCCAATTTCTCGGGTAGTTTATTTTAACGATTAATCTGTATTTGTTGCCACAGATATTGAAAACTACTCTTCCATTTTTCAAAATGCTTGCCTTGGGAAACTCAGATTTGATATCAAAGGGAGAAGACCATGCAGCTTTTGATGCTTCTTTATACCAAGTCTTTAATTGTTCTTTTGAATCAGATCGCACCTCCCAAAATTCCCGGAGTATCTTCTTTGCAATTACTCTCATGAATTTGTTATTCTTTGCGACAAATATAATAAAAAGTTACCGTTTTGGTAATTGATTTTAAAAATTTAAAAATCATACTGGGAGGTATCAAAATCATCCCGAAGGAAGAATCGCGTTCCGGTTACACTTATCTCCATACCCACAACTCCAATCACGATCAGCTTGACGAGTATTTTCTCTCCTTTCCAACGCGGAAGTTTTGCCCGGTTGGCAAATTGATTCAATGAGAGATTCTGATTCGATTCTATTAACGAAAGGAGTCGCTTTTCTTCATCCGAAAACCTGATATGAACACCCTGTGGGCTTTTCTGCTGCTCCCAAACTTTCAGGAGAATGGAGGGAGCCACAATATTTTGATCGTCTTTTCGGATATAAACCAGCCATTTACCATCTTCATTCTGAGCTAAATGTGGAATATCTTCTCTTTTTTGGATTACGATTTCGAGAACTGACTTTCCGTTGATCATCCATTGTATTGTTTGAAAATTGATGGGTGGCTTACTGTAAAGCCTGGCGGCAGCCTCAGCCATATAAAACTCTTCGTCGGATTGGACGCCGGCTACAGAACCGTTGTCCCTGATTCCAAGTAGCAAACGACCGCCGTCGGTATTTGCAAATGCAACCATCGACCGTGCAATTTTCCTCGAATCGTTGATACAGTATTTAAAGTCTTGCCGCTGGTGCTCACCCTCAGCAATCATTTTGAGTAGTTTTAAGTTCATTTCTTTAGCACCATTTTGTAAAGATTGTTTAAAGGTGTGCTGCTGGCTGCTGGCAACTGGCAAATTTCTGCTGATCAGAAAGCTCGCCGTCTGATAAATATACCCTGATTTTTCATGTCATTTTTACTGTTATGGTGGATTCTCAACATTTTAATTGAATGATAGCTGGTTGCCAGTAGCCAGTCGCTGAAACTCACGCTTTCAGTAGATAACCTTCATTACACACCGAAGACAGTCAAAGTCAAGTCGTAGCTCATTTGTTCCATCATTCAATGAAAATGGCTCGCTGAAATCTGATGTTTTTTTGCCGCCAAATTTTGGGCAAAATCCCATCTGGAATTTCAAACAATGCTTTGTTGTCATCACTGTTTTCCCATGAGGATCGGGCTGTTTTTCAAAAGCCATTTCAGGGTTTTCAACACCATGACGCACATAAAACTGTCGGGCAAGTTGGTTGCTGATATTTCCTTCAAAACCAATTTCTTTGTCCGGGTAAGGAAAACTATTTGGTTCGTTTGAAATCTGAGTCCTGGTTTTTTTCTTTCGTGTCTCAGTGATTCGGTCAAGCAGATCGCGCCGCATTGAATTCAGGACCGATGCCTGAAAAAAGAATTTTTCGGTTTCATTGGTTTCAACGCCAGAAACAAAATAAGGTGTATCTCCTGATTTTGTGAGTTGGTGTGTGATTGTCTCTTTTGACTTTAAAATATCCCGGGCTGGGTTTTTGGGAAGATTGTACTCCATAGTTACCATAATCCCTGACTCGTCGTGTGCGGTCAAGTCAAAACCGTCGTCCGATTCAGCGATTTCAATCTTCACTGCGATTTTCCTGACGGTCAGATCGGCTTTCAGTTGTTGCTGAAAAAGATGATCGTAGTTTCGGTAGACTTTGGCACCAGGGTAGATTCCATTCATTTTATCCGGGAAAATACGACTTCTTTCAGTTACATTTACTTTAATACCAACACTTTCACCTGCCGCTGAAATAAATACGAGGCCATCATTATTCGCAATTTCCAAGGTTGAATGGATTTCAAAATATTTGGTGGTCACCAGGGTCACCTCTCCAACCAATTCACCTAAAAACTTAGGCGATTCAAAAGAGACAATCTCTTTTGTTCGTCCATGCAAAAAATAGTCTGTTGCGCCGCGATTGAATGACTTCGCAGGGTTGGCCTCAAAACTGAGAAAACTTTTTCCTGCGGAAGCCGCCTGGAATTCAGGTTGGCCTTCAAGAAAAGCATCCATCTTCTTTCGGTAAAAAGCGGTGATATTCTTTACATAGTCAACATCTTTTAAACGGCCTTCTATTTTAAAGGATTGAATGCCTGCCTCTGCCAATTCTTTAATGGAGCCTGACTGCTTCAGATCTTTCAAAGATAAAAGATGTTGATCGGCCGAAATCACCTTTTTGTCAGCATCATAAAGTGTATATCGTTTTCTGCACGGTTGTGCGCATGCTCCGCGGTTGGCACTACGCCCGCCAATTGCATGACTCAGGTAACAACGTCCGCTAAAACTAACGCAAAGCGAACCGTGAACAAATGCTTCAAGCTCGATGGAAGTTTGGCCCCGGATATTGCGGATCTGGTCAATACTCAATTCACGCGCAAGTACAGCTCGTTTAAAATGAACGGCCTCCAGAAATTTGATGTGTTCGGGGAGGTAATTGTGAAGCTGGGTACTTGCGTGCAAAGGAATCGGAGGCAGGTCCATTTCGAGAATTCCCATGTCCTGAGTAATCAATGCATCAACGCCAATTTCGTATAAATTTCGAATCTGTTGTCTGGCATCTTCCAATTCACTGTCGTACAATATTGTATTCAACGCAACATATACTTTTACTCCAAATACCTGTGCCTCTTC
>Ga0209512_1001378_pt1 | contig 30167 bp, 30 predicted proteins | sample frozenSSSSmetaG_FD_184142 | JGI IMG/M metagenome (GOLD analysis project Ga0209512, IMG submission 184142) | Glacier valley bacterial and archeal communities from Borup Fiord, Nunavut, Canada, to study Microbial Dark Matter (Phase II) -... | ecosystem: Environmental > Aquatic > Freshwater > Ice >...
TCGCAATTATTTCGGGAATTACCTAGCTTACTGATAGATTGAATCCAACTAATAAAGCTTTTTTGAAATTCTTCTGGCTCGATCTGAGCAATCACCCGTGAAAATGTATCATGAGATGGAATCCCATTTGTTAGTTCTAAAAATTGTTTAAACCATTCATATTTAGACTCACCAAACATTGCAATATCTTCCCATGTATCTGCTCCGCAAATAACAGCACAGATAGTAATTATGAGAATATCAATTAATTTGTGTAACTTTCTCCGTTCTACTCTTTGATCATGAATATTACTAAAATGCGAGATAATCGTAATTTGCGGTTTCAGTTTCATAGTGATTAATAGCTTTTGGTTACCTAGAATTATTTACAGTGTTTGAACACTACATTCGTTAAACTCCACACGTTAAAGCATTAGTATGACTTTTTGAACAACTATTTTTTTGAGCGGAATCATTTTTTGAATAGTGCATCGCTTCCTCCTTAAAGTGTGTGTTTATTCACTCACTCACTCACTCACTCACTCAGATAGATGTATAGATTTTTCCGCTATTTTTTATATTCTCGATATTTGAAAAAGCAGCATCTTCATTTCTTGGTAAATTTGATGAAAGTAACGCGCCTCCGAGCCGTCAGAAATTAATCTGATCATTAAATCAATGCGCTTTCCATAATCTATCAAAAGTTCTGTTGCACCATCATCTGTTTAACAATAAAATAACTTTTAGCTCACAGATGTCAAAATCTTATCTAAAAGTGTATACATAATTGTAGACAATTTATTGTAAATTGCCTGCGAGTACCTGTATTTTTACTTTTTCCTCTCGCTGTTGTTGCTTTCTGATGATTTCATCTGATTCAACAGATTACTTAATTAAGAAGTGTCATTTTTTTAACTTCTTTTTTACCTGAAATCACTAGAGAAGAGTTGATACATATATACGCTTGTCTGTCAACCCCTGCAGTTTCAAATTTTAATGCGTTTGCCCTGCAGTAAACATCCAAGGTAATAAAACTTTCTGATAAACTTTTGCATCTAAATTTTTAGGTAAGCTGCCAAACATTTCAATCAGCGAATTAAACTTAGCATTACCTTTTGCCCAGGATGAAAGTAATATTAAACTTTTGACTTTTTCGCGGTGTGACAAAGTTACTTCCTGAGCAATTTGCCCACCCATAGAATGACCTGCTAGATGAAATGTAGTAATTCATAAGTAGTCAAGCAGTGCTGTGGTATCATCAGCCATTTGCTTAATACTGTATGGACTCTCTGGTGCAGAAGTTTGTCCTGCTCCTCGATTATCAAATCGAATCACTTGGTATTTACTTACTAGCTGTGGCATTATTGCTGACCAGTATTCACTATCGCAGTCAAATCCAGCAATTAATATTAAAGCCTCACCCGTTCCCTGAACATCATAAAACAAATCAATCCCATTAACATAAATTTTAGACATCATTTGTACCTTGGCGCTTAAGCGCAACTATTGAGTGTAACATATGCATCTTATTGAGAGCCGACACGAGCGAACCTAAAAATTATTAAGATTAAAGCGGCTGTCAACAAGATGCTTATCCTCTGCTGTACCCATGAGACTAAGAAATAGAACCATGTATAAATTTGCCGCTGCTTGGGAAAATGAATCAATCGTATTTGGTGCTGCAAAACCTGGATACTCTAGCCCACAGGTACTTGATTGGGTTGAGTTTATGAAATGCCACAGCATCAAGCGAGTTTGCTGTCTTTTAAGTGCTCAACAACTAGCTCATTACTCTAATCTTCTAGGTACATACCAACAGCACTTTGGGACGAATCATGTTTGCTGGTCTCCGATTGAAGATTTCCATTTAGCTGATACTCAAACGCTCAAGAAGAAAATCCTGCCGTTTTTGGCACAATCGGAACTCCAAGGAGAAAAAGTTGTTGTACATTGCTCTGGTGGCATTGGGCGAACTGGTCATGTGCTAGCCGCTTGGCTAGTTAGTGGTCGAGGATTATCAAACGTTGCTGCCATCGCTGCTGTTAAAAGAACAGGTAGAAATCCTTATGAAGCTGCAATCGTCGCCATAATCAGACTTAAAAATCCTTTGAAAGTGAGTAGGGAGCTTGACGCACTTCTCAATGATTGCCGTGCGTGAGCGCAGTTAGGGGTTAAGGTCTGTCGGAGGCGTTTGTCTCTAATACGTTCAGAAGCTTTCCTTTGGTAATTGCTCATAATTTTGGCTCTGCATTGGAGCCTGCATTAAATCCACAACTTTAAAAGGTAAAGCTCCCCGCTTCGCCCAACCTGTAGTGCTGCGATTTGGGTCGGCAACTTTTCCCAAGGTACGCTAGGTTAAATGCAGCCTCGTCACAACGCTTTGTCTAACAGTGCGCCAACTATGTCAGAAATTATTACTGCTGTCTACTCTAACGGGATGCTGCGCCCCCAAAATCCTTTGTCCCTAACTGATGGGCAAACTGTGCGGCTGCAAGTTTTGAGGGAAGAAGCATCAAAGGATACCGAACAAATAATTCAATCCCTAGTGGCAGCAGGACTGGTCACTCCTCCTCCCCATCGCGGCGATGTGGAGCCAGTCTCAGAAGAAGCGTGGTGTGAACTGACCCAAAAACTAGAGGCATCCCCCGGTAAGCCGCTCTCCGAAATCATTATTGAAGAACGGGGTTTAATGTGACCGCTTACTTTGTAGATAGCAGCGCCCTGGTAAAACGGTACGTGCCAGAAACTGGTAGTGCTTGGATACGGGCACTCTCGGCTCAAAAGACAGGCAACTCATTGTTTATTGCCCGAATCACTTGGGTAGAAGTCGTCAGTGCGCTGGCAAGGAGGGAACGGGAAGGTAGTTTGACTCCCACTGATAGAACCTTGATTATTCAAAGGTTTCGCTCTGACATGAATGATCAGTACCAAGTCATTGAACTCGATGCCAAACTAGCGGAAACGGCGGGTCAACTGGTCGAGCAATATCCTCTACGCGCTTATGATGCGGTACAGATGGCATCAGTGCTAAGAATTCAATCGGCTTTCACTATGGAGCAATCCATCTCTTTGATTTTTCTTACAGCTGACAACCGCCTAAACACTATTGCTCAAGCTCAAGGTTTACTAACCGATAATCCTAATCATCATCCTTGAGATGGTTAACTATTGAAACAAAGTTTAATCTTAAGCGGAATGAAGATCGTCTATTTGGTGCAACTACGTTTCAATACTTTGAGGCACCCATTCCACCTAATGGCTCAAGAGTTGACTTGTATCCTTAACTCGGTAAAAGAGCGTAAATGCTACTCACTACCCAATAAAAACAGTAACGTTCACGACTGCCAAGGAACAATGCGATGATTCCATGAGGTTTAGCTAGATATATACTATCGCTCTGCAACATTATCCTAGCGATCGCGACCCATTTCTCTGCGATTTGAAACCAACCACACCAGCACTATCCCGGTTACTGCCCCCTACATAAGTTGTATTCTGGCAAATCGACTGTTAGGGCAACAACATCCAGTAATTTTACCGTCATCTCGTATGATCTCCAGAAATTACAGTTGGCGCTTATTTGCCAGATTCAGTACTTCCGTTGCCAATTGAGTCAAAATCTGCGAGCATTTCGTTTGAAAGTTGTAGCGTTCCAGCTTTGAGATTATCACGAAGATGTTCGATAGAAGATGTGCCGGGGATTAGTAAAATATTGGGCGATCGCTGAAGAAGCCACGCCAGCGCGACCTGCATTGGCGTAGTCTGAAGTGACGCTGCTGCTGCGTCGAGCACTGACGACTGTAAGGGACTGAACCCTCCCAACGGGAAGAATGGCACATAGGCTATGCCTTGCCTCGCAAGGTCATCAATGAAGCTATCATCATGACGATGTGCTAGATTATACTGATTTTGCACGCAAACGATCTCCGAAATTTTTTGACACTCAGCCAATTGCACCGGACTGACATTGCTTAATCCGAGATGACGAATCAGTCCCTGACTTTTGAGATCCGCAAGTACAGTGAACGGTTCTTCGATAGATTCCTCCGTTGGTGTCAAGTGTGGACTGACTCGCAGGTTGACGACATCAAGCTTGTCGATACCGAGATTTCGGAGATTATCATGAACAGCATCGATCAGTTCCTGCCGCGAAAAAGCAGGATGCCAGGACTTATCTGCTTCCCGGCGAGCGCCGACCTTGGTAACAATCACCAAATCATCTGAATAAGGATGAAGCGCCTGCTTGATAATCTGGTTGGTCACATGAGGACCATAAAAGTCGCTGGTATCAATATGGTTTACGCTCCTATGCTACAGCCTCCTGCAAAACGGCAACCGCACCGTCAACGTCACGCGGTGGTCCCCACACCCCTGGACCTGCAAGTTGCATCGCGCCATAACCTATGCGGTTCAAGGTCATTGATGTATTTAGGAGTGTGAAGCTGCTGCCAATATCAGTGTGGGTCGTCATTTTGTTTTTTCTGTTAACTATACATTGTGTTTTAAAGCCATATACATCACAAGGCAAAATTTGGCTACTGGAGGACGAGTATTCATTGGTCGAAGGACGGCTAACAGAGAAAATGATAGCTTAGATACGAACGCTCGTTGTGCTTTTTAAAGACGCTACATCTGTATATTTCGAGTTCAAACAGTAGATTTATGTAATATTTCATACGTGACTCCGGCGGATGAATTAGGGGTTGCGAGGGATTTAGGGGTGCGATAGCGCAAAGCGCTTCATCCCTATGTCCTGCGGACACGCACTCGCGTTCGGGATATCGCTTCTTTAGTTGGATCAACCGAATCACTGGAGTAGAAGTCGTCAGTGCGCTGGCGAGAGGGAACGGGAAGGTAGTTTGACTTCCACTGATAGAACCTTGATTATTCAAAGGTTTCGCTCTGACCTGAATGATTAGTACCAAGTCATTGAACTCGATGCCAAATTAGCAGAAACGGCAGGTCAACTGGTCGGTCGAGCAATATCCTCTATGCGCTTATGATGCGGTACAGCAATTAAGTAAAGGAAGTTTTTGATTAGGTTGATTTAGGTAATTTTTGCGGTATCAGACGGTAGCCTATAGCCTGCATAATCGCATTTATGCTGCTAAATTGTGGATTGCCGTTTTCCGAAAGATCTTTCTGCTCCCCAAAACGACTTAGACCGGAGGCTGAAGCAATGTTGGTAACACCCTTGACGCGGCTTACCACACGTAAAGACGACAACAGCGCAGCAGCATCGCCACTTTCTGCATAATCATCAAACAGAACAGTAATGTAATCATCAATCTCTTCGGGATGATTGCGAAGGTATTCTTCTTCAACTTCACCAATGGTTCTATAGTTTGTCATAACTTAAATACTCCTGCCAGTATGCTTTTGCCTGTTGAATGTCTTTGTCTTGGTTGTCTTTGTCCCCACCGACAGGAGGATAATAATATTGTTGCCTTGTTCACCAAAATAAACCCTGTAGCCTGGACCGAAAAACATGCGTAACTCACTAATCCCCTCCCCAACTGGTTCACAGTCCCCATAGTTGCCTTGTTGCAGTCGGGAAACACGGGCAAGAATGCGCTTTCTTCCGATGACATCACGCAGACCATTAAGCCAATCGGTGAAAGGTTCTTTTGCGTTTGGGATCGCATAGACGATCACCCGCTTTGGCGTAGCCTCATCTGTCACTTTCCCATACTCCTAATCCGTAACATAACGAACTATAATTCACGAACCCAAATACAACGAAAAATTGGCTAAAGCACTCTCAGATTATACAAGAAATAGGCATTTCAACATTAAGGGGCTAATTTTTAATGTCAGATTATCTTATTCAAGCAGATGATGTGCTCGTCCGCCGGATGCAAGACAACATGTTTGATTATGAGTTAATGGAGAAATGGCGAACGGATGAGAGAGTTCTAGAATTTTATGGTGGAAGAGATTATCCTTATTATATAGAAAAAGTTCAAGAGAAATATTTACCTTTAATTAAAGGAGAAAAAATATTTCCATGTATATTTGATTATGAAAATACACCTACAGGCTATTTGCAATATTATGCTTTAGATGACCTGCTAGAAATAGAGAAGCAAGCATATTGTCTGGAAAAAACTGACGGTGTTTATGCAGTAGACTTGTTTATTGGAGAACCAAACTATTGGAGTCAAGGGATTGGCACCAAAGTTTTATTAGCCGTAATCAACTATCTTTTTACTCAACTGCAAGCAACAAAAATCGTCATTGATCCCTATGTTGGGAATCACCGCGCGATTCGTTGTTATGAAAAATGTGGGTTTGTGAAAGTGAAGCTACTCCCGAAACACGATTTGCACGAAGGTAAATATCGAGACTGTTGGTTGATGGCAATTGACTCGCAAAAATCATTAAACTAAAAGAACTTACCCTGTCTGCATACCGATGACACAACAAAGATCCAGAATATGTATCCTCGGTGGAGGCTTTGGTGGTCTCTATACCGCCCTACGCTTGAGCCAACTGCCTTGGGAACCATTGTCAAAACCAGAAATAGTCCTGGTAGACCAAAGCGATCGCTTCCTCTTCTCCCCATTCCTTTACGAATTGTTAACAGGCGAACTCCAAACCTGGGAAATTGCGCCACCATTTGCCGAGCTTTTACAAGGCACAGGCATTCGCTTTTGTCAAGGCGTAGTCCATAACATTGATACAGATAACCGCCGCGTCCACCTGCAAGACGGCATAGAAATACCCTATGACAAACTAGTCCTAGCCTTAGGTGGAGAACCACCACTAGACATCGTCCCCGGCGCAACATCTCACGCCTTCCCCTTCCGCACAATCAACGATGCGTATCGCCTAGAAGAAAAATTACGCGTCTTAGAAGAATCACCCACAGACAAAATCCGTGTCGCCATCATTGGCGGAGGTTATAGCGGCGTCGAACTAGCATGTAAACTCTCCGAAAGACTAGGCAAAAGAGGCAGACTGCGGCTAGTAGAACTCAGCGACCAAATCCTGAGAACCTCACCCGACTTTAACCGCCAAGCCGCAACCAAAGCCTTATCAGACCGAGGCGTATTTGTCGACTTAGAAACCAAAGTCCAATCAATCGCCGCCGACACCATCGCCCTAGAATACAAAAACGAAGTCGATACAATCCCCGTCGAATTAGTTATTTGGACAGTCGGAACACGAGTAGCCAACGTCGTGCGTTCCCTCCCCCTCAAACAAAGCCAACGCGGTCAAATCACCACCACACCGACCCTCCAAGCCATCGACCATCCTGAAATCTTTGCCTTAGGAGACCTAGCAGATTGCCGTGACGCTGAAGGTCAACAAGTCCCCAGCACAGCCCAATCAGCCTTCCAACAAGCAGACTACACAGCGTGGAATATCTGGGCAACAATCAGCGATCGCCCATTACTTCCATTCCGCTACAATCATCTAGGCGAAATGATGACCTTAGGCACAGCCAACGCCACCCTCACAGGCTTAGGCATCAAACTAGATGGCACACCCGCCCATCTCCTGCGCCGCCTAGCTTACCTCTACCGCCTACCAACCCTAGAACACAAACTCAAAGTTGGTTTCAACTGGTTAACCAATCCAATTGTCGAGGCACTATCAAAATAATCTAGAGAAATATGCTACAACAACCCAAAGTAATCTTTCTAGATGCCGTCGGCACCCTATTTGGCGTCAAAGGCAGCGTCGGCGACATATATAGCCAGATGGCGCAAAGATTTGACGTCTCCGTCCCCCCAACCACACTCAACAAAGCATTCATCAAAAGCTTCAAAACATCCCCACCACCATTATTTCCCGATACACCACCAGTAGACATCCCTCAGCGCGAATTTGACTGGTGGCAAAACATCGTCCTGCAAACATTCCGGGAAGCCGGAGTTCTCGACCAATTCCCGCAATTCTTTCTATTTTTCACCGAACTTTATCACCACTTCGCCACCGCGACACCGTGGTTCGTTTATCCAGACGTCTTACCCGCCCTTAAAGAGTGGCAAAAACTCAACATTCAACTAGGAATAATCTCCAACTTCGATTCTCGGCTTTACCCAGTTTTACAAGCCTTAGAACTGAGTGAATTCTTCACCTCCGTGACAGTCTCCACCCAAGTCGGGATTGCTAAACCTGACCCGCAAATATTTGACCTGAGTTTGAAGAAACATCGGTGCTCACCTGGTGCTGCTTGGCACATTGGAGATAGTATAAAAGAGGACTATGAGGCGGCGAGGGCGGCGGGATTGAGGGGGATTTGGGTTAATCGCGCTTAGTGAGGTGTTTTTGAAACGCGGAGGAAGACAGGAGGTAACGCGGAGGTACGCGGAGTGACTCTGCGCTCCTCTGCGTTACCTCAGCGCCCTCCGCGTTTCAACACTAACACTTCTTCACCGCGATCAATCTGTGTTTGGTCCACTCTCAGAATTCCTAAGGCGTTGGTTTGAGCGAGGTTGATTAGGTTACCAGAACTGCTGCTACCGTCTGCTGGTTGGAATTGGTAAGTTCCATCGACTAAATGAAGTTGTCCCCATAGGTATGTTTCTCTTTTGCCATCTGATCGCAGTTCGCTGAGCGATCGCGCTTTGATAAATTGTGGTTCCCATCCTGAGGTTATTCCGGAAAGTTTCGCGATCGCTGGTTGCACAAATCGCCAAAATGTGACCAATGCGGAAACGGGATTTCCTGGTAAGCCAAAGTATAGTTGCGGAAATGTGGCGACGGTGAGGGGTTTTCCGGGTTTGATGGCGACGGCGCGAATGTGGATTTCTGCGCCTAGGGTGGTGAGTATTTGCTCTACGTAGTCGTAGTCTCCGACTGAGACGCCGCCGGATGAGATGATGATGTCGGCTATGGTGATGGCTTGGGCGATCGCTTGAGTGAGTGCTTCGGGGTTATCTTTTACAATTCCTAACATTAGCGGTTCGGCTCCGCTTTGTAAGATTAGTGTGTGGAGGGCGTAGTTATTGGAATCTACTATTTGTCCGGGTTGTAGTTTTTGGTCTGGTGTGACTAGTTCATCGCCTGTGGAAAATATTGCTACTTTCGGTTTGCGGTAAACACTGAGTTGGTGGCATTGGGCGGCGGCTAGGACGGCTATTTCTGGAGCGTTGAGTTGGATTCCGGCGGGGAGTAAGGGTGAGCCGGCTTGGTAATATGATGCTCGGTGTCTGATGAATTCTTGCGGTTGGGGTGGGGCGAGGATGGTGACTTGGTTGGCTTCTCTTTGGGTTTTTTCTTGGATGACGATTGTGTCTGCGCCTGGGGGGATGATTGCGCCTGTGAAAATTCGTGCGGCTTGTCCTTTGTGGATTGTGGATTGCGGTTGATGACCGGCGGGTATTTCTTCGACTATTTCCAGGATGGTTGGTTGGTCTGGGGTGGTGTGTTGGACGTCTTGGTATCTGACTGCGTAGCCGTCCATTGCGGAGTTGTCCCAGTGGGGGAAGTCTAGTTGGCTGATGATGGGTTTTGCGAGAATGCGTCCGCTGGCTGTGAGTAAGTCGACAGTTTCGGTGTCGAGTTGGGGATTTAGCGGTTGGATTAAATTAAGAATGGTTGCTTCTGCTTGACTGACACTCAGCATGGCGATCGCCTTTTATCTACCTAAATATAAATACTTATCTCATGTCTATCGAAAAAGTTTCTCCCAAATACTATCCCAAGGTGGAAATTGTCCGGCGTGGTTTGGCGTTGGGTAGTGATTTTCTGGTGATTTGGGTGCTGAGTTCGATTTTAGCTGGCGTGACTGGGACGGGGATTGCTTTTATATTGGTTTTTGTTTTGAGTTGGTTGGGTTTGCGTGTCTTGGTTGTGTCTAATAATCAAGGTCAGAGTTTAGGGCGTTGGGCTTTTGATATCAAGGTGCTAGATCGAAGGGGAAGAGTCCCGGATCTACAGACTTTGGTGAAGCGAGAGTTGATTACGGGTTTTGGGGTGTTGTTGGTGGCGATCGCTTTGAATAATCTGATTGCTAACCCAACTGCTATACTGCTATTCACCCCTCTAGTGATAGACTGTGGGACTGCTTTATCGGATGCTCAACTTCGGCAAGCTTTGCACGACCGTTATGCTGATACAAGAATTGTGTCTTCCGAGCGGGGTTATTCGTTGGATTTAAAAGTCAAACGGATAGTTGCTAGTGTGAGCCGAAATGTGCGAAGATAGACATTTGTGTTAATTTTCCGCTGAGACTGTTGGTAAAATTATGGGTAAGAGTAAGGGCGTCCGCATCGTCATAACGTTGGAATGCATGGAATGTCGCACTAATCCAGATAAAAGATCTCCTGGAGTTTCGCGATATACAACTCAAAAGAATCGCCGCAACACTACAGCTAGGATTGAACTGAAAAAGTTCTGTCCTCACTGCAATAAGCATATTGTTCACAAGGAAATTAAGTAAAGATGAGTTATTATCGTCGTCGCCTATCGCCAATCAAGCCGGAAGATCCGATTGATTACAAAGATATCGATTTGTTACGGAAGTTTGTGACTGAGCGCGGTAAGATATTGCCACGCCGGATTACAGGCTTGACTGCTAAGCAACAGCGCCATCTGACTGTGGCGATTAAGCGCTCTCGGATTGTTGCCTTGATGCCTTTCATCAACGCTGAAGGCTAAGAGTGATTTTGGATTTTAGATTTTGGATTGGCGATCGCTGATAAAATCTAAGATCTAAAATTGCCAAAAATTGAATTATTTAATCTTTAATCCAAAATCTAAAATATCGCTGTGGATAAGGGGACGCTGGTTGAATTTCGGATTCAAAACGATCGCCGCTTGGGTGTAGTAGAACGTCCAGACGGTAAAACGCGTTGGTTTGTCGTAGATGAACGCGGTCAATCTCATAGTCTTGTTCCCAGGCAAATTACCTACGAGGTTACTGGAGACACCTATCAACAGTCCCAAATCAAGACCTTTGAAAAAGAGGTGCAGCGGTATCTAGACCCAGCAAGTTTAGAGGTAGCTTGGGAATTATTGGTGGAAGGAGATGAGACAATCACTCCGAAAGAAATGGCGATTTTGCTATTTTCGTCAGCGGATGCTGCTCAATGCTACGCGGCTCATTGTTTGTTATCAGATGATAAAATCTATTTCAAGCAAAAAGGAGACGCTTACGAGGCGCGGACTGCGGCGATTGTTGCCGAACGCAAGCACCAAGTAGAAGCAGAAGTTCTTAAAGCCAAGGGACAACAGGAGTTTATTGACCGTGTTTCCCAGGCACTTCAAGGTCAAGCTGTAGAATGGCAGCGTCATGAACGTCACCGTTTGGATGCTTTAGAAAAGTATGCAGCGCTGATGACGGAAGTTTTGCGGTCTGGACTTAATCAAGAGGCGTTAAATCGTGCTTATCCACCTCCGGCTCAAGTTCAAGAAACCTTAGGTCTCCTTGATCGTCCCTCAACTCCCCAATCCGCCTTTCAACTATTAGTAGAATTAGGCATCTGGAGTCCGCACGAAAATCTATTTTTGCGTCGCTCATTAATTTCCGTTCAGTTCCCTACCAAGGTATTAGAAGTGGCGCACCAGCGCATTGACTCCCTACCACCTGACCTTGATACACACCGCCTAGATCTTACCCATCTCAAAGTGTATACGATTGACGACGAGAGTACTAGCGAAATTGATGACGGTCTGAGTTGGGAAAAATTACCCGATGGACAGGAACGCCTGTGGGTACATATTGCTGATCCGACTCGTTGGTTAGTACCAGAAGATGATTTGGATTTAGAAGCTAGAAGGCGTGGGACAACAGTTTATTTACCAACGGGAATGATCCCGATGTTTCCGCCAGCTTTAGCTACAGGACCGATGAGTCTGAATCAAGGACAGATTTGCTGCGCTTTGAGTTTTGGGATTATTTTAGATGAATCGGGCAAAGTTAAAGATTACAGTATTCATACTAGTAACATTAAGCCGACATATCGTTTGACTTACGAAGATGTCAACGAGATGCTGGAGTTGGGTGTGCAAGCTGAACCAGAAATCGCCGCGATCGCTACTTGGGCGAAACGGCGCAAATCTTGGCGTGACTCCCAAGGTGCTATTAGCATCAATATGCCAGAGGCAACAATCAAAGTCAAAGATGATCAGGTTGATATTGAACTTTTAGACGATTCGCCATCTCGACAATTAGTTGCGGAAATGATGATTGTCACAGGTGAAGTGGCGGCGCGTTACGGTCAAGCTCATAATATTCCTCTACCATTTCGCGGTCAGCCGCAGCCAGAATTACCTCGCGAAGAGGAATTATTGCTACTCCCCGCTGGTGCAGTTCGCGCTTGTGCTGTGCGCCGTTGTATGCCTCGGAGTGAAATGAGTATTACTCCTGCACGTCACGCCGGTTTAGGTTTAGATACTTATACTCAAGCTACAAGTCCGATTCGTCGTTATAGTGACTTGTTAACTCACTTTCAAATTAAAGCCCATTTACGTGGCTCAGAATTGCCTTTCTCAGCGGAAGGACTTAAAGAAGTGATGATGACGGTGAGTGGTATTACCCAAGAAGCAACTTTGGTGGAACGACAAACAAATCGTTATTGGTCTTTAGAATATCTCCGCCGTCAACCTAATGTTGCTTGGCAAGCGGTATTGTTGATGTGGCTGCGCGAAGATATTAACTTAGGTCTAATTTTAATTGAGGATTTGGGCTTGCAGTTACCAATGTCATTTAAACGATATGTAACTTTAGGCGAACCGTTACTCCTCAAAGTCGGTCACGCCGATCCGCTCAAGGATATCATTCAATTCCAAGAACTGAATCCGCAAGAAGCTCAGGTCGGCGCGAATTAGAGAAACCTAACCCCCCTACCAAGAGTACCGACGAGGGAAGGGGGAATAGAATTAAAGCCTCTCTCCTCGTAGGAGAGAGGTTTGGAGAGAGGTTTCTAAGTCCAAACTCCACCAATCATCCCGGCTAATAGGAAAAATCCAATCCACACATTCTGTTTGAACATCTCTCCATAAACAGGGTGTGGTAAATCTTTTTGTCTGAGTCTGATATATTGCCAAATCCAGGCTAAAGCAGCAATTCCTAAAGTTAGCCAAAACAAAATCTTCAGTTGCATTACAAACCCTAACCAACCGAGGAGAAATACTGTCCCCGCATAGAAAATTCCCACCGCCTCAGGCGCATAATCACCAAAAAATAAAGCGCTAGATTTGACACCAATCCGCCGATCATCATCACGATCGCTCATTGCATAAACAGTATCAAAACCTAAAGTCCATAATACAGTCGCACCCCAAAGTAACCAAGTTGCAGTGGAGAGCGATCGCGTTGCTGCACTCCAGCTAATTAAAACTCCAAATCCCCAAGCTAGAGACAGTACCAGTTGCGGTACAGGAAACACTCGTTTGGCACCGGGATATAATAGAATTACAGGAACTGCGGCTACACACAGCCAGAAACTTAAAGGGTTAAGATAGAAGGCGAGCACCGCCGCACATGCCATCGAAACCAAGGCGACAACAATTCCGACTTTCACAGAAAGAGCACGGGATGCAAGTGGGCGATTGCGTGTCCTTTCTACCTGAGGATCGATATTCCGATCCCACAAATCATTGACAACACACCCCGCTGCACTAGTAGCAAGAGTACCCAAAGCGATTGTTCCCACTAATGGTAGAGGCGGTTTACCATTCGCCGCCAAAAATACAGCCCAGAGAGCGGGAATCATCAGAATCAGCCTTCCTTCCGGTTTATGCCACCGTAAAAGCCGAATAATTGCTAGCGAAACTGACTCCCGAGGAATTTGCTCATTCAGCATAAACACCAAAATATAACTATATAGATGTAATATACACATCGTTACATCTATACAATATCCTTGTTTGTTATTTGTAAATCCCTTGCGCCTATGGCAACTTTAGCTCAATCTCGACAGTCAGTTGAGTAGAGATACTTAAATGCGTTTGTCATCAGTCACCCCACTGATCAAGCCGCTACTGGTATGAATTTAAAATAAGATTTGTGTAAGTTCATGGTTGTGTTGATGGACTTAACTCTGCGATGTTCCCCATTATTGTCCTGTTGAGAAATAAATACAAATGTTTAATTTAGTTTCCGCTTTAGCTGTAGGTAATCCTACGCAGACTATCGACCAACACCGGATCATCGCTGCGATTGATTTAGGCACTAATTCTTTACACATGGTAATCGTTCAGATTGAAACGTCATTACCCGCTTTTAGTATTATTGCTAGAGAAAAAGAAACCGTCAGACTAGGTGATCGCGACTTAGAGACAGGTAATCTGAAGCCAGAGGTGATGCAACGCGCAATCGCCACTCTCCGCCGTTTCCAAGCAATTGCCAAAACTTTGAATACGCAAACGATTATTGCGGTGGCGACTAGTGCTGTGCGCGAAGCACCCAACGGTAGAGAGTTCTTACAACTGGTGCATAGCGACTTAGGTTTGCCTGTGGATTTAGTTTCTGGCCCAGAAGAAGCGCGACGGATCTATTTAGGTGTGCTGTCGGGAATGGAATTAAATAACCTCCCCCATATCATTATTGATATCGGTGGTGGTTCTACAGAATTAATTTTAGGTGATAATCACGAACCGCGATCGCTAGTAAGTACAAAAATTGGAGCCGTCAGACTCAAGAACGAATTCATCACCACCGACCCGATTAGTCAAACTGAGTTTCAGTGTTTACAAGCTTATGCCCGAGGTATGCTGGAGCGAGCCGTTGAAGATATCCAATCTAAATTAGAACCTGGAGAATCTCCGCGTTTCGTCGGTACGAGTGGCACAATTGAAACTTTAGCAATGATCCATGCTCGCGAAAAGCTTGGTTATATCCCGACGCGAATGCATGGTTATGAGTTCAGTCTCAAAGATTTGCAAGAGTTAATTAATCGGTTTCGCAAACTCAATAACGTTGAACGCGCCGCAATTCCAGGGATGCCAGATAAGCGGTCAGAAGTTATACTAGCGGGTGCAGTGATTTTACTGGAGGCGATGACCCTGTTAAATCTGGAGTCTATCACAGTTTGTGAACGCGCTTTGCGAGAAGGGGTAATTGTTGATTGGATGCTGAGTCACGGTTTAATTGAAGATCGACTGCGCTTTCAAAGTTCGGTACGTCAGCGGAGTGTTTTGAAAGCAGCGAAGAAATTTCAGGTGAATTTGGAACATAGCGATCGCGTGGCTGTATTTGCTCTCAGTTTATTTGATCAAACTCAAGGTACTCTCCACAATTGGGGAGATGAAGAGCGTCAATTACTCTGGGCAGCAGCTATTTTACATAATTGTGGTCATTATATCAGCCACTCGGAGCATCACAAGCATTCTTATTATTTGATTCGTCACGGACAATTACTCGGATATACTGAAACCGAAATTGAAATTATCGCCAATTTAGGACGTTATCACCGCAAAACTACCCCCAAGAAGAAGCATGAAAACTTTCGCAATCTTCTCAGTAAACAGCAACGGCAGATTGTCAGTCAATTGAGTGCATTGTTAAGATTAGCTGTAGCTTTGGATCGCCGACAAATTGGCGCGATCGCGAGTGTAAAATGTGATTATAGTCTGGAAAAGCGAGAATTTTACCTGCGACCCTTCCCAACAAAAACTCATGATGATTGCGCTTTAGAACTTTGGAGCTTGGATTACAACAAAAATGTATTTGAAGAAGAGTTCGGAGTTAAATTATTTACAGCCCTGCAGCCGTTTTCTGTCTTAGCTTGTCAGTGCTGTGAGTAGAAATTTTTACCTCTAACATTGGAGATAACAATGCTAGAGGTGATTTATAATTTTATATATTGGCGATTAAATTAATCTAAATTTAATTGCCCCGTAAATTTGTGTACCGATAAAATACATAAACATAAGCATCGAACAGTGCCCCGACAAAAGTGCAAGTCAAGCAAATGACGATTGTGCCTTCAAGAGGAGTACCGCTGCCAAAAGTAGCTAGAAAAGCGGAGATTTGACAAGCGATCGCACTCGCTAAAGTTTGTAAAGTGGGAATGTAAGCGATCGCGGACAAACTGGCAAAAGTGCCAACAATCAAGCACAGTGGAGCGAAAAAGCTGAAAATGGCTGTGAGCACTAAGGAGCGGATAAAGTTGGGAAACACTGTCATTCTTCTTCAGGTGCGATCGCGCATAGATTTTTTGGAGTTTGTCAATTTCCACAATAAGGGCTGTTACCCCTGATTTACAGTTCTGTAGCAATTCTTAAGTTTTCATTAAAAATTCTATTTGCAACTGTATTCCCTTATTGCAAATTCTGCCGAAATGTGCCAGTAGCGAAACCCTTGATAAATCAAGCTTATACATAATAGAGACAACCGTTTTGTCAATTTACATACATTTATTCAGATAGGTGAATTATGAGAATCAGATTAAAATAATTTAATCAAAGCAGGCGCAAGGAGGGCTATCGTCATTCTTGCGGTGTATTATTTCCTGTAATTAGTTATTTTAAACGCAGTTACTAAATATAAGCAATTGAGTCAGACTACACCAGGATCGAGCTTAGGAGCATGGAGTCAGCGGCTGCTAGCAGCAGTTTTTTTAGGTGGACAAGTGGTGGTTCACCTACTGAAGATCAAAATCCATCGCCGCAACACTTTAGAGCAAATGGCGTCTGTGGGACCACAATCGCTAGTAATTGCCTTAGTGACGGCTATTTTTGTTGGTGCAGTGTTTACGATTCAAGTAGCGCGAGAGTTTATTAACTTTGGTGCAGGTAATATTGTTGGTGGAGTGCTGGCGATCGCTTTAACTCGGGAACTTGCGCCGGTTTTGACAGCGGTAGTCATAGCCGGACGAGTTGGTTCAGCATTTGCGGCAGAAATTGGCACCATGCGGGTTACAGAACAGATTGATGCGTTGGTGATGCTTAGAACCGACCCGATTGATTATCTGGTGATTCCCCGTGTTTTGGCTTGCTTACTCATGCTGCCAATTTTAACTCTGTTGTCCCTACTCACCGGCATGTTTGGCGGATTACTCGTCGCCACAAATCTCTATAGCCTCTCGGAGACAGTATTTTTAGATTCAGCCCGGAATTTCCTGACTATCTCGGATATCGTTAACGCCTTAATCAAAGCCGGTTTTTTTGGAGTTTTAATTGCGGTGATTGGTTGTAGTTGGGGTTTGACGACCAAAGGAGGGGCGAAAGGAGTCGGACAATCGACTACTACCGCTGTAGTTACAGCTTTGTTAGCCATCTTTGTTAGCAATTTCTTTCTTTCCTGGATCATGTTTCAAAGCGGAGGATCTGGGGGATTTCTGCCCGGTGTGTAGGTACGCGAAGTTTGACCTTCTAAAATAAGATTAACGTCTACTCTAATCAGCAGGATTTTGGATGACTATTACAACCGATTCAGCTTCAATCGAACTCAAGCCTAGTTACAATATTCCGCTAGTATTGGTAACTGCCGCAATTCCTCTGCTAGTAGTGCATGCTTGGGTAGCGGGTGGAATTTTCGCCTTGTTAGGTTTATTTCTTCTGTTTCAGGCAGTAACATTACGGTTACACTTTACTGCTACCGACTTAGATATTTTCCGAGGCGAAACCTTACTGCGGCGCTTTCCCTACCAGGAATGGCAAAATTGGCGGATTTTTTGGCAACCTGTGCCGATTCTGTTTTACTTTAAAGAAGTAAACAGTATCCATTTTTTACCAATTTTGTTTGACCCCAAAACCTTGCAAAGCTGTCTAGAACAACGATGTCCGTATAATTAGTAAGAAGAGTGCTGGTGATTTTATATTGATTAGAAAGAGAAATTGTATTTATTTATGAACGAAGCCGACAATCAAACCAACGAACCAACTTCTAATGTAGAGCCACAAACTACCGGCGAATCAGCTAATGTAGAGTCACTACAGACTACCGGCGCAGAATCTCCAGGTGATTTAGTGGTACAACGGACCGTCGCGGAGTCTAACTCCCCGGTTGAGTTGTTGTCACTGCTAGATGAGGAGGCGACGGAAGGCTTTGATATTGGCATAGATACGCAACAACTAGTTACAGAAACCCCATCTCTACAGCGTTTAGAACCAGCAACCCAACGAGTGGCAGAATTAGAACGTACCGAACAAGCGTTAAAAGCCAAAATTGCGGAATTGCAAGCCACCGAACAACAAATCTCTCAGCAACTTACCCAAACCCAAAGCGCAATGGGACAAATTGTGCAAGAGGCGCTGTCTAGTCTAGAACAACGCAAACAAGCGCTTTCGATTTCTGTAGAACAGTTGGAAAGGCGTCAAGAACGCATTCGCACCGAAATGCGAACCAATTTTGCGGGGACTTCTCAAGAATTGGCGATTCGAGTCCAGGGTTTTAAAGACTATCTCACTGGTAGTTTACAAGATTTAGCACTATCCGCAGAACAGCTAGAATTGATTCCTAAAGTCAAAGAAGTAGAACCTGTTGTGCTACTCAAGCAACCGCCTGTAGTGGAAACTGAGTCAACAGTACCGCAATTTGCCGAACAACAATTTCAATCGACTGCGAAGAAAGTTCGCCGCATGCTCGACCAATACCGCAACAATCCAGATTATTATGGTCCACCTTGGCAATTACGTCGGACTTTTGAACCAGTTCACGCTGAACGTGTTTCTAACTGGTTTTTTACTCAAGGTGGAAGAGGTGCTTTGCGTTCAATGGGTAGCCGGTTGCAAAATATCTTGATTGCTTCGGCGGTAGTTTCGATCCTGAATGAATTGTATGGCGATCGCGTCCGTACTTTAGTGTTAGCCAATACGCCAGAACGTTTGGGTGAATGGCGGCGCGGTTTGCAAGATTGTTTGGGAATTTCTCGCCCCGATTTTGGTCCAGACCGTGGTGTCGTCCTGTTTGAAGCACCTGACGCTTTGGCTATTAAAGCCGACCGTCTGGTAAAAGCTGACGAATTACCTGTGATTATTATTGACGATTCTGAGGAGCAAATCAGTCTAGCGCTCCTGCAATTTCCTCTGTGGTTAGCCTTTGCACCCGATCCGAAGACGATGGCTAAAAGTTATGATGACTTTTGAAGCCGGGAGTGGGGGAGTAAATATGTTTTGGTTAATGTGTGGATTAATTTTGCTAGGCGCTTACCTGCTGGGTTCAATTCCTACAGGTTACATTGCTGCTAAGCTGCTAAAAGGGATTGATATTCGCGAGCATGGATCAGGATCAACTGGCGCAACTAATGTGTTGAGGACGTTGGGAAAGGTTCCTGGTGCTTTTGTGTTGCTGATTGATGCAGTCAAGGGTGTACTCGCGATCGCTCTTGTCTATTGGTGTTTCACTAACCAAAATTTTATCCCGTCAACGGTCAATACTCAATGGCTACCGTCAATGGTGGCTTTAGCTGGTTTAGCGGCTATCTTGGGACACAGCAAGTCTATTTGGTTAGGTTTTTCTGGTGGTAAATCGGTGGCTACCAGTATAGGTCTACTACTGGCTATGTCTTGGCAAGTCGCTTTAGCCACAGCCGGAGTTTTTGCGATTGTGATGGCAATATCGCGAATTGTTTCTTTGAGTTCGATTTGCGGTGCTTTAGCGGCAACTATCTTCATGCTAGTGTTCCATCAACCTTTAGCTTATGTCTTGTTTGGAGTCGCGGGTAGTTTATACGTGATTGTCCGTCACAGTAGCAATATTCAACGTCTACTCGCTGGGACAGAACCGCAATTAGGTCAGAAGTTACCTATAGAAAAAGTAGATGAGGTCAGCAATACTCCTCTGGCTTAAATATTGATAGATTATGGAAGACTCTAAACAAGAAATAAACCCTCGATATTGCATGGACTTAGAACAGAGAAGAACATGGTATTCTCCTGTTGCTGATATTTACTACAAAGCCAGACCAAGTTATCCTCAAAATCTGATTAATCGTGCTGTGACCCTAGCTCAACTTTCTGCAGATGCAAAGATTCTTGAAGTTGGCTGTGGTCCAGGGAACGCAACAGTCTCTTTTGCTGAATTGGGTTTTTCCATGATTTGTCTGGAACCAAACCAGGATTTTTATAATCTAGCACGACGCAACTGTGCCTTATATCCAGCAGTCGAAATTTGCAATACCTCTTTTGAAGAATGGGAACTGGAAGCTAAATTCAATGCTGTTTTGTCAGCCAACGCTTTTCACTGGATACCGCCAGAGATTGGATACTCCAAAGCGGCGGCGGCATTAGAAGACAACGGTTATCTGATATTGTTATGGAATTTGACACCCGAACCTCGATATGAAGTTTACCAAGCGATTGAAGAGGTCTATCAAAAATACGCACCATCACTTGTCCGTTATGAAGGTGCAGAAGCTCAATCAGGTATTTTGAGAGGTTTTGGGCAAAATATTCTGAATTCAGGTTACTTTAGCGATTTGGTATCTGAGCAGATAGCGTGTGAAGTTACATATAGCATCGATAATTTTCTTAACCTTGTGAGTACTCTCAGAAAGTTTGATTTGCCAACGCAGGAGTTGCTATTTGCCGAGTTAAGGGACAAGCTACAATGCTTTGGCGATTATATTCAACTCTCATATCTCTCTGCCGTTCACATTGCCCGAAAAGTCGAATCAGCGGGCAGCTGACTGTTTTAGGCTCTAAAATGGTATAATTAGAGGTTTGAACACCCAGCTTTGAAAGCTGTTGCCGGAATTTATGTCTCTTCCTATTGTTGCTATTATCGGACGCCCGAATGTGGGCAAGTCTACCTTGGTGAATCGCCTTGCTGGAGTACAATCCGCGATTGTTCATGACCAACCTGGAATGACACGCGATCGCACCTACATGCCAGCGTACTGGACTGACCGCGAATTTATGGTAGTTGATACCGGCGGTTTAGTTTTTAACGATGACACCGAATTTCTCCCACTGATTCGCCAACAGGCAATGACAGCGTTATCAGAAGCCTGTGCAGCGATTTTTGTTGTCGATGGTCAAACAGGACCAATGCCTGCAGATGAAGAAATTGCGGGTTGGTTACGTCAGCAATCTGTACCTGTCGTGCTAGCTGTGAATAAATGCGAATCTGCAGATACAGGTGCAATTCAAGCCTCGGAGTTTTGGCAATTGGGATTAGGCGAACCTTACGCGATGTCGGCAATTCACGGTAACGGTACCGGCGAGTTACTAGACGAATTAGTTACCCATATCCCCAAAATTGAGGATATGCCAGAAGACAATGAAATTAAAGTCGCGATTATTGGTCGCCCGAATGTCGGCAAATCTAGTTTGCTGAATGCTTTTGTCGGCGAAAATCGCGCGATTGTGAGTCCGATTTCCGGTACTACCCGCGATGCAATTGATACCACCATTGAACGGAATGGTCAAGCTTATCGCTTGATTGATACTGCGGGAATCAGGAAGAAGAAAAACGTCGAATACGGACCGGAATTCTTTGGCATTAACCGCGCCTTTAAAGCAATTCGCCGCGCCGATGTGGTGTTGTTGGTTTTAGACGCCTTGGATGGAGTCACTGACCAAGACCAAAAATTAGTTGGGCGGATTGTCGAAGAAGGTCGGGCTTGCATCGTTGTAATTAACAAGTGGGATGCGATAGAAAAAGACTCGTATACTATCTACGAGTACGAAAAAACACTGAAAGCTCGGTTACATTTTGTAGACTGGGCAGAAATGATTTTTGTTAGCGCTGAGACTGGTTTACGGGTTGAGAAAATTTTGCAGATGGTGAATGCATCAGCTGAGGCGCACAAACGCCGAGTTAGCACATCTGTAATTAATGAAGTTCTAGAAGAAGCCCTCAGCCGCCACTCACCCCCGACCTCCCGTCAAGGTCGTCAAGGTAAAATTTATTACGGGACGCAAGTTAGCAGCCAACCACCCTCGATCGCTTTATTTGTCAATGAAGCCTCACGTTTCAACGATAACTATCGCCGTTACATCGAAAAACAGTTCCGTCAACAGCTAGGTTTCCCCGGTACCCCAATTCGATTATTTTGGCGGAGTAAGAAAGTTCGCGATCGCGATATTGCAGGTAGTCCTAATCGAGCTCTCCGCGTGTAGTAAATCTATGTAAAAATGCGCGAGACTAAACAGATTGCAACATCGGCATTTTTGGTACGGATTCCTACGTACCAGTCGCGCATTTTCACTTTTACTTAGTATGACTCATTACTATTAACTCCGTAAGCAATGGATTTACTACGCTCGCTGCCTTTGGGATTGTATTTAGAACAACCGCAAACTTGGCTACACAGACTAGATTCACGAGTCAAGTTTGCCTGGTTGATGAGCTTTTTGACAACTTATATTTTTGCTAATAACTTGTGGCGCGTGCTGCTGGTAATCTTTTTGATTCTGGTTACCTTGTTGGCGAGAATTCCCAAGCGAGTTTGGGAACAGCAAATGGGCTGGTTATTAGCACTGTCGTTCTTTGTGTTAATTTTAGGCGCGGTCAGTCCGGATGGGCTAGGTATCAGTAATCAACCTCGCCTACCAACTCATATTCAATTGCTACAGCCACCGACCGCAACACCAGCAACCTTAATCCCAGTCAATGAGAAAAAAGATTATAAATATGTACTATTTAACTATGGAGCAGCTAAAGTAACTCGTCACTCTTTAGATTTGGCAGTACGCTTAAGTACTATTTTTTTTACAATAATTTACAGCACTAATTTATATTTATTGACAACTGCACCAGAGGAAATTACAGCGGGACTGGAAAAATTGATGCAGCCCGGACGACGGTTTAATATACCTGTAACCGAAATCACTCTAACTTTAACTTTGTCCTTACGCTTCATTCCCTTAGTTCTAGAAGAAGTGCAGAATTTAATTCGCTCTGTAAATACTAGAGCTATTAATTGGAAAAAACTCGGATTCAAAGGAGGCTTGAAGGTTTGGTTACAGGTCGCCGAAAGACTGTTAGAAAATCTGCTATTACGCGCTGACCAAATGGCTAATGCCATGCTAATACGCGGTTTTACAAGTCCGAACGAGCACAAAGTTCAGTGGCAAGACTTGCGCCTGCAAAGAGGTGATTGGGTCGCCCTGACCATGCTGGCAATGTTCTGGGTAGTCCGGCTAGCAATCGGCACAGATGTATAAATTATAAAATATGTGGCAGTTAAACACTGATGTACAGCCTTGGTATTGGCGATCGCTCCCGCTAGGCGGGAGCACTGGTGCTGATGTTTTCGCCACCTTATTTCGCCCCAATCCCACAGCCATTGCCACCCTCCTCGAAAGCCCGTCCCACACCCCCAAAACCGCCGTTAACTCCCGATATTCTATCTGTGCTGGCTCTCCACGCGTCATCAACGGACACCTCCAAATGTGGACACTTCCCGTTGGTCAAATTCTCCCTTTCCTCAAAAATCTATTACTCAGAACCAGCCAAAATAACCAAAATCCGCAATCAGAAACTTCTCCCCCTCCCTCCCTCCCCTTCACCGGCGGTTGGCTAGGCTGGCTAGGTTACGATTTAGCTTGGGAAATTGAACAGTTACCTCAGTTAAAGTCTGATTCTTTAGCCTTCCCCGTAGCTTTTTGGTATGAACCAGAGTGTTTTGCAGTCTTAGACCATGCTTCGCAAATTCTCTGGTTAGCAGCCAGCCATCTGGGCGATCTTGATCGCTTACAACAGCAGTTGGAGTTCGGTCGTGGGGGAGGGGGGGAGTTCGGTCGTGGGGGAAGGGGGGAGAATATACCTAATTCCTCTTCGCTCATTTTTCATACAAATAAAGAAGATTACCTGACATCTGTTAACCGCGTGAAAAAATATATTCGTGCGGGAGATATTTTTCAAGCTAATATTTCGCTGCGATTCGAGGCGCAGACAGCAGCTTCGGGTTGGGAGATTTATCGAAATTTGCACTCGATTAATCCTTCGCCTTTCGCTAGTTATTGGCAAACACCTTGGGGAGAAGTGATTAGCTGTTCGCCAGAAAGGTTGGTACAGTTGCAAAATGGTCAGGCTCAAACTAGACCAATTGCCGGAACGCGATCGCGTGGATTAACAACCGCTACAGATCATCAACTCGCAGAAGAGTTGTCTGCCAATATCAAAGAGCGTGCTGAACATATCATGCTTGTGGATTTAGAGCGCAACGATCTAGGACGGGTGTGTGAATGGGGATCTGTTGTTGTTGATGAGTTGCTGACAATTGAGCGTTATAGTCATGTCATGCATCTTGTAAGTAACATTACAGGAACTTTAAGAAGCTTGAGCCAGGGTGTCGATTTGATTCGCGCTGTATTTCCTGGCGGAACCATCACAGGTTGTCCAAAAGTTCGGTGTATGGAAATTATCGAAGAACTAGAACCCATGCGCCGCAGTTTATTTTATGGTTCTTGCGGCTATTTAGATCAGCGCGGTAACTTAGACTTAAATATCTTAATCCGCACTCTGCTATTTCCACTCCCCCCCTCCCCCAATTCCCCTCGCCCTATCTTTGGTCAAGTAGGAGCCGGAATCGTTGCTGATAGCAATCCTGAGCGCGAATGGGAGGAATCGCTGTCCAAAGCACAGGCACAACTCGCGGCACTGCAAGGCACTTGGCGCTAAACAAGACTGCACCCCATATCGGGCAAGACATTACAAGTTGAACAAAGTATATAAATAGAAAATCATTACCCCAATCATGGTAGGTTGGTAATTAAGGTAAAAAAGAGCGATATCCCAAAGGGATGAAGCGCTTCGCGCTATCGTTGCAATCATGATCGTGAGGGTTCATTATCGCCATCCTCACTTAACTATTGGCAACTAAATGATAACATCAGTAAACCGTGATAATACGGGTTATTTAGCTTTTTCGTATCCTGAAAGACTACATCTGACGAGTAAAGCCATTATCGTCTGAATGATTAAGTGCATCTGTCCATACATACATATATATAGATAGCATTATTATTGAATGAACGCAGATCAATCAGAAATTTACTTAAATCACCCAACTTGGGGTTTGCTCTATCGAGTTTGTATCGTTAGCGAACACCAAGAACTATTCACTACTCTTTATGCTCAGCGGTTATTTTTTGTAGTGACGACGGAAGCAAAAGGGCTGAAATTTGAACCGCTAGGACGTTCTGAAGCGCGGATGCTAGTGGAAAATCGTTTACGGATGTTAAGGCGGAATGGGCAATTGGGAGAGTACGATCAGTTGTTGAAAATTTTACAACGTACCTTCCAATGATTAGTTCCATCAGCGAACAAATTATCCAAATTCAGGCAACATTACCAGATTCTGTCCGTTTGCTTGCTGTCAGCAAGCAAGTACCAGTCACCGCCATCCGTGAAGCTTATGCCGCCGGAGTGCGAGATTTTGGTGAAAGTCGGATTCAAGAAGCGGCGCAAAAGCAAGACGAGTTACGAGACTTACCAAATATTACCTGGCACTTTATTGGTCGTTTGCAAGGGAATAAGGCGAAAAAAGCGCTACAGCAATTCCAGTGGATTCATTCTGTAGATAGTTTAAAGTTAGCAGAGCGTCTCAATGAATTGGCGTCAGAATTAGCTGTAAGTCCACAGATTTGTTTGCAAGTGAAAATACTCAGCGACCCAAGTAAAACTGGTTGGACAATCCCGCAACTCAAATTAGACTTGCCGCAACTAGACCAATACAAAAGTTTACAAATTCAGGGTTTGATGACAATACCTCCACAAAATTTGTCGCCGGCAGAAATCTTGGATGTATTTGAAAGTACTCAGGCATTACTACGTGAAATCCAGGAGCAACATTGGTCGCATATTCAGATGCATGAGTTGTCAATGGGTATGTCTGGAGACTATCAACTAGCAGTGCAAGCAGGCTCAACAATGGTGCGTCTAGGCACAATTCTGTTTGGCAGTCGGCAGTTACCTCCTAGTAATATTACTGAGTAAAATGTGCTAGTTTGACTTTGGTATATATACTAAAATTTGGCGCAAAATCTTTTCAAGAGGTGGCAAAAGATATAGCATTGACAAACGAACTCACGCCTACAAGCTGGTAAAAGCTAGAGTGAGGTGTCCGGATGAAGCAGTTAATCTCAAGTTAACTACTAGGATCTGGATTCCCAGCGACAAGGAAGGCGATAAATTTGATTAAATTGTCAAATTGATTGCGTCTACAGTTGCTCAAATCACTTTTACCCAGTTAACTAGATGACTATAACTGTGAGTCGCAAGGGAGAGTAACAATGAACAATATCTTTACCAAGCTTCGAGACTTTGTTGGTTTGAACGAGCCAGCAGAATACGAGTATTACGAGGAAGAACCAGAAGCTGAAGGGTACCAAAATCTCTATCAGCAGGAAAATTCCCAACCCACACCAGAAGAAGCCAATCGGCAGCAAAATCGCCGCTGGCGCGATCGCGCTCCCATTGGCACAGAAGTAGAAACAGCAACGACAACACCAACAATGAATAATGTGATTGGTATGCCTGGAGCCGTTAACGGGATCTCCGAAGTTTTGGTTATGGAACCGCGCACATTTGAAGAAATGCCTCAGGCGATTCAAGCCTTGCGCGAACGTAAGTCAATTGTTTTAAATTTGACAATTATGGACCCGGATCAAGCACAACGGGCAGTAGATTTTGTTGCCGGTGGTACTTATGCCCTTGACGGTCATCAAGAAAGAATTGGTGAAAGTATCTTCTTGTTCACACCTAGCTGTGTTCAAGTTAGCACCCAAACAGGTGTGGTTCACGAAGTCCCACAACCTCAAGCTCGTCCAACACGTCCGACATCTCCCACACCAGCTTGGTCAAACGAAGGTGCTCGGATGGCACAATGAAGTTAGGGATTTTAGATTTGGTTTGAATCTAAAATCCATCCATTTTATTCAGGGTAGGAAGAATTGGCTGTCAAATTTGCTTTGATTGGTGGTGGGGTAATGGGACTCAGTCTCTTATCCCGCCTAATTGCTCAGGAAATCTACCACCCAACAGAGGTGCTCGTCAGCGAAAAAACGCCCGAACGTCGAGATTTCTTGGCACAACAATATCATGTGGCGGTGACAGCCGATGGTCGCTTTTGTTGGGATACGGCAGAGGTGGTATTTTTGGCAGTGAAACCGCAGGTATTTGGGGCGGTAGCCAAAGAATTTGCCCAAGTTCAGATTTCTCACTCACCTTTGGTGATCTCTATTTTGGCTGGAGTGCCTTTAAGTCAGTTAGAAGCCGCTTTCCCAAAACTGTCAGTGATTCGGGCGATGCCAAATACACCAGCGACTATTGGGGCGGGAATGACAGCTTTAGCTTACGGTTCTTATGTCAACGCCGCCGAACAAGAAATCGCCCAAAGATTGTTTCGCGCTGTCGGAGAAGTCGTAGAAGTTCCAGAAACCTTGATGGACGCAGTTACAGGACTATCAGGTTCGGGACCGGCTTATGTTGCTTTGCTTGTAGAAGCACTTGCGGATGGTGGGGTAGCAGCTGGTTTACCACGCGCGATCGCGTACCAATTGGCTTTGCAAACGGTTCTGGGGACATCCCAGTTATTAAAAGAAACAAAAATTCACCCCGCCGAACTTAAAGATCGCGTCACTAGCCCTGGTGGAACCACGATCGCGGGGATTGCGGAGTTAGAACGGGCGGGATTTCGCTCCAGCTTGATTGAGGCGGTGAAAGCTGCAACTAAGCGATCCCAAGAATTGGGAAATAACTAGATGTAACGAGACATCGTGTTTAAGTTGACAAAAGAACAGCTAATATAGTAGACAATTTCCTAATATTTATGATTAAGTGAATTATTCTCAACAGTCTAGAGAAATTGACCTGAAATCTATCTTTCCGTTCGAGTTGGATGAGTTTCAGCACCAAGCGATCGCCTCCCTTAACGCTGATCGCTCAGTAGTTGTCTGTGCGCCAACCGGCTCAGGCAAAACACTAATTGGCGAATATGCGATTTACCGAGCGCTAGCACGCGGACGCAGAGTCTTTTATACAACCCCACTAAAGGCTCTTTCTAATCAAAAACTGCGCGACTTTCGCGAGAAATTTGGCAATGATTCGGTAGGGCTACTTACAGGGGATAGTTCGATCAACCGAGATGCACCGATCTTGGTGATGACAACCGAAATTTTCCGCAATATGCTTTATGGCACACCGATTGGTGAAGTCGGCACTTCTTTGATTGGGGTAGAGGCGGTAGTGCTAGATGAATGTCACTACATGAACGATCGCCAGCGCGGTACGGTTTGGGAAGAATCAATTATTTATTGTCCCCGTGAAATTCAGTTAGTTGCTCTATCCGCTACCGTGGCTAATAGCGATCAACTCACAGACTGGCTGAATCACGTTCACGGACCAACCGACCTGATTTACTCAGATTTTCGCCCAGTTCCACTGTCATTTCACTTTGGTAGTCCTAAAGGATTATTTCCCTTACTGAGTGAAGACAACACAAAAATTAATCAAAGATTAAAACTTAAACGTGGTGCAGGTGATCGGAGTCGCGATCGCGCCAGACCGGAAGCACCTGGTTTGGTTACTACCCTCAATCAGTTGCAAGAACGGGACATGTTACCAGCAATTTACTTTATCTTCAGCCGCCGAGGTTGTGATAAAGCGGTAGCAGATGTTGGCGATTTATGGTTAGTCAATAATGAAGAATCTCAAGATTTACGTTGGCAAATTGACGAATTTTTAGCCAAAAATCCTGATGCTGGACGCGCTGGACAAGTGGCTCCTTTGTATAAAGGAATCGCCGCTCACCATGCCGGAATTTTACCAGCTTGGAAAGGTTTGGTGGAAGAACTATTCCAGCAAGGATTAATTAAAGTTGTCTTTGCGACAGAAACCCTAGCCGCTGGAATTAACATGCCAGCTAGAACCACAGTTATTTCTAGCCTCTCTAAGCGCACCGATAGTGGACATCGACTGCTGAATGCCTCCGAGTTCCTCCAGATGGCAGGTAGAGCCGGTCGGCGGGGGATGGATAAACAAGGTTATGTAGTGACGCTGCAAACCCCTTTTGAAGGCGCAAAAGAAGCCGCTTATTTGGCAACATCTAAGCCTGACCCACTAGTTAGCCAATTTACGCCTAGTTATGGGATGGTATTGAACTTACTACAAACCCATACCCTAGAGCAAGCCAAAGAACTGATTGAGCGCAGTTTTGGGCAGTACATGGCTACCTTACATTTACGACCGCAAATGGAAGAAATTACCTTAATCGAAGCTCAAATCGGCGATATCCAAGCCCAAATTGAAGCAGTTGGTGAAAGTGAATTAGCTGTTTACGAGAAATTGCGGCAACGGTTAAAAGTCGAGAAGCAGTTATTAAAAACACTGCAAGAACAGGCTCAGGAAGCCCGCGAAGCGCAATTAAGTATGATGTTGAGCTTTGCGATGTCTGGGACGGTCTTAAGCCTCAAGAGCAAAAATCTCGCCGTTTCTCCTCACCTACCAGCAGTGTTGGTTGGGAAAACTCCTGGTACAGGTTATTCTCCTTTCTTGGTCTGTTTAGGGCGAGATAACCGTTGGTATGTAGTATCAACTGTAGATGTGGTGGATTTATACGCGGAGTTACCGCGAGTAGATGTGCCAGAAAGTCTTTTCCCGCCGAATGAACTGCCTTTAAAACCAGGACAAACTTGTAGAGGTACAGAAGAAACTATCGCTATTGCCCAACTTATTCCTGATGAGCCTGCGGCGGCGATCGCTTTACCTCCAGAAGTTACCGAACAACTTAGTCGCATTCAAGGTGTACAAGAGCAACTAGAGGCTCACCCACTCTACCAATCAGGGAGTGGTGGTTCTTTACTGAAACGTAAAGCCCGGATCGCCCAATTAGAAACAGAATTGGAAGAGTTGCAAGCACAAGTTGGTCAACAATCCCAACGCCATTGGGAAGAGTTTTCGAGTTTAATCGATATTCTTCAACATTTTGGTTGCTTACAGGACTTGGTGCCGACAGCTTTAGGGCAAACTGCAGCCGCAATTCGTGGTGATAATGAATTGTGGGTAGCTTTAGCGCTAGCTAGTGGCGAACTTGACAATATCGATCCGCAGAATTTAGCAGCAGCAATGGCAGGGTTGGTCACAGAAACTCCTCGTCCAGATAGTTATGTGCGTTTCGATCTCAGTGAAGAAGCCACAGAAGCTTTAGTGAAACTGCGAGGATTGCGGCGGCAATTGTTCCAAATGCAACGTCGTTACAATGTAGCATTACCGATTTGGTTAGAGTTTGAACTAATTGCTTTGGTTGAACAATGGGCATTAGGTGTGGAATGGACGGAACTCTGTAGTCGCACAAGTTTAGACGAAGGCGATGTCGTCAGACTATTACGGCGGACACTGG
>Ga0209512_1001381_pt1 | contig 30151 bp, 32 predicted proteins | sample frozenSSSSmetaG_FD_184142 | JGI IMG/M metagenome (GOLD analysis project Ga0209512, IMG submission 184142) | Glacier valley bacterial and archeal communities from Borup Fiord, Nunavut, Canada, to study Microbial Dark Matter (Phase II) -... | ecosystem: Environmental > Aquatic > Freshwater > Ice >...
ATAGATGAAGTAAAAGTAATTGATTGATTAACTATGCTATGGACCATCCTTCTCTTGATATAGGTGGCCGTGACAAAGGCTCAAAGAGCCGATGGAACTATGCATGGAATCATCCATGCATGACGTGAAGATTCTCCAAAGTGAGAATCCCCGGGTGCCTACAGACAGGCACCAAACCTCTTTATCCAACAGCAAACACAGCTATTGGAAGTAAGTGAATACCTCCAACGCATGTTTGGGCCTCTTCAAATTCACGAATGAAGTTGAATTCCGGCCTGCCAGGCGTCTTAATCCTTCTGGAAAACCTAAACCATTTGTGATTTTCGATATCCGCAACAGACGAAGCGCCACGACTCCATGAGCTTGAGGTCTTTGAGGTAGTCCGAGTGTTTGGGATATCAGATGGCCGAACTGTGTAGAGTTTGGCCCTACCGAGCTGCCAATTGGGGTGTTCCACATCCATTTCGGTGCATTCACATCTCTTCCATCCAAGATTTTGGTTCTCTTTTGCTCCAGTTGATCTAGCCATCGTTTAGACTAGACACTCGAATAGAACAAGCTGGTGAGAGCAATATTTTCCTCTCCAAACTTGCTCGTTCAAGGTGACTGCTTTCAAATCTGGTATAGGAACTGCTGTGCCGCTTCAGCCTTGTGCTTGGCGAGAAGCACTGCCCTGTAAATCCTTCGACTTCGACATCGTTGGTCGTTCTCTTGATCCAGATCCGTCTCTCTCTTTTTTTTCGACTTCTTGTCTAGATCATTCGTTAAGCCTTCGAGCTCGCGCTCATTTATTTGATCTCCTCCCCTCTACCTCTACCATTCCTTCACCCACCCCTCAGCAACAGAGCCTGCGCTCCCGTTGACCTCTCTCTCCTCCTCATCCCCAAAATGCTTTCCTCCATGCGCGAGTACATTGCAGAAACATAGGACGATCCATCACTTGCCTCGCGCGCCCGGACAATTGCCTGCATAGCTGCATTCTGTCTGCATGCCCCCTGAGCCTGTTCTCAGCCATAAGCTACGGTCTTGCGATCGTTGTCAGGCTTGCGATTAATGGGTTTACTTTGCTTTGCATGGCGTTGGCGTTGTGGAAGTTGGCTGATATGAGTGGGCAGAAGGAGGTTTTTCGAAGGACGTAAGTGTAGAAATGAATGCAAAAGTGATTGAATTGATTGATTATCTAGACTAGGAAAAGGCTCTCATAATATAGAGGGCCTGAAACAAAGGCTCAAAGAGCCATGCACGGAGGATTCTTATGAATTCTCCAAACAGAGAAGAATCCCCGGGTGCCTACAGGCACCAAACCCAAACCCCCTTTATTCAACAGTAAATTCCTCTTCTCTGGCAGACGTGAGGCATTGTAGGAGAATTTTGCTGATGTTAGACAGGTTTAAACACATCCATTTCGATCACGTGATCTATTCATACTGAGCGTCTATGCATCTACGTACTTTATACTCCTGAGAAGCAACTTTGGACATAGATTTTGGCTTCGGTTTTTGCATTTGTGGTGGTCTTTCTTAACGCTGGCGGATATCTTTGCCTTTGTTTCGGCATAGATCTTGACTCGGGGTAACGGTGGGGTTGTGTTCTTGACTTGATGTATGATATAGTGGACTGTCTAAGTTGAGATAGAGAAACTTTTTGAGTGGGAGTGCATGGGGAATCTGTAAAGTTTTGAAAGTATTCTTGGAATCAGGCTGCGAAGTTGAGCTCCTGTCATAGCTGAGTTGAAGGGATGATGCTCGGAGGGCGAGTTGCAGGAAGGAGCGTTACGGACGTAGCAAAAGACCAATGATAATAAATCCTTTTCCATCTCAAAAGCCCCGATACTTGTATTTCTGTCGGATTTATAGGCGTTTACACATGAATCTGCAATACTCGTTTTTTCAGAGTTATAATAAAGTGAGACATTGTGACATCCGCATGCGCATTCTGCGCATCCGAACCCTTGAACGGCCGCAACGCCGCGTCATCCAACGTCTCCTTCAGCTGTCTAGCGAGAGATGAGTTCAATATAAAATCACGAATCCCCACGTTTGAGAATCTCAACTTGAGCTATCCCGCATATATCCTCACAGAATACAGTTAGAATGGTAGCCCTTGATATTGTCAAGGCAAGCAATGCACGTCTCCGTGAACTCGGACCGGGTCTCGTCGCCTTATTTGGTACCACCCTCTCTTTTCCCACCTGACTTCATGTAGATACTAACTTTCTCAAGTTGGCGGTACATCAGGAATTGGTGAAGGAACACTTAAAGCATTTGTTCGCAATACCACATCGCCACATGTCTACATTGTAGGCCGTAGCGCGCCAGCCGCCGAACGCATCATCGCTGATTGCAAGAGCTTAAACAGCGATGGGAAAGTCGAATTCTTGAAGGCGGATGTGTGTGAATTGAAGGAGGTGGATAGGGTCTGTGAGGTAATTAAGGGGAAGGAACAGAGAGTCAATTTATTAGTACAGACGCAGGGGAATATGAATCTGAGGGGAAGGGATGGTAAGCTCTTCTATGATGTGAATAATCATGTTTATGAGCATACACTAACACTAAATCTAGAATCACCCGAAGGTCTTGATCGGAAATTCACTCTAAACTACTATTCCCGCATGCGCTTCACCTCCAATCTCCTCCCTCTCCTCCGACCCACGCCTTCAACATCCCACCCCCAGTTCTCCCGCGTACTCTCAGTCCTAGCCGGTGGTCACGAAGCCTCCATCAACCTCTCCGACATCTCTCTCAAGACCTCTTTCTCTGTCGCCAATTGCGCGGCTCACAGCATCACCATGAATTCCCTTATGGTCACTGAATTCGCATCTCGTAATCCTGGAATCTCGTTCGCACACTCCCATCCTGCGTTTGTGTCGACATCTCTTGCGAGGGAGCTGCCTATCTGGGCGCGACTTCCAATGAAAGGATTGACGCCGTTGCTTAGGCCATGGAGTGTTAGTGTTGAGGAGACGGGCGAGAGACAGTTGTTCATTGCCACCAGTGGACTGTTTGCTCCGAGGGAGGGTGTGCCTGGTGCGAAAATTCCGAAGGGATCAGAGATCGTGAAGGGAGCAGATGGAGTCAATGGGAGTGGTGGCTACATTGTTAATTGGGATGGCGAGGTCGTTGGGAAGCCGATTGTGAAGAAGTACATAGAGGAGGGATTGGGGGAGACAGTTTGGGAGCACACGATGAGGACATTTGAGGAGGTTGCAAAGATTAATAAAGGTAGAAACTAGACTAAATGAGTGGCATGAGATAATTAGATTATCTACCCTCTTAATACTACTTAGTATCTAGCCTCTAATTTTAATAGCACACTTAAATTATGTTAAGCTTTTTATTAACAATATCCACACAAATTACAACTACACTAAATCCTTAATTAGGCGATTAACCTATAAGTTACTTATATATAGATCCCTTTTCTCTCTCTCTTTTCCCCTTTTTCTCTTTTCCTTCTTTCTAAACTAAATCTAGCACCTTAACTTTATATAACTTACTTTATATAATTATAACACTAATATTCTCCCCTCCGACTTCGGGTTACATAAGTTTTGCAAAACGACGGATTTGAACATAGCGTCTTCAAGGAAGAGTGAATGGGCTTCTCCAAAAAGGCGAATATGCTGCATATGAACACTTAAGGAGAAGAGAGTTCAAGTCAACAAGAGAGTTCAAGTCAAGAAGAAAAATCCTTAAGATGATTAAGGAAATTCGCAGGACGACCACGAGCTCTATAGGACGCACTTCCCGAGGGCCAACCACCCCGCTTAACTGTTAGAATGAGAGGCATCTGGGTGATGATGACTGCTGTCCCCGTGAGAATATGAGAATTCCACGGAGACGACGGCTCAATGCATGAGGGTTCTCAAGCCCTCACAAACGCCGTAGCAGTCCATGTAGCTTAGATAGCTTTATTCAATCAATTCATTCTTTTGCATTCATCTTTTACTCTGCTACGCTACCTTCGTGGCTATTTGCAACATTAACTAGCAGTACCTTCTCCTGCGGAAGTAGATGTATATGCTATTTTTGTATGAATGCAGCAGAATGCAGCTTGCACGCAATGGGGTGGGATGAAATGAAATCCCAGCGGCGCTCACTTCGGAGGCCGAATCATAGTAGAGACTTGTTCCATGTCTTAGGTTCAAATACTTTAATATATTCCCAGTAGCGATGACCACAATTGTGCAATATTTGAGTAATTTTGATACATGAATTCTATAGAACATGATCGGTACTCTTCATGTGAAGGAAGCTGTCTTGTTCCATTGCATGCATGTCTCATGTATCGTCATGTAGTCATCAGGATACTGTGCCATTTGTTGACCAGACTTCCACGCAGGCTTTTTCAGCATCCGAATGAATTCGTAGAATATGCAACTTTCCCTCAAGTTAGCGGTTCAGTTCTCCGCTCGCATGAATATCTAGGACCTGGACTATAACGCTTTCACTCACTCATAGTCTACGTCTATGTCTTCATGCATATAATATATATACATATATATTCATCCATCCACTCAAGGATACCAGGGGCAGACATATTACTGGTAAGTTAGATAACAGCAAGTACGTTATGTGTTTCGAACTTTGTGTTTAAGAGCGAGACAGACGGAACCGACATCTCAAAAGCTCTTGTGAGCTCATCGTCAATACTACAGACAATGGCAGATAATGCCGCGGCAATAGACACGAAGAAAGACGTCAGTAGAATCTGCTATAGATGTTAGGCTTGGAACTCCACAAGTTCTCCGCAAACGACCTTCAACAGGCGCCATTGTAGAGGCAGGGCAGAGTAAAAAGAGGGTCCATACGGATGGGAAGGAGAACGTGAATGGAGATGGGCAGATTGAGACGGGAGAACAGGAGAGTAATGAAGAGGAAATAACCTTCTTGAATCCTTGCGAGTTACAGGTATGTCAACGCAAGTCGTTTCCGACATTATAAATTTCTAACTATGCATCTAAGAGCGAGATGCCAGACAACTCGAACATGAGCTCTTCGAAAGCAATTGCCACGTTAACAGCACTTCCGTTTCAACACACCAGATTACGTCCACTTAATTATCCTCGATCGCAAATGCATGCGAGGTCGACGGAAGAGGATATAAATGCAAGCGCTCAGTGGCAGATACAGCTGGTATTGAATGGTAAGGCAGATGCAGCTCAGAGGATCCCGTCTGAGCTGCCGCCTACATTTGTCTTTCTAATTGCAGACACTATGCAATTCGAGACCCTGTTATCTCCTTCATTTTTTCATAATTTGACAGAGAAAGAGAAAGAGAAAGAGCATTTTTGCTCTGCGTTCACTTATCTTCAAAGTTGGACATCGATGGAGGAAGACTTGTCTAATTTCGCTTCAATAGAAGATCTCTCCATGTTACGAAAGTGGACGATCAAAGACATGAAAAGCTATGGAATTGGCTTTTCGAGGCAAGTCTGAAAGGAGCTTCCTTTATACTAAAAGCTGCCAACTCATGTAGGTTCTTCAACCAACTCGGATGAGGTTGGAAGACTGATGAGTAGGAATGGGATCTCTAAAAGTTCTGCAACGAATTAGATAGAGGAACATTTGTGTACGTTCTACTGGCGATGATTTGCATGTATGTTTGTCGATGCGTACTCAATGACAATTTCGTTTGCAGCCGTCACTCAAACGCTGTATAACTTGTAAATCCCATGTTCCAGGCTCAGATAGCACGATTTGGGCTCGTGTTCTCCTCATGCTCATGATCCCGAAGCATTTCCAAAAACCTGAATGCACGAGGTACTGCATCAGCTGACGTGTGTCATCCAACTTCACCACACGCCGTCCATCCATCAACGTTCATCCTTCTTGTTTTCCACCACGAACAGCAAGTTGCCCTTGCGCGAATCTAGTCAACCATCGCATTCTCACGAACACTGAGCCCTCGCATGCTACCAGGCCATCGCACGCCATCAATTGCCTCGCCAGCTCTCCGTCCACTTGGTCCTCGAGGCATCTCAATCGGTCCTGGCGCGCTGCCCACATTCAATCATCCGACATCTCATGACAATCTTTCTCACAATACGGCTTTGGATCGGCACGAAGCTCTTTAGCAAGCTCGGGCCCATCGTAGTCAGAGTGAGTCGGGGAAGGATCATCAAAGGGTTATGTGACGCCACAGAACTTGAAGCCTTAGAGCTTGTCGCTAAGCACACGTCAATACCAACGCCGAAGGTTTACAAAATCCATCGCCATGCTGGACGCCTCTATATTGAGATGGAGTATATCCCCGGCATGGATCTTCAGACTGCATGGCAGTGTGGTCATTTATTGCCAGAAGAGAAGAAACACATCGTAGAAGAGATTGCTCTTTATTTTAAACAGCTACGAAGTATGGAGCCACTACAAGAGCAAGCAGTCGGTTCTGCGCTTCTCAAGCAATGCCTCGATCACAGAGTCGGGTCGCCTCTTTTTGGACCTTTTAAGAACCATGGGGAATTTCATTCTTTCCTCAGGAGACACATCCCGCTTGACAAGTGCGCTGAAGTATTCAGCGAGGAAGTCGCACGCTGCCATTCCCGAAAATATCGAAGCTGCTTCACCCATGCAGATCTTTGCCCGCGAAACATTATAGTAAATGGTGGAATGGTTGCTGCGATAATTGATTGGGAATTTGCGGGTTGGTATCCAGAATACTGGGAGTACACCAAAGCCCACTTTGGACGCATTAACATGCCGGACTGGTACGAACAATTTGAGAATGCTGTGACGAGGTATGATGATGAGTTGGCAGCTGAGCGTACTCTGTGGAGACCGTGCGACCAACCAGGCACGGTCGTGAGAGCACTGGGAATTTAAAGTCCTGTGCCATTCACTATCTAATAGAAGTGACATCTTCTCCAAACACAGCCTCGCAGGGTTCCAAGCAAGCACATCCAGGCTACATAGGTCGACTGGTGAAATTTACAATGTCTGAGGTGGTTGCTGTTTGGCTCATACGCTTGTCAGCATAACTGAGAGCGTAGACCATAAACTCGTTCAAGTCAAATCGATCGGCCAGCCCAATGTCTTGCAGCGTGCGAATGGCGTTCATCACCCAATTTACGCAGTTCTGCTCCGGCACCACGTCTTTTTGTGGAACAGGAATGGATTGAAGACGGATTTCTATCTCAGAGTAGGTGATTTCCTGAGGTGCCTTTCCAATCATCACCATGGCGAGGAGGTGACTACCAAGTCTTGGATTAACGTTGACACTGGTCCGAAAGTGCCAGTTTCGATTTGGGTTGCGATCAGTTAAGGTTTGGGGGTCCGGGACAGCCCCATCGGAAACGTCATACCCATAGCAATCTCGTCCCGTAGTATTCTTGGGCGAAATGACGATTCCCCAATGGTATGCTGCATAGCCCAGTCGCTGTCTGTGTTCTCCATGTTGTTGAAGCTCGTCGCCGTCTTTCGTGAGGATGATCCAATCTACTGAGTTCATGAGCTAAAACCTCAGTGAACAGGATGGAATACGATCTGATTAACCCACAAACGGCTTGTAGCTCCCAGATGGCGTGCTATAGTGTAATATGGATGGGCCCGATGGGACTTCACTGAAGTTTATATCGAGCTCGGCATGGAAATGGCATACCAACAATGGTCGCGGTCATGCTACTAACAGAAGGAAGGGATACACGGACTTGGATGCCAGCATGCTTCCACCAATTACGCTGAGGCGATGCAATCATGACGTCGTCGCTACAGTGTTACCCCTCCTATTCTGCCTTATGTGCTCCTTCTCAATGGCGGCACTCAGGGTGCCTGCACAGAACTTCCATAGCTGCTAAAATAGCAAATGCGAACAAGACACATAGATATCGGGAATGATGTAGTAGGTTGAAGCCAATGTCCGAGGAGACAGCGCAAGTGATTTAATTTAACATCGCATCTCTTTAGGAGCGGTAAGGAATATACTGTTTCGCCCATAATTGGCTTGATGCAAAGTACTATGTCACTGGGCCACCAACCAGGCGTTAGGTGAAAGCTGTTGTTAGCCTATCAAGGCTACACAAGGTTGTGTGCATGCAATGATACCTTAAAATTGTACTAGTATAATTGTACTAGTGCATCTGTATCTAAAGTCTAGAAACTATCTATTTTAAGGTTCTAAGATAGTAAGTTGTAACTATGTTAATAATAGTGTCATACTAGTAGAATTTCTCTTCGAAGGTAGTCCTTATAAAAGATATAATTACTTCTTACAGCTATTGTTCATATAACTTAAGTAATAGAGTAATGTATTCTATTAATTAGAACCCCCCCCTTCCCCGTTTTTTTAAATAACTTTGAAGGTTAGGTAGAGATGTAACCTTTAAAAACGCACCTTATATCTCGTTTAATATCACTCATACTACTTGCGACATCATCCGACCTAGCGGTCTAACGCCTGACTCTGACACATCTGATAATACACGCCTCTCCGTGCGAGCAACTCTCCGTGGCTTCCCTTTTCAAGCACTTTTGCTCCCGTTCCCGTTCCGCTGTTACCAAGGACAAAGATAACATCGGCGTTCTGGATCGTTGCAAGTCGATGGGCGACAACCACCATCGTCCTCCCTTTGCCTGCCCTTTCAAACGCTGCTTGAATTAGCTTTTCTGACTCGCTGTCCAGACTCGATGTGGCTTCGTCAAGCAAAAGGACCTGCGGGTTGCGGATGAGTGCGCGCGCGATTGCGATGCGTTGTTTCTGCCCACCAGAGAGAGCAACGCCCTTGCTGCCGATGTCGGTTCCGTAGCCCTCAGGGAGAGATGTAATGAAGTCGTGGATCTCGGCGTCACGACAAGCCTTCTCCATCTCTTCATCGGTCGCATCGTCGACACCGAGTAGGATATTCTCCTTGATCGTGCCTTGAAAGAGTGTCGCTTCTTGCGCCACAAGTGATATCATCATGCGATACTCCTTGACGTCGAGCTCGGAGATGTCATTTCCATCGAACATGATAGAGCCACTGCTGACTTCGTAGAACTGCTCCAATAACGAGATAATTGTGCTCTTTCCACAACCTGAAGGTCCAACCAACGCTGCAAACTGTCCCTTTTTGATGTTCATGCCGAGATTTGCAAAGATGGGGATGTCTCTTGTTGGATACATGTATTGTACGTCTTTGAATTCGATTTCGACGCCTCCTTTGGCTTCCATTGTCCTTCCGGCGCCCTTCTTGTTCATTTCTCTCAGACTCAAGATGCGATTCGCAGCGGCTGCAGCCTGAGCGATATTTGGTCCAAAGCTCATCCAGTTTCCTGCGGCTTCTGCCCCTTGGATAATTGCAGTATAGATAATGAACCACTGTTTGATTCCATATTCTCTTTCTGCAAGCAATTTTCCTCCATACCAGAACGTCAAGGCCATACAAAGCAGATTCGCGCTATCACTTAGCGAAAAAATTAATGTGCTATAGCTAGATTTTCTCTCGCTGCTGTGGACGTGCTCTCTCAACAGTGTCTCGTAGCGTTCGCAGATCATATCTTCAAGTGTTAGAGACGTCACTGTTCTCACAGCACCAAAAGCTTCTGAAGCAAATTTTGAACTCTCTGCGAAGACGGCAGCATTCATCTTTTCAAACAAAACTTCGTATCTGAAGCGATAATAGCCAGCTGTGAAAGTGATTGGAAGTGCAGCGGCCAGAGCAACGAGTGCGAGTTTCCATCCAACAACCAGTCCAAGTATAATGCAAGCCGTGAGAGAAATTATGGCAATGTAAACCATTCCCATGTTGGTTCCCATTAGTTCTTGTAGTTGGGTTGGATCAGACGAAAGACGAGAGACCAGGCTTCCCGTTGAATTCTGATCAGCATCAAAGAATCGAACGGGTTTCTGAATGACACCTTCGAAGTACTGCTGTCGATATGTATTGGCAATGTTCTATTCAATTAGCCAGTTGTGCATTCAAGTGTGTTCAAGTTTCCACGTACCACAGAGAGTGTATTCGAACTCCAGCCCATTATAAAGTATGCAATGCCCACACCAATCGCAAGATATACGAAGGCCAGAGCCCAGTATTCGCTTGCATAAGTCATGCCTTGGCTGTCTCCGGGATATTCGCTGAAAACAGTAATGACACTCGCCATTAAATACGCACTGGCAGGAACAGCGGCTACAGAGTCAGATTGAACAATATAATCAAGTGTTGTTGGGCTTACCTGCTCCGCCAGCTGCACCTAGAATCGTCAAAAACAACCATGGTAGATACGTTTTATTTTCAACAAGCAACAATCCAAAGCTTCGAAAGACGTCTTTTCGTTTATGTACGATCTCAGTTTCGGTGGCTTGTGCAACTTTTTCAAATTCTTCTTTGGCCTCTGTGGAAGTCGACGACTCCTCTTCAATCTCCCATTCTTTGATATCTCCCATCATGATCTGCTGCGCATGAACAAGGTTATGATACACTCCATCACGAATACTAACTAGCGCTTCGTGAGATCCTTGTTCAATAACCTTTCCCTTAGCGACAACGATGATTTTATCCGCTTTCTTGATCGTTGAAAGCCGATGCGCTATAGTAATGGTGGTTCGATCTTTGGCTACTCTATCAAGTGCAGCTTGTACGATTCGCTCTCCTCGAACATCGATGGCACTGGTTGCCTCATCAAAAATTAAGATCTGAGGACGCTTCACAATGGCTCGTGCAATAGCAAGTCTTTGACGTTGGCCACCGCTCAGTTTCATTCCGCTCTCGCCAACCTGTGTATCATATCCCTAAATAGTCAGCAAGTTGACCCCATAATCAACAACCTCTAACTCACAAGTGGCAATCTAGAAATAAACTCATCCGCAAAAGCTTCCTCGCAGGCTTCCTTAACTCGTGCTCGTCTTGTTGTTTCGTCCGCATTCTCCCATTCTGTTCCAACCAACCCGTAACTAACATTGGCGAAAATTGTATCGTTGAAAACGAAAGGTTCCTGCTGAACAAGGCCAATTTGAGACCTCCACCACTTTACGCTGAGATCTTTTAGATTATGCTCCCCAATGGCGATAACGCCGCCTAGGACAACTGGATTCTCGCTGTTCGTAACTTTCCTCTGAGATCCTGGCGCTTTTTCTGCCGTCATCTCTGGTGTGAGCTGATACCATCTTTCGATTAGGCCAACAACTGTCGATTTTCCAGATCCCGAAGGTCCAACGATCGCAGTAAGCTTTCCTTTCTCGAAGGTTGCGCTGAAATCATCAAGGACTTTGACATGCGGTCGCGTGGGATATGCAAATGTGACGCCGTCAAATTTGATGTCATTGGCTGCCGAGACATCCCGATCGTTCAAACCATCCCTCGATATTGTAGGTCTATCAATCATATCGAAGAAGTCGGCCGCGGCTGCAGCGGACTTCATGGCCGCGTTCAATGGTGCAATAACGCTACCCAGCGACATGACGGATATCAAAACAGACATAAGGACACTTCAGTTGTCAGCCATGAAGCACGGTCTAAGTGATATGTGCATAATACTCACATCAGGACAGTTCCAACACTGTCGATACGCTTTTCACTATACAGCTTTACGCCATACCAGAATGTTAAGGCATAATCGGCGAAGATGACAAGAAATACAGGACCGATTTGGAGGCCAAACAGTGGGGATTCCTTCAATCCTCTTCGTTTTGCTTCGTCAATCCAGTGTTTGTGTCTCTGAGCGACTCGATTCTCTGCACCACAGGCAATGACCATGCGGATGGCCGCAATAGTCTCGCTCGCTATTGATGTAGCCTTTCCATTGGCGAAATCGATAGTTTTTTGAATCTTTAACCAAATCGGAATAACAATGGAGAATACAACGATGACAATAAGCAACGCTGAGCTTGTGACAAGAGTTAATTGCCAGGAATACTTGAAGGCAACAGCGAAAGATCCAATGATCAATGCTGAGAACTGTAGGAGAGTTCCCAGCTTGTCCGTAATGCCAATTTGCAGAGTATTGGCGCCGCCCGTAATCGTTTGAGCTGCTTCCCCAGAAGGCAATTTATCCAATTCGGAGATTGACTGTGCGAATAGTGCTTTCACATAATCAAGTCTAATTGAGGCTGAGAGGCGTGTTCCAACACGACGGAATGAATACTGAATATATCAGAGCACGTTGAGATCGGGAACGTATGAGATGCTTACCATCGAAACATACACAAGCACAAACTTGCCAATAAACAAGTATACGATATAGAGCCTGCAAAATATCAGCAATGTTAGTCGTGAAGTATCGAAATACTGACGTGTTCTTATTAATTTCGCTTTGCAGTAACGCTGAGGAAAAGCCTACTCCAGGAACCGACGCAGCACTAAAGCTGCTAACCAGGTTTCCGAAGACGATGTTCATCAATGGTAAGGTCTGACCATCAGCCATATCCCAGCACACGATGGTGAATACTTACAATTCCCGCTCCCATTGCCGCGGTGGCTCCCGCAGTGAGGAGCAGGAAGTCCATCTTCCTTCCATAGGAAAATATCCTCTATCCTTGGCATCAGTAGTGGACATGTTATATTATCGACACTTACAATGTAATGTCCAAAATTCGCTTTTGGCAACTGCTCTTCCTTATCTTGTCCCTCTGTTGTTTCCTGCTCAACTCCTTGCGTTCCCGCTGGCTGGATCACTGCGGTCTTTCCCTTTTCGAGGCCTGGAGAGACAGCATCGACGGCGTCGGCTTCTATGTCTTTGGACGGCATGCTGGCTGATTCTTGATAATGGCGACTCCAACATGAACTTTCCCCTCAACCATCAGACAACTGAGAGTAGATTGAGTCCAAGTATAAGAAGATGAAGCCGTATGACATCCCAAGAAGACACTTTAGAGTTGAGAAGCTCTGCCAAGGCCAAGACAATCCTTGTCAAGTTCCAGTTCGAGCGCAGTACCTTAGGCAGAACAAGAACAAACAGACCTTTTATAGGATTAACAAACAAGGAGAGCTGTGTGAAATGAGGATGAGGATGAGGATGAGGAATGAGGACAAAGTCGTAAGACTGAGATATTTTGCTTGTATTGAAACCAAGAACAGACAGATGTCAAGAAATTAGATGTCCCGTATTACGAAAACGCAGAGCCTTGGCTGGTATCTCGGGTTAATCCACTTCCGAAGGCAGCCCTTTGTTGGCAACGCACTCCTATTGTTCTCTCCCAGCCGACTCAAAGCGATATTAATGATGTAAAGTGCATAAGGTATGTTGTGCATCTCACCTCTTGCATCCACTCTCCTTGTTTGCCGTTTCGAGAAGAATGGAGACTTCATTACGTGCATGTCCTTGAGCTCCCTTCTCTACCCAGGGATCTGGATATGCCAGAGCATGCCGAAGCGCTCCAGGGCGATCTAATTTTTGCTACCGATCGATCCAGAAAGTGCAAACAAATCGAAATCCAATATCGGCCAGCTCCAGTCCGATCCTAAACTCCTGCTTTCCGTATCGCAAGCAATATAAGGTGCCTTATGGATGACACGATGCCTATCTTCCCAACAGAACAATGTCACAGCGTCGTCGGCTACGGTTAAATTCATCAACTCGTAATCGCGTCCCTCAATCACTCGCAGGATGATTCCAGTACCTAGTGGTCCAGCCACTGATGAGAGAAAAAAGAGCAATGCATTGATCTACATTGTCTACGAATAGCAACCATACACCCGAACTCCCCTTAAAACCCACCAACTCCAACTTAGTGGACTCTTACCTCTCCCCCTTCCTGTCCTTGCCCTGCCGCTTCACCGTAAACTCAGCTAATAGGCTCAGATGATCGCTCGGGAAGTGATAATTTGGGAACCCAGGCAGACGCTTCATATACTCCGCATCTACTGGTCCCAGCAAACCACTAACCTCGAGAGCGTTCGTCGAGTACCAGATATAATCCAAGATTCCTGTGTATCCTGGCGTGTAGTTGGTAAATGTTAACGCCTCAGGCGTGCCATTCAAGTTTGCGTAAGATGACCGCAGCGAGAATGGATGCTGCATCCCATCGCGTGTGAAATTTCCATACTGGTAACTTCCCATTTCTTTGTGATTTGGCTCGAGCGAACCGTGAGAAAGGAGCTCGTAAACTGCCGAATCGGGGGTAGAATTGAAGTCACCACAGACGAGCAGTGGTAGTTGCGTGCTGGTGTACTCCATCGATGGAGCTGGTTCGCCCTGATCCTCGTTGTCCATGCCGTAAGCCTTCTTGTCTTTGCAGGCAGGCCATCTTGCGTACTTGTCTGCAAGCTTCGTGACATTTTCCATCAGGATTGCAGTCTGAATAATCTTGACGTCCGCATATGCTGGATCCCAATAAATGTGCGCGTTGACCACAACCACTCTAGATCCCGTAAGTCGATTCTCGAAGAATGTCACCACAGAAATATTGTCTCTTGGCATGACACGGTTAAAGATGTCGTGTTGATTCTTCATGTCAGGTCGGTTGATTGCAATGTTGGCGAAGTCGATAAGTTGTTTATCGAGTAAGATCCACTTGTTACCCTTGTAGAAAGTGGCACATCCGTCGACTACCTTGGCGTCCTTCTCTGACATGGTTCTCGCTCTTGATTTTGGCCAGAACACTCCCTTATAGCCGTTGTAAGCCAGCTTCATACTGAAATATTCTTTGAAGCTGTCATTATCCACTTCCTGTAAGCAAAGGAAATCAGCATCTGAAGCTTGTATCTCTTGCAGAATCTGCTCCTTTCGGTAGTCCCAGCTCAAAGCGCCAGATGGTGTATATCCGTACAACTGCTGTGTAGCCATCTTGTAGCAGAGAGTATTGTATGAGAACACTTTGATACGTTCTTCGGACGAGGTGAGACCATCCTGAAGATCGAGCATCACTCGCGCAGGAGGTGGAAGCGGAACTAAAAATTAGCCTAGCTCGTCATTGAGTGCGTGGAAGAAAATCACCTGGTGCTTGCTCTCTCAAGTGGTGGATAAGAGCCTTGGTTCCATTCTCCATTATCTCTCGCTTCATTGAAGTATCTAGGGGGTTCCCTTCAATTCCCAACATTTCAAGCTGATATAATGAACCGAGCTCGTTTGGCAGTGTCCTGAGTTCATTGTCGAAAAGAAGGAGTTGCTTCAAGTAGACGCACATTCCAAGTTCTGGCGGCAGGTCTGTAAGCTGGTTGTTCGACGCGTCCAGGTATCTGAGTTGCCGCAGTTTTCCGATTGAAGCCGGAATATGTGTAATCTTGTTCGACGCGATATAGAGCTCATTCAGAAAGGTGTATGCGAACAACGGAGCCGTCAATACCCTTAAGCCTTGCCCACTGATGTCCATGTTATGCCAGTCTTGTCTTCTGACGGGTTCATCTTGGTTTGATGGCCGGCCTCTGTCCTCATTATCCTCCGTTGTCGCCACCTCCGTAGATATGCTTCGATTCTCATGTCCCTTTGTCCTGGCATAATGATTTGGGGCGTGTTGATCGATCATTATATTATGCGCGCGCTCAGTTTCCTTGTAGAGCTTCAGTTGCTCTGCCCAGTGCTCGTTTATCTGAACCTGGCTTCCTCTTTGAGCCGCGACATGGCTATTCTGGCTGGTAGGCGTAAAGCTTGGAGTAGAGTTTGACAAGACTCCTGAGGAATAAGTTGTATGGTGACTAACATTGCCATTCGTGTGTGTGTGGTCTTGATGATGCTGATTAAGAGGCTGTTGATGAGATGCTTGATGCTGAAAATTGTACATTATAGGCATCCTGTTCCCGGTAGAGGGTCGGCCATGTTGCCCTTGCTGGTGACCTTGGCTAAACATGCTGTACAGTCGTTCGGCGGGAGGCTGTGTCGGAGATCGTGATGGAGATGGGGATGGTGCGTCTGATATGAATGTGGATCGTATCGGTGGAGAAACGTTTCGTAAATGCCTCGTCTGTTGATGCTGTTGTTGTGAATGTGGATAGTAGTAACTTCCTGCGCTCGCCTGCGGAAACCTGTAACCATCGGCCATCTAAACGCGCCGACGGTCTAGGAGTTGGGTTGGGCTCCGCGCTCAGCGTACTTCAGAAAGGGTGGTGGTCGAGCGTGTCTTGGTATTCTGTTGCGGCACATGTGTGTTCTTGTGCTCTTTCTGTCGCATCGACGAGGGCGAGAGGGCGAGAGGGCGAGAAGGCGAGAAGGCGAGGGTGCTTCGAGATGTGCCAGGAAGTGGGTGGCAACAATACACCTGGCTCTCGACAGTCCCCCAGGTGAGGCCGGGGAATGGATTATCGCTGATCCACAGAATATCCCGTCGTTTGTCTCTCAATTGTGATGTTCTTGCAAAACGGTCGCTGTCCTCATCCTAGACCTTGAGTCAGTAAAGTCGGCGCGCATACACCCACCACGACCCTACTCTCGCTTTAAGCTTCGACCAGGCATCGCTCTCCATTGCTCTGCACCTTACCAAGAAAGTATGAACTCACAGGTTAAGGTTAGATATGTGCGTTCCGTATACTAACACAATTGGCAAAATGCGCCGACTTCCTTGGTGTTGAGCTACGTTTCCGTTTCAGACGCGCGGTTGAGCGTTGAAGTGACTGTCGGCAACGCCAGAGATCTTTCATCCGCGTCGGGACTAGCGCGAGTATCACGGGATCATCAAAAATCCGGAGAAGCGAGAAGATATTATCTAAGATGGTCGGTCGCTCCTACGCTACTCCCCGCACAGACGAAACAAGCAAACCTCCCTCCTCCTGATTGCCTCAGCATGCAGGCACGCAGGAGGATTTGCATTCAAATCAACTCACGCATTCTACCCCTCTAATTATCTCCCTACCCAACAAGTTCCCCTTAAAAAAACAAAACAAAACAAAATTGTTCCAGTCAAATCATCCGTCCTGATTCCCAATCTCACTATCACTACTACTACTACTACCACTACTACTATTACTACTCCATGTTGTCAAAGGTGGCACTGCAGACTGGATGGGAGACTCCCCGTCGACGCAATTAAACGAGATCCAATCCACGGCGAACTCGACTGGAGGGAGCAAGCACACGCAGTCCCAGGTCAAATCACCCCAGAAAAAGAAGCCGCCCGTATACCACTCCTCTGCCGTGTGGGTGGGAGCGGTTGGCGGTGGAATCGCAGTTGTGGATCGACGATACAATATTGGTACCCCGCGACCTAAGGATCCAGGCACGCCAATCCATCGCACCCAGAGTCAGGATGAGCGCGCAAACAGCTTGTCAAGCTCGACTCTCGCGCTCACGAGTACTAGCACCAATACTTCGTTCGGAGTAGCGAGTGATGAATCTCTAAGGCATCTTTACGCCATGCGTCTCGGCCGTCGATACTTGAGCGACTCTCAATCCCTCTACCCCTTACCCGTCGACCTACCTGAACTGAATCGCCAGGTTCTTCGAACCATGCTTCTAGTCAACGTCTTTGGCGGGCCTTTGTGCTCCCCAATGTGGCGGAATAAGCCTCCGAAGAAGGTCTTGGAGGTCGGATGTGGAAACGCATATTGGAGCGCTCTGTGTCACAAGCATTTTGCCAGACAGGGTCACAGCGTCTCCTTCACGGGTATCGACATCGCGCCTGTGGCGAGTCAAATGAAAGCGAGTGGGATGAAATGGCGCTTTGTTCAGCATGATTTACGAAAAGTGCCCATACCCTTTAAAGACGAGGAGTTCGACTTAATCATGGTCAAGGACCTAAGCCTGATCTCTTCAGCACTCGACTTAACAGCGAATCTGATGGAGGAATATTTCCGATGCTTACGGCCAGGAGGACAGATGGAGGTCTGGGACGGGGATCACACCATTCGAATGTTGCTTGCGCATACTCCACCGAATGCTCAAGACAGTGACAGTGAAGAGGAGGACCAAGCCCAAGCTGATGGTACTGGCACATATATAATGACGGTTCAAACGCCGTTCAAACCGGCACAAAACCAATATCTTACAGACTACAATACTTGGCTTACCAAAGTCTTCCACAGCAAAGGATTTTCCGTCATGCCTTGTACATCAATGGCATCTCTACTGCTCCAGGAACCCGAGCTTACCGATATTCAAAGCCGCAGAATAGCAATACCGCTCGGCGAGGTTCGATGGGAACGCGGAGATGTCGGTAGTTCGGCAAAGGGAAAGGAGGCTGAGGCTCCCAAGAGAATTCTCACCGCGGGCCAAGCAGCTCTTCGGCACACGGCCCTTCTGACTGTCGTGCAGTACATCGAGAGTTTGGAGCCGTTTCTTCGAGAAGCTAGCGGGAAAAGCCAGGACGAATGGGATCGCTGGTATGGCGACATGATGGATGATCTTTTGACAAAGAATGGAACATCGTGGGGCGAGTGCTTGGAAGTAGGCGCATGGTGGGCGACAAAGAAAGCAAAGCCGATACCGAAGACAAAGCCCAAGTCAGAGCCGCCTTCCGAGAAGTCTGTAAGGAGTGCTAAGAAGGCGATCCCATATCCACCAGATCCACACCCTGGGAACGAGTGGAAACCGCAGATGGATCTACTATGATGTGATCATTTTGAGGGGCGTTATGATATGATGCGAAGAACGACATAGCATGAAGCGCGGCGTTTGGTGCATAACATTTGAGCGAAGAATTGGCAAAAAAATCGAAGCAAGATTCTGCTATTTTTTTTCTTTCATAGCTTATCATAGCTCTGGCGCAATGACCTATATTTTTTGAGATAGTACCTGTATTGAGCTTTAGCATCGCTTCTCTTGAGATGTGGTACGGTGAATTATGACGAACAGTGCTTCAATTTCTGTAGCCGCCAGTCAGCATGAGTATCTCGGGTCCTTCAAACAATGGATGTACCTTTCTTCACAAACTGTGCCCTGTCAATGCCTTTCCGGATCTCCGACTCGTCAGTCAACCCCGCCTGGCTTGAGAATGCGTCGTGTAGTCGCGGTTGGAAGTATGCGTAACCTCGGGGATAATCTTTCCCTAGATTCAGAAGCTCTAGATGATACCCAAGATCAGTCAATATCCTTCCATCTGTCCTGCCAACATGAGATCCGCGGTCGTACCTTTGTATATCGCAATAACCTCTCTCCTCAAAGACTCCCTCGGTGACGCCATTGTCGTGCGGGTCGAGCGCTGCTTACTCTAATCTCTAATCCGCAAGAGGGCCGATCAACTCGCGATGGAAGATGAACAATTCGTACCAGATCTCTGCCAAAATTTGACAGACAAAGTCAAGTAAGAACTCGAGCATATGGATAAGAAGTTGCGAGCCGCCGTGCTGGAGATTTGGAGGTGGAGTTGAAGCTTGGAGGGGCCCAGAGTTATTTCCCCATACAGCCGAGCTCCAGCGCCATTGGTTTGGTGTGTGTTCCTTGGTCCGTGCAGGATGGGACTTCCAGAGGTATGCGTATGCGGGGTTGATGGAGGCTGGAGCACGCCAAATCTGATCGAGTTGTCTCGAGTCAATCTTGATTATCTCAATTGTCTCTGTACTTGTCTATTTGTTTAATTTATTTATTTATTTATATTTGTTTGTTTGTTTGTTTGTTTGTTTCATGCTTTATGTTCAATGCCCATTGCTCTGCTTAAAGCGTCTTCATGATACGAACCTCCAGCAGCGCCGGTAGGCGCCTACCGACCTTCCGACACTACCTCAGCCAGCATGTCTCGCGATCCTTTGCCTCCACAGCAATAGCTTCATCGTCACGTTCGAGAGATGTCGTCAGCCCATCGAAAGATGGCGAGTTGCCCAAGATCTCGCCGCAATGGCTCTCCGACACAAAGCTTCGGATTGGCAAGTGTATAATGTTTGGGATGAACGCAACACAGACACAAAAGGCGGCAGAGATTTGCGCAGTGCTTGGAAGGGACTGGAGGGAACTCCTTGCTGGCAGTGAAGGGTTCTTAACGGGTGAGAAGAGGGCTGGGCTGTTGAGACACAAGGTTGTCTGGGGAGAAATGGACTTCATGGTCAGTCTGGATGGTCACAGAGGGGGGTTGTTGAAGGACAACAGTGCTGACTTCGCTAGCAACATGTCAATAATGTCACATATGTACGGTACGCAGAGAGCGCGAGGGTAAATTGGGCGTATAACTTTGCAATGCACATCGATCCAGCCCACAAGAAGGAATGGAGTCAGCTGTGGACACCCACAGGAGACGGGATGATTCTGGGAAGCATCAGGACGGACTACAAATTCGTATGGGCCCATCTCCATCGTCAATTTATATCAGCGTGCTAATGGTAGAGGTAGCCCATGACCTGGCCTGATAAGGTATCGGTCTTCCACAAACTTCGCAACATGCCACAGCCCAATACTTCGTCCTTCATCCTGGACGTTATGATACTATCGGAAAAGGAACAGAGGCCAGCAGCAAGATGTCTGGAAGATATAGTGGTGTATGACTATCGAGTGGGCAAGAAGATAGCGCTCCGACCTTTCATGCTGGATGCATTTAAAGAACTCTACAAAGCTCAGACGGAGACGAAAGAGAGGAATACAAAAAGGGTAATGAAGATATTAGACGATGTCAGACAGTTGGAGAAAGATACGTGGGATAGAGCCGATGCAAAAGAGGACTTCGGGGCGCCATAGAGTTTCTAGACGAGGGAGGGAATCTTTCAAAGGGCCCACACGGGCCATTTCGACTTATCTGTGCCTCGCTATACGCACTGCACTGTTGAAGAGTTCTTGATATTCGAGATTAGCATGAGACCTGTTGATGCAGATCATTGCACATATGACTGAGCTGTCCCCTCACTGAGTGACTGAGTGACTGAGTGACTGAGTGATCGAGTGATCGAGACCGGTTGAAGGGGATATTACCGACGAATAAAGCTTGTCGACCGTTGAGACGGCCAATGGATCGCCATCACATGCATGATGCGACGTGAATTCGCCACTTTGTATTCCCCGCCGATAGCACTCAGGCAGGCTTTTACAGCGGGGGCTCGTCGTTGTGCTTGGTTGATTGATTGAGGGGTGTGCTTTGGAATCTTGGAGGGTTCTGACGACAGGGGAGGCCTGGGAGCAGCACTCATCAATTAACATTAGATGGCTCTATCGTGGCATTCACAATAATGCAGCAGAGTTGAAGATCAGGATACAAAAACGACGCGGTATATACGTGTCTATGTGTGTGCTCTTGTCCAGTTGCTGGTGATGACTTTACATATGTATGTACATACCTACTATGCACCTACTATGCACTGCTCTACAACACCATTGCTGGTCAATGCATATGTGCTCTGTTGCTGTGTCTACACACATGCATACCTATGTATGTACCTACCTAGGTGCATAACACCATACTGTATGATATGGTACATCCGGGGCATCCGCACGGCACCGCATCAATGCCACGGCAACTCCTTTATTCTGGCGATCGATCCCCTTCGGTACTTGTGTTTCGATTGCGTCCAAATCCCGAGCGCGCCCTGATCACTGCAGAGATAGATGGACACAGTCAGTCAATAGCGTATAGCGTATAGCGTATAGGTATGCCTCACTCCGTATATATGTATGTACACGATGGTATATACACATACTCCAACTCACCGCCTCGAAAGTCCTCACTACTCAACAGACATACCTACCTACCTATTTGATGCATATACTGTGTATTAATATGGATCGTCAATAAGCGCTTTTTGCTTCAAGGGCCCTGGGGAAAAAAAACCGTTGCTTGGCCGTCGTGCATAGAGGAGAAGAGGAGAGGAGGAGGAGAGGTAGCGTGCTTGGTGGCTGTCCGACACCCGCTTTCCAACCGCTTTCAACGCTAAACCGTGTCATAGGTACTCCTACATGATTAGTCAGCAGAAACGGCTACGACTCTCCACTAAGAACTAGCAGAGTGCTTGAGATTCTTTACCAGACTTCACTACTTACTACTCCACTACTACAAACGAAACTCCATACCACTTACAACCTCTTACAACTTACAAGCTTCAAGAAGCATCCGACTTATAACGCCGAACGAGCCCCAATAACGTTGACGGTATCATCATCAACAGCGCCTCGCCTGGATTGCCTCAACTCGCCCGCCCACGCACGCGCACGACGGGTCTGGGACCGCCGCCGACCAGACTGAACGTGCCATACAGCTCCAAGCTGGCTCAGGAAGCGTCTGGGTCAGCAGAGGACGTATGGGACGCTCGACGGCCAGCAAACGATCACAAGGGCCAGCGGCGAATCAGCACAACTCGAAACATGAGAATGGCGTCGTAGGACCAGGCAGGAGGGTACAGAGGCAGAAGAGCAACGGCCACCTCAATGGCACGTCTCAGCCAGCTTCAGCGACACCCGCAGTACCGCCACTCCCGTCCGCCTCTCATCCTCATCCTACGAACGGGCAAGCACGACACCCCGATGCCATCTCCGAGTCGAAACTACCCGCTTCCGTCATCCGGCGCACATCTCTGAGTGGCTATTCCGAATCATCCTCCTCTGAGTCGTACCACAATGCGGCGGACATGATGGTGCCTCAAGAAAACCACCGCAAGATTGACGTCAATGCGGCCAAGAATCCCGCTGTGCACCGAGATGCTGGACCGGTCAGCTTCTTGTTCACCGTCCTTCGCTCCTGCCCTCTCTACGACACGATTGCCATCCTCATCGTCCTCCTTCAGATTCCTCCGACCTTTCTCACCATCATTCATCTTCTCTTCGCAACACTCACTTTCGTACCCCCTTCGTCGAATGGCCACTCAAGCTTCAGCTTTGCCGACATCTTCGAGGGCTCACTGGGAACACCATCTGTGGCGACACTGGTAGCCGTGGATTTCTTGGTGCTTCTCGTTTGGCTCTTCCTATGGAGTCCACTACAAGACTTGTCCTTGGATCTCGCACAGACAGTCATTGCTTTTACGCTCGGCGGCGGTACCACGAGCAAAGATGCAGGCTTTAATAACCTGCTTGTCTGCCTTGGAATCGTTGGCGCATCGCATTTTTCTCGTAGTGGTTCTCTTAAGCAATCCCGCTTCCGCTTCCTTCTTCATTCTTCGTCTGACCGCGATGACCCTCTCGAAAGTACCCCATCGAGTTCGGATAAAGGTCCTTTCACATGGGTCCGGACCATAGTTGCTGTGCACATTCTCACCCAGGGAATTGTTCGCTACATTCGTGATTGGTATGTCAGACGGGAACGACGAGATCAGATGGTGTCTGCTCTGGGTGATCCCGAGGCTGGTAATGGTTCCATCATTCAAGGAGACATTTCGAATCAAGCAAATTCTGCAGCGACTTCCGTTTCTGGCCCCGTTGATACTGATGCTGCCTTGGGATATGGAATGGAAAAGTCATCAAATCCGAAAAAGAAACGCAAAGCCAGCGCCCAGGTCCGGATACGACAACCACTTTGGGCCGCTCTAGCCAGTACCAAAATTGTCATGGCAAAGGAATATGAGACTTCTCGTCACGCGGCTGAGTCTGCCGGAACAAATGCAACTGATGTTAATAATCTCGGCGACGCGCCTTTCAGCACTGAACCCGACCGTATTTGGATCACATATGTCGGCGTTGATGAAGTGTGCTTCAGCACTAGCTATTTTTCAGCTCAGCCATCTACTGAGTTGACTGCTGCTCGAAGAAATGCTGTGGATGTCCCAGGCATTGATCCCTTGAAGCCATTCTTCGTTCGAGTAAACCAAACAGTGTGGCAACCGACACGTATCAATCCCATCGATGATGCTACTTGTACGAAATCTGATATTCGTTGGAGTGGCGAAATATTTGGGTTGGCTCCTTTTTCAAATTATGAATGTGAGTTCGTGAGTACCTTAGATGGCACAGTCATCTTTTTCACCAATGTTCGAACATTGCAGACTCCAATTACGGATACTGCGTCTATGCCTACCCTGTCATCTGCTGTCCAGCGCTCTTCACGCCCTGATTCTCCAACCACAACACTCAAGACATCGATCCTTACCGCAGAGGCAAAGCTGAACGAAGAACGCAATCGTCAAAAGCGAGAGCGCAAAGAGCAAAAGACAAAGATGCACTCTGCTCGGAAAGAGATTGATAAGCTCAGTAGCAACATTGCTTCCTCGGGTGGCAGTGACGATCGCTTGCGCCAGAAAGTCCAACAAAGCAACCTTCACGCTAGGCAAGCCGAGGATGCAGTTGCGTCCTTGATTGAGCAATTGAAGGGCCTTGAGGACCTTCCAGACGATGATTTAAGGGATTGGAAATGTTCAAAGCTATCATGGCAATCCGAAAAAGACATCCATAAATCGTCTCGCAGCGAATTCCACGAGGCCAAAGAATCAGCTGAACGTGAGCTCCAAGCTCTTACCGCTGAGGTAACAGCCTTTCAGCAGAAACGTGAACGGATGCAGAGTCGGATTACGAAGCTCAATGGCGAGTATGAGCGTATCACTGATGCCAATGCCAAGGGTCTTGATGAAGCACAACGCAAGGCTACCGAACGTGCTGCTAAAGATGCCGACCGTGCTCGTACTGAGATGATGTACCTGGAGCGCTTGGATCAACTAGCCCCTCAAATCCACAGTATGCAGCAGTCTCTTACAACACTTTGGGCGAGCATTAATGCACTTCAAAACGCCGAAATACAGCAAGCGGGATACCTTGCTTCGCAAGCTCAGCAACCTTCCCCTACGACAATCAATCCATATGACATGTCGGAGATAAACGTTGTTACATCCTCTTATTCGTGGAATCCTTCTACCTTCGTTCCTACTTATCCTGTGCCGAGCATAGCATATACACCTCCTCGGCAGCCCCGCGGTCGAAGCAGCAGCATGCTTAGCGCCGTTAGTGGGTTCACGCAGAGCTCAAATGAGGAACCGAGCACGTTACTCCCGAGAGACATTCAAGCAATGGCTGAGGCGGACAGGAAGATAAGTGATGCCGGGAGCAGTGGTAGCGGAACGAGTGGCAGCATAGACGATCCGAAGAGCCCGATTGAGACTGCGCGGACGGTGCCTTCCAAGTGGCAAAATCCTTGGGATGCGGCTTGATATTGCATTCATGTGCTAAAAGTATTATAGAATGCATTCTTCGTTTCTTTAAAGTGAATCCTGCGAGGTTCATGGACGTGACTCTATTATCGTGATACTCTTGCAACATTTCGCGAAAACTGGCAAGGTAAAATTTACTAACTCGTGACATGTAACTGGCAATTGCATTTATCATTTCTATAAGATGTTAAATTTCTACTTGTCGTCTATATCGGATTCTATCCAGAATTAAGGTCCTTCCGTTTCTCATCTATCCTCGTTTTGTCAGAATCTACACGTCCAATGGGCGTTCCGGGATGAAGAGTGCGACAATAAATGCAATGGCTGAGCAAGCGAGTGAGAAACCTGAGGGAAGTCAGCAATCATATGTCTTTTGCAGATGGAACAACAGAGGTCAGGACTCACCATGCGAATGCTCCAAGCTCAACACGTAGCTATTCACGACAATCTCCTTCACCGACCCTGTCAGTTTCTTCACATACTCCACGTCCGAGAGAACATTCTCGATAATTTTCCGACCCTCAGGACCTGTCAGCTGCGCCTCTAAGGCGTGCTTTAGGGATGCGGTTTGGATACTGCTGCTGAGGCTGATGCCGATGACTACTCCGATGCTTGCCATGAGGTATAGGCCCGATGTGCCGACTGCGATGTCTTTTCTTGAAAGATTCGAGGTCAGACCGATGAATGTCGATGCCGTGGCGATGCCGCTCCCGAAACCACCTGGGATGATGGCGAGAGATTCGAGAAAGGTGGTTTTGCCATGCCATGTCAGGATCAACATCAAATAAGCTGAGGCGGCGGAGAGCGCAGCCAAGATTGTGAGATTCTTGTATCGGCCGGTCTTCTTGATGTAGAGACCAGCGCCGAGAGCACCAAACGTATTCCCGACAACAGCCGGGACCAGGTGCGCGCCAGCTTTCGTATTCGAGGCGCCCTGGGTGATCTGGAAGTACAGCGGGACGGAGTACATCATTGCGACTTGGGAAGCAGTGGCGAGGCCGATGCCGAGATACGAAGTGTAGACATTGCGCTGGACGAGGAGAAATGGCGGATAGATTGGTTCTGCAGCGTACTTGCCCTCATAATAGAAGAAAGCTGCGCCGAGCGTGATAGCGACACTCAAAGACGAGACGACCACGGGCGAGGTCCAGGAGAAGCCTTGGGTAGGGAGGTCGACGGCAAGGATGAAGGTGATAATTGTTGTTGTGATTAAGAAGGCGCCCAGGAAGTCGATGCGCCCGAGTTTCGAACGGGTGCTGCCTTTGGGTGCTTCCTCAGGCTCGGGACTGTCCAGGCCATATGCGACGAGGGCAAAGGCGCCCATCATAATGGGGCCCTGGCCGATGAAGGACCAACGCCATCCGACGGTGTCTGCGAGCCAGCCTCCAAGCGGTCCGCCGACACTTCTACCTGTCGTTGCAACTACGTTGACATAGCTTCTCCACGCGGCGACATCTCGTGCCGCGACGAGCTGGGTGATCAGAATGGATACCACGACGCCCATTCCCGCTCCTCCGATTCCCGACACGGCTCGTCCGACGCAGACTTGCCACATTGACTGCCCCAAGCCGCAGATAACGACGCCGACGATGAAGATTGCATAGCAAGCCAGGAGGACTGGCTTCCGGCCGTAGATGTCTGTTAATTTCCCGATGACTGGCTGTGCTGCGCAGGTTGCCAGAGTGTAGCTGGTTACGATCCAGTTGCCGTATTCCAGGGCCTTGAATTGGGATGAGATGACACCGTATGTCGCGAGGACAATGGATCCATCGGCGTTGGCGATGAATGTCCCTGAAAATCATGTCAATTTCCTCCTTGTCTCGATCTCGGGGGGCGGCGGGCTTGCCTATCAGCAGAAGACAAAGCATGCCCGCGACATGATAAGAATTAATCTGCGACGGCGACAGCGCGTCATGATCTTGATCTTCTGTGTCACTGGCTGTTGCAGATGTTACTGAGCTTGAAGCCTGCTTCGCCTCATTTGGCAACAGCTGCGATTCCTCGTTGGGAAGCGACTCAATATCTTCGACGGCCATGATGATGGTGACGATGATGACGACGACTCAAATGAAGATCAATCGAAGTCATTATTATTATTGTAAGAGGACGGCACCAACAACAATGAGATCCTCCATAATTTTTCTTCACGGACATCGCATCCAGCGCAGATCGACATCGGACTGACCGGGAATAGAGGGGATGCGTCTGGGCTGTATCGACCAATGGAGTGTAGACAAAGAGAAAGAGACAGCCATTTTGGGATTTGTGACTCTTGGAGGCATACGCGTATGAAGTACTGGATGCTGGAAGAGAGCGAGAAAGCGAGAAAGCGGAGACCTACCTACCCTACCATTGTGCATTTTGTTGCTGTGTGGATAATGACTTCGGCGGCTTGGGTGTGATTGCGCAAATGAGGCTGCCGATGGCATCATGACCCAAAGCGCCGACATGCCGTCGTCCATCAAGGCGCCAAACGCCAAACGCCAAACGCCAAGGCCAACAGCAACGACAGCGCCAGAACATCGAAACATTATATTCTTCTTGCAAGCCTTTCCAGCTATCACGTCAACAAGACCAATGCAATGCAATGTATACAATTGTGCCATCAGTGCCCATTCATTATTGGTAGTACTAGTCGGCGAGTGCGAGAGACAAAGCTCCGAGCCATCTGGGGGGGCTACTTACTACATGAGGGAGTATGATGTGATAGCTACCTAGCTATGGTCCTATGGAGTTCTGAGGCTACCTGAGCGTATTGCTATGTAGGTACATACATACATACATACATACATATGGCTTTACATATATCTCCGTCCCGTTCTCATCTCGTGGTAGGTCTCTTTTTCTTGTCAATTGTTATCATCATCAGTTGCTCTCAAGTGAGGTGCCATTGACAGTCGCTCATCATGGCACCAGTTCTCAATGTCTTATTCGGCTTGTTCGCCGTGGCCGCGGCTGTTGAGCAGATCCCCATCGTCAACAAGGCGAAGCCCAATATCGTCTTTTTCTTGACCGATGACCAGGATAAGCATATCGACTCGCTCGAGTATATGCCGCTGTTGCAGAAGTACATCACAGACCAGGGCACGCTGTATGACAGCCATTACTGCACCACCGCCGTCTGCTGTCCCTCGCGAGTGAGCTTGTGGACGGGCAAGAATGCGCATAACACCAACGTCACCGATGTCTTCCCGCCATATGGTATGTCAAGTCTCCCTCTCCTTGTCAAGTCAAGTCTAGACAGAGAGAGAGCATACTGACCCAGAAAGGTGGCTTTCCCAAGTTCGTTGCCCAGGGCTTGAACAGCAACTATCTCCCCATCTGGCTACAGGAGGCGGGTTACAGCACTTACTATCTTGGAAAGCTCTTCAACTTCCACACGACCGACAACTATAACAAGCCCTACCCGGCTGGATGGACCGGCTCTGACTTCTTGCTCGATCCCTTCACCTATCAATATCTGAATGCCACAACACAGAGAAACCAGGATCCTCCCGTCAGCTGGGCAGGCAATTACTCGACTGACGTCTTGCACCACAAGGCCTTGGGATTGATCGACGAGGCTCTGGAGTTGGAGAAGCCATTCTTCCTTACCATTGCCACCAATGCTCCGCACTCCAACGTTGGCACTTTCCAGCTTGGAATCACCGACCCAGACGATATTGAATCACTCATTACTCCCCCTGTCTCTGCCGAAAGACACAAGCATCTCTTCGAGGACGTCGTCGTCCCCAGAAGGGAGAACTTCAATCCGGATGATGTAAGTACACCCGCTGCTTTCTAGAGTAGGCTCAAGCGTGACTGGTCTGACCCCGCGACAGCCTAACGACAGTGCTTCCTGGATCAAGAAGCTTCCAAAGCTCAACGAGACCGTCATCGAATACAACGACCACTTCTATCGCCAACGCCTGCGTGCTTTGCAGGCCGTCGACGAACTTGTCGAGGGCGTCGTCACGAAGCTCGAAACTGCTGGCGTCCTTGACAATACTTATGTCATCTACTCGACCGACAACGGCTATCACATCAGCCAGCACCGTCTCAGCCCCGGAAAGGAGTGCGGGTTTGAGGAGGACATCAACATCCCGCTCATCATCCGCGGTCCGGGAGTTCCGCGTGGTAAAGTCACGAATGTTGTGAGTGCGCATCACGATTTGGCACCTACGTTCTTGAAGATTGCCGGTGCGGAGCCAAGAGCGGATTTCGATGGGCTGCCGATTCCATTGACCAAGAAGGAGATCAAGCACGCAGAGAGCAAGGGACATGAGCACGTTAATGTGGAATTCTGGGGACAGGCGATCCCCGAGGGTGCATATGGATACAGCCATGATGATGGAGCATTTCAGTTGTTCGCGAGAAACAATACCTATAAGGGACTAAGGTTGATTGGAGAGGATTACAATATTTACTACCAGGTTTGGTGTACGAACGAACATGAGCTGTATGACCTTACGGTAAGTTATTCGCCTCCACATGCCTAGGAAGAGACAAAGACTAATTTGAATAGACTGATCCTGGACAACTCCACAACCTTTACAATCTCGCAGACACTGACTACACTGATTCCGAGGAGCCAATCCCATTATCTGGCCACTTCGGCCTCGCCAAGCATCTCAAGCGCATCATCCCTCGCCTCGACGCCCTTCTTCTGGTGACAAAGTCCTGCAAGAGTGAGACCTGCCAGAAGCCATGGTCGGTACTGCATCCTCATGGAAACGTTGAGACGCTCCGTGATGCTTTGCACAGCCGATTTGATGGCTTCTATGCCTTTGTCGGACAGAGAGTCGGATACACGAGCTGTGAATTGGGATACATCCTTGATGCGGAAGGTGAGCAGAAAGTCCCAGTTTACGGGGTCGACTATGTCGATGAGGAGTTGTAAGGATTGGAGCTATATAGGGGTGGCGAGAATGAAAGGATAAAAGTATGAAGTTTATGGTTCGATGAGAATGTTGGATATTCGAGGAAATATGGCTTGGCATGAGGAGAACAAGACCGTTTGGGAACCAGTATAAATAAAAATAAAAATATCTCAGTTTGGAAGAGCTGGATTCGTCATTAACTAAAACACACAAAAATTGATATATAACAACGTAACAGGGATACAAATAGTTGAATACTTAAAAGATTGCAGTGACGAGTATTTGTTTTCAAATTTCAAATGCACGTCTTTTCTTCTTTCTTTTTTTAAAAAAAAAAAATACATATAATCGTTGGTTGCGACCAACCACCTCTCAGAGGTGGTTGGTGACAGCAAACTAGGACGCAACAGCAAAGATGGGACACTTCGGCAGATGTCACTTATATAGTAAATCACATACAAATGCTACCTAT
>Ga0209512_1001386_pt1 | contig 30114 bp, 23 predicted proteins | sample frozenSSSSmetaG_FD_184142 | JGI IMG/M metagenome (GOLD analysis project Ga0209512, IMG submission 184142) | Glacier valley bacterial and archeal communities from Borup Fiord, Nunavut, Canada, to study Microbial Dark Matter (Phase II) -... | ecosystem: Environmental > Aquatic > Freshwater > Ice >...
TTGTTGGTTATTGCACATAACCTGGCCAAAATGGCGAGTTGAAGAGTCGCCTCATTTTTTTTCATAAATCCCTTGCCGGAAAAATCCTAAATCAACAGAGCCGTCCAAACGTGCCTTCTTCTTAAGAATTAAATTAGATTCAAAAAAATAGAGGCCGAATTTCTAAATTCGGCCTCTATTGAATAAAAAAGGCTGTCTTCAATTTTGAAAATCAATATGAGACAGCCTCTTTTTTTTATTTTTTTACCACAGGGAGCGTGGAGTCCCGATAATTATCGGGATAAACAGAGAACACTATTCCACCGTGGTCTGTGTCCGCACAGACCACGGTGTTTTTCCATTTGACCCAAAGATTCATGGGCTTGCAGACACATCTTTAGTTAGACTTCAAAAGCACCTTAATCTGCTCTGCTATCTCCTTTGCCTTTTCTTGGGCTTCATCTAAAGGAATTCCTTCATTTAACCCAGGACGTAAATGCCCAGTAGATCTAAGCCAAGCATCTCGAAGTATTGCTTGGCGCATTGCAATTAGACTGAGGATTGACTCACCATTCGCAAACGAAGCAAATGCTTCATGAATATCTGCGAAGTCTTTCACTTCCGATTCTCCTAGACCTAGCAAAATCTCCTTTGCCATCAACCAATGCCCTACTTCTCCTGGATGCACTCCATCTTTTGCCAAGTAAAAAGCGCTATCTAATCCACGCTGATCCTCTAGATACTTACGCATAGGCCAGTGAATATCTAATACCTTCCACTCGTCGGTATATCTTCTGGATACCAACCAATCCGAGTAATTATCCAACACATTAGCATAAGCTGCACCTTTCAGAGGATCAAAGATTGGTGGTGTGACAAAAATCGCATGGGCTCCAATTTCTGAAATCTTAGCATCCAGCCAATCTATGCCATCTTTGTATTTCTGGAATCTCACTTCATCCAGCGGTAAATAAATCCCGTCATTCATTCCATAATTCACAAAGACCAAATCAGGTTTAAGTTGCTCAAATACCCGGTCCAGGCGCTCATGTAGATCCGGTCTAGGAAATGCACCTCCGGCATGATTATCCTCAGATAGGCCAGAAACAGTCTCACTTGGCAAGCCTACATTGATCCATTCGATTTCCCGCTCTGGATGTTTTAGTCTAAAATAACTCTCGATGTAGCTGATGTATTGACCACTATAGGTGATGCTATTTCCTAAAAAGACGATTCTCCGTACATCCTCAGGAATCGCATATTCAGACTGCGAAAAAGCAGACAAACTCGGTATTATAAAAAGTAAAAAAACTAAAGCAACTCTATTCATCATAGGAGTTTTGGTATAAAACATGTATTAAACCTCAAGTTAAACAGATTATAATGTACTCCGGCAAATTCTCCACTGATGAAATATTCATTTGTGCGCATCGCTAGAGCAAAGTATCTTCACCTCCAATTCTTAATAATTGGCAGGGTATTTTAAAAATTTTTAATAAAAGAAATGGCTTCAGGATTATTTGCATTGCTCGATGATATCGCTACCCTAATGGATGATGTAGCAGTAATGAGTAAAGTGGCAGCTAAAAAAACAGCTGGTATTTTGGGAGATGACTTGGCAGTAAACGCTGAAAAAGCTTCTGGATTTGTCTCCGATCGTGAAATCCCAGTGCTCTGGGCGATCACCAAGGGATCACTATTGAATAAAGCCATCATTCTCCCCTTTGCCTTCTTGCTTAGCGCATTTGTTCCTGCAGTAATCACTTACATTCTTATACTAGGAGGTCTTTACCTCGCCTATGAAGGTGCTGAGAAAATCTATGAATACATGTTCCCTCATGAGCATCATAACGATGTCAATCTAGCAGTGGATCTTACCAAAGAAGAGATTCTTGCCCGTGAAAAAGACAAAGTAAAATCAGCCATCGTCACTGACTTTATACTATCGGTAGAGATTGTGATTATCGCATTGGGTACTGTCGTTGGTGAACCCATACTTGAGCAAATTATAGTAGTATCAGTTATTGCAATGTTAGCTACCGTGGGCGTTTATGGAATTGTTGCGGTGATTGTTCGTATGGATGAATTCGGCTATAAATTGATAGCAATGAATGATAGAGAAGATAGCTTTTCCGATAAACTCGGTCTAGTCCTAGTGAATGCCCTCCCGAAAATCATCAAAGCCATGGGCTTTATCGGAACCATAGCCTTGCTTCTTGTCTCAGGCGGAATTTTCGTCCATAACATTGGCTTCTTCCATCATCTTTTTCCATCAATTCCTGGCATCATCACAGAATTCCTAGTCGGATTAATTATTGGTTTTATTGTGTGGGGGATTATTGAGTTGGGAAAAAAGCTCTTTAAGAAGAAATAGACAAGGCTTTCATACTAATCCTAAACAGCTTCTATACAATTAGCTGAGTATTCTTGATCCTTGTGATTATCTTATACTTTTCAACCAAAGTATTTTAGATGAAAACTCCCCGTCACTACTTAGCTATTCTTGTCTCGCTGATTCTTTTATCTTTTTCTGCCCATGCTCAGGATAAGAAAGTTGAAGGAACAGCACCTACTTTTTCCCAAGACTATCAAAAACCTGTTTTTGAAATAGATCAACGAGCTGAAAAGATCAAAGAAATCCTACCAGAATTAGAGGCTCTGATGGCTAAGTATTCCAAGGAAAATCATATTCCAGGAATCTCCTACGGTATCGTGGTAGATAATGAGTTGGTAATTGCATCTTCTACCGGCTTGCTGGATTTAGCGAAAAATATCCCAGCGGAAACTACTTCCGCTTTTCGAATTGCCTCCATGACCAAGAGTTTTACTGCTATGGCAATTATGAGACTTAGGGACGAAGGGAAACTTGCACTTAATGATCCTGTTGCCAAATACGTCCCTGAGATGGCAAAAATTCACTATCTAACTGAAGATGCTCCTATCATTGACATAGAAAATCTCCTGACTATGACTGCTGGATTTCCAGAGGATAATCCCTGGGGTGACCGACAACTCGATGAGTCAGATCAGATGCTACTCGATTTGATTTCCGCAAGTATTTCCTTCTCAAATACTCCTTCTCTTCAGTACGAATACAGCAATACTGGCTTTGCTATCCTTGGTCATATTATCTCAAAAGTCTCTGGCCAGCCTTACCAAGAATACATCAACGAAAATATTCTCCTTCCTCTGGGAATGACTCATACCTATTGGGAAATTGACGATGTGCCAAACAAAGAGTTGGCTATTGGCTATCGCTGGGAAGATGAGCAATGGAAACTGGAACCTATGCTTCATGACGGAGCTTTTGGCTCGATGGGTGGTTTGATTACTTCCATTGAGGATTTCAGCAAGTATGTAAGTTTTCATTTATCGGCTTGGCCAGCTCGAAATGGTGCAGAAACTGGTCCAATCAAACGCAGCTCTCTGCGGGAAATGCAAACCCCACAATTCCCTAGATTAAATAAAAATGGAGACTGTCCCATCATGAGTGGCTATGGTTTTGGATTGGGCATTTCCCAAAACTGTAATGGCATCAAATGGGTGTCACACGGAGGAGCTTTACCTGGCTTTGGGAGTAATTACCGATTCTTTCCTGAGTTTGGAATTGGCATCATGGCTTTTTGCAATTTAACCTATACTACGCCTTGGCCACTGGCAGAAATTGAAGATCTTCTATATAGCAAGGGAATCATGATGTCTAGAAGTTTACCAGTTTCAGAAATTTTAGAAACACGCAAAAATCAACTCGTAATTCTAATTCAAACTGGCAACAAAGCGCTTGAAAACTCTATTTTGGCAGAAAACTTTTTTCTAGACAGGTCGAAAGAACATCGCTATGCTGAATACAAAGCTATTTTGGCTCAGGCAGGAGAAATCAAAAATGTCACCACCCTAAAGCCTAGCAATCAACTTCGCGGTAGCTTCACGCTAGAAGGAGAAAATGGTGACGTGGATATTTTCTTTACACTGACTCCAGAAAAGGACCCTAAGGTTCAACAACTTGACATAACCTTCGAAAAGAAAAACTAATATGAGTATCCGCTTAGCTCCACGTATGTGCTTTGAATTAATGCTAAAGGTTCAAATTTGGCAATTCCCCCTTTTTTTAAGGGGGGAAGGGGATTTTTTCAGGCTATAGCCAAACATAATTTTATTATGTGCATTCATCCTGATATACATAAAAACTAAGGAGAATGCATTTGGCGTTTTTAACAAAAATCAAATAATTTATATGTACATACATTTATTTTCTAAACACTGAACTTTATAAAGCTTGCTGTGTTTAGCTTTTATTGTTTCTGAGTGAAAGCTTAGGACTTGAAAACTGAACCAACATTTTATGCAAGTATTAGAAAATTTGAATTGGCGATATGCCACCAAATCAATGAACGGAACTCCTGTTCCACAAGAAAAAGTAGATTACATCCTAGATGCTATTAGACTTTCAGCTTCTTCCTCAGGATTGCAGCCTTATGAAATTTTGGTAATCACTGATCAAGAAGTAAAGGAAAAAATCAAGCCTATTGCTTGGAATCAAAGCCAAATCACTGATGCATCGCATGTACTTGTGTTTGCAGCTTGGGAAAATTATACTCCTGAACGCATCAATGGTGTTTTCAAATACAACAACGAACAGAGAAATCTTCCAGACTCTGTCACGGATGATTATCGCAACATGCTTTTAACAAGCTATACGGCGAAGAGTGCAGAAGAAAACTTCACTCACGCAGCAAAGCAAGCTTATATCGCTTTAGGCACAGCATTGATCGCGGCAGCTGAGCAGGAAGTGGACTCCACTCCTATGGAAGGTTTTGACCCTGCCGCATTGGATGAGATTTTGGATCTAAAATCCAAAGGACTTCGAAGTGTAGTGGTGCTGCCACTTGGCTACAGAAATGAAGAAGGTGACTGGTTGGTCAACATGAAAAAAGTACGTACTCCAAAAGAGAAGTTTGTAACAGTTATCTAACTGAAACAATTTCAACAGATACAAAGCGGATTGGGTTAGCACTCAATCCGCTTTTTTATTTTGCCCCTCGACAGTTAAAATTCAATCTGGAAAAAGCAGTCATTTTTAGCCTATTAGAGACAATTTTCAAAGTACTGGACCGCCAGCCAGGGGATATTCTGGAATAGTAGCCAATTGGAAAATCACCTGTATCGTAAACATTTAAGCATTATTATTTCTTTAACTTTAAGTAAACGAGGTCGCAAAAAACAATTTCATGTCCGCATCCAGACGAAAGAATATTCAAACTCAAAGCTCCAAAGAGTTTACAGGAATAACTCTAAAAACTCCTGCAATTTATGCCGCCGGCTTGACTGCGGTGAAGGTGGCTTTGCAGCATACGTTTAAGGAAATGGGGGCAATAAGAGCTATCAAGACTCTTTCACATATGAATCAATTGGATGGTTTTGACTGTCCGGGATGCGCATGGCCAGATCCTGAACACCGATCCAAACTGGGGGAATACTGCGAAAACGGAGCCAAAGCACTGGCTGAAGAAGCAACTAACCAGATCGTGGACAATGCCTTCTTTTCAAATTATTCCGTGCAGGAAATCTCCCGCTGGTCAGATTACAAAATCGGAAAAAGCGGTCGACTGGTAGCTCCTATGATCCTAAAGCCAGATTCTAATCATTACGAGGAATGCACTTGGGAAGAAGCATTTAGGGTGATTGCAAATCATCTTCGTGAGCTTGAAAATCCCAATCAGGCAATATTCTACACTTCAGGAAGATCAAGCAATGAAGCTGCATTTCTATACGGACTTTTTGCTAGAGCTTTTGGTACGAACAATATGCCCGACTGCTCCAATATGTGCCACGAATCCAGCGGAATTGGACTTTCTGAAACGCTGGGAATAGGCAAGGGATCAGTGAAACTGGAGGATTTTGACAAAGCTGAAGTGGTGATGGTCATCGGACAAAATCCCGGAACAAACCATCCAAGAATGCTTTCAGCGCTAGAAAAATGCAAAAGTAATGGAGGTAAAATAATTAGTATAAATCCTCTTCAAGAGGCGGGACTAATACGATTCCGAAACCCTCAGGAAATCAGCGGCCTGCTGCTCAATGGCCACGGATTGACAGATATCTATCTTCAGGTAAAAATCAATCAGGATGTCGCACTTTTAAAACTGATTGAGAAAAAATTAGCCCTATTGGATAAGGCTGACAGGAAGGTATTTGATCATGAATTTATCGAGAAGTACACTGAAGGGTTCGAATCACTTTTAGCACATCTAGACACACATACCGAACAGGAATTACTAGAACTATGTGGCGTAGATGAGAAATTGATTGACGAAGCAGTAGCTCTTTTAGCCAAGAAAAATAAAATCATCATCTGCTGGGCTATGGGACTTACGCAGCATAAAAATGGTGTCAACAATATCAAAGAATGTGTTAATCTACTTTTGCTGAAAGGAAGCCTCGGTAAATCTGGAGCAGGTACCTGCCCCGTTCGCGGACATAGTAATGTACAAGGCGACCGAACTGTCGGCATCATGCACTATGTGTCCAAAGAGCTGAATGCAGCAATCAAAAATACCTTTGGTTTCGACGCGCCAGATCATGAGGGTGTCGATGTAGTCAAAGCTATTCCCGCCATGCATGAAGGAAAAGCCAAGATTTTCGTAGCCTTGGGTGGCAACTTTGTATCCGCCGCTTCCGACACAGAATATACAGCCAAATCACTTCAGAACTGTGACCTCACCGTTCAGATCAGCACCAAACTTAACCGTAGTCATTTGATCACTGGTAAGACAGCTTTGATTTTACCGACCCTTGGAAGATCTGAAAAGGATTTTAAGGACGGACAACAAAGGCATTTCACCGTGGAAAACAGCATGGGGATAGTTCACCAATCCAAGGGCTTTCTTGAACCTATCTCTGACGATATCAAAAGCGAACCCGAGATAGTAGCTGGAATTGCTTCTGCATATTTCAAAGGAAATCATCCTGTAAAATGGAAGTTGCTGGGATCGGATTATGAATTGCTCCGAGAGAAATTAGGCGAAGTGATCACTGGATTCAAGGACATGAATACAAAATCTAAAGGTTCTGGATACTATCTCCCAAACAATGTGCGAGAGCTGGATTTTAGCAAACTCCCGAACCAAAGAGCCCAGTTTAGCAACACTGATCTTCCTGTTCACAACCTAAAAGAAAACGAATATCTGCTGATGAGTATCCGCTCACATGATCAGTTCAACACCACCATTTATGGCCTTAATGATCGGTATAGAGGTATTCATAATGAGCGCCGGGTTCTCTTTATGAATGAATCTGACATGGCTAAGGAGAATCTCAAGAAAATGGACGTGGTAAATATCATGAGCAATTATGATGGACAAGAGCGAAAAGTTTTCCAGTTTTTAGTCATCCCCTACCAAATTCCAAAAGGTAATTTGGCTGCCTATTTCCCAGAGACCAATCCATTAATTCCCATCCAGGAATACGCTGACAAAAGTAATACTCCTATCAGTAAGTCAGTCCGAGTGAGTGTGGAGAAAGCTGGTTGAACTTCGAAAGTATAGAGTAGCAAGTCACAAGTTTTGTAAGTTGACTTTAAGCATCAATTTCTGAAGTTCAAGTTTGGCAATTCCCCCTTTGACAAAGGGGGCTAGGGGGATTTTATTTAATGACTGAGACATTATTTTTTAGAACTACCTACCCTTTGCCAAAAGCAAAACTTGCGCAAATCCATGAAATCCATTTCGTAACAAAATCACTAAGAGAGCATCCTACAGGTTAGAATTGAAAAAGATAATTGCTATTTTAAGCCATACTTAGAATCATTTTTAGGTAAAACCCAAATTATCCAAAATAACCTTAAACCATAAACATGAAATCGAGCATAACTACAAAGTCACACACTGGGATGATTACAGTGCATGCGAGATTCCATATGACCGGTAAAAAACAATTATAAACATATGAAATCCAAACAATGGAAAACACTGGTGCTTGCTGTGATTGTCATGACCGTATGCTCTTATCTTTTTGTTTTCAGAGAAGGAAAACTTGAGCCCATCTTGGCAAAAGTGCCATTCGTATTTTGGACAGGCTTCCTTGTCACCCTACTTGTAGTATTTGCAACCTTCATAGGCTCAAAAGTTTTTCCATTTGAAGACCCGAAGAAGCAATGATTGGATGGTTAGTATTTTTCTTCACGCTATTTATAGCCATGCTAGGCTATGCTTCTTATCGCTCCTATAGTAAAGAAAGAACCTCAGACGATTTCATTTTCGCTGGTTCAAACATCGGAACGATATTAGGCTTCCTGACTTTCTCAGCTGCATTATTCTCTGCATTTACCTTTATGGGAATGCCAGATTTCTTCCGAACTCACGGCGTAGGCGCTTGGATTTTCCTTGCATTATCAGATGCATTGATGGTCTTTTTCTTGATTTGGTTTGGATTTGCGCTGCGCAAAAGAGCGAGTATAAACGGCTATAAAGGCGTCGCTGGATTGATGAAATCTTGCTATGGAAATTCCTTCGCTGGCTATTTAGTATTCGCGAGTGCCTTCCTCTTTTTGATTCCGTATGTGGCTATTCAGATCAGAGGAATCTCAATCTTTCTAGATGCGGCATTTCCTGACATGCTTCCCTACTGGTCCTGGTCGGCATTATTGGTATTCATCATGCTGATTTATTCAGAAATCGGTGGGCTAAAAGCCATCGTGTATAGCGACGCCATCCAAGGAGTGATCATGCTCACGGTGATTTGGATTATCGGCGTGACTTGCCTGCAAATGAGCGGTGGACTGGAAGCTGGATTAGAAAAAGTATCAGCGACAAATCCAGATTTACTCACGCTTCCTGGCCCGAAAGGGCTTTTCACCAGCCCATTTCTGATCGCTTCAGCCATAGCAATTGTGCTGATTCCAGTTTCCCAACCTCAATTCACTACGCGCTTGGTGGTAATGAAAAACCTGAAATCCGTGCATAGAATGGCTTATGCAGTGGGCATTTTCGCCATGTTGGTCATCTTACCTACTGCCTTCATCGGCCTATATGGCGCGATCAAATATCCTGATGCGAGTACCGCAGATTTCCTGACAAATGCGTTGTTGTTTGATCAGGCTGTTCCGGTTGCAGCACTCGCAGTAGTCGGTTTATTTGCCGCCTGCCTTTCTACGACAAATGCACAGATTTTTGCTTTGGGCACTGAACTTAGATCTCTACTTTCTGGCTCAGACAAAACCAATATGCGTATCACCAAGATTTCTATCATGGTCTTTTCGCTGATCGTACTAGTATTCTCTACTTATATGAGTAACGAACTGGTTTTGCTTGCTCGTGTGAGTTTCACCGGCACATCTATGATCGCACCGATAGTGTTAGGAGCTGTGATTTTCACTAAACCTCCACAATCCTTAATAGCACTTTCTACCATTGCCCTGGCCATTTTTATCCTTTCTCTTTTAGAAGTCGTACCGGGAAAAATAGCTGGATTACCTATTGATTACTTGATGTACGGAGCCTTATTTGTGATCACCGCTATCATTATGATCACCCATTCTCAAACTCAAAAGAAACAACATGCAACTCAATCCTAATTTTTCCATAAATGATCTTGAAGTTCAACTCAAACGTTTTTGGGAGCTTTCTGGAGAAAAAATAAACTTGATAGAAACATCCTTTGACACTGCGAATGGAGCGCCTGTTTTCACAGAAAAAGGGAAATATGTCACACGCGGCTGGACGGAATGGACTCAGGGATTCCAATACGGCTCGGCAATTCTCCAGTTTGACGCCACGGGAGATGAGCAGTTTTTGAAAATCGGTAGAGATAACACCTTGAACAAAATGGCTCCGCACCTCACTCATACAGGTGTACATGATCATGGTTTCAACAATGTTAGTACCTATGGAAATCTACTTCGACTGATCGAAGAGGGGAAAATCGAAGGTGCTGCTTGGGAGAAAAACTTCTATCAACTTGCGCTGAAAGTGAGCGGAGCTGTGCAAGCCATGCGCTGGACTCCAACTCAATTAGGCGGTTTCATTTATTCTTTCAATGGACCACATTCCTTATTCGTGGACACGATTCGCTCGTGCAGAGCTTTGGTCGTTTCGCATGGATTGGGACATGTATTGCAAGGAGAAAATGACAAGCGAATCTCACTGATTCAGCGAGCAATTCAGCATATTTTGAGTACAGTTCGCTATTCGATTTACTACGGAAATGGTAGAGATACCTATGATATTTCTGGTAGAACGGCTCATGAAATCATCTTCAACACCAATGATGGAAATTACCGTTGCCCAAATTCTCAGCAAGGCTACACAGGTTTCAGTACCTGGACCCGTGGTCTGGCTTGGGCGATTTGTGGTTTGGGTGAAACATTGGAGATTTTAGATCAAATCAATGAAAGCGATTATTCCGAGGTCATTTCTAAAAAGGATTTGATCAAAGAACTTACTGAAGCAGCAAAAGCTACAGCTGAATTTTATCTGGCAAATACCCCTACTGATGGCATTCCATATTGGGACACAGGAGCGCCAAACTTGCACAAAATGGGAGATTACTTGAACGAGAAATCTGATCCATTCAATGCCCATGAGCCAATCGATTCTTCCGCAGCATGTATCGCTGCGCAAGGTTTTATCCGAATTGGTAATTGGATGAAATCAACTGATCAAGAAGCTTCCGAGCGATATATACAGACAGGCATGCAGCTCGCGAGTGCTTTGTTCAGCGATCCTTATTTGTCAACTGATCCAGCCCACCAAGGATTGATTTTACATTCTATTTACCATCAGCCAAATGGCTGGGATCATCGCCCAGATCCTGCAAAAGCTCCATACGGAGAATCTTGCATGTGGGGTGATTACCATGCCCGAGAACTAGCATTGCTGCTGCAGCGCATGCAAAAAGGTGATGCTTATTACAGCTTCTTTAACTGTGTAGGGAAATGAGCACTGGAAAATACAAACCACAATATCCCAGAGTTGCCCAGCTGAAAACAGGAGAAAACCTTCGTGACCATCTTGCCAAAGAAGGTATCAACATGGGTTTCGATGAAGAATTAAAGACTGGAGAAAACTCTCCTTTTGCGAAAGCACATACCACACGAGCAGGCAATACGATAGGAAATGCCTTCTGCATCCTCCCGATGGAAGGCTGGGATGGTACCGCCGATGGCAAACCTACCGAGCTCACCAAAAGACGCTGGAAGAACTTTGCGATCAGCGGAGCCAAATTACTTTGGGGTTGCGAAGCAGTAGCGGTACAACCTTCTGGAAGAGCAAATCCTAATCAGCTCATGATCAACGAACAAAATCTTGGGGATTTTGATGAGTTATATAAAATGGTTGAAACTGATCACAAGCAGGCTTTCGGAAATACCGACGATTTGCTCACAGGACTGCAACTCACCCATTCAGGCAGATTTTGCAAACCGAATAACAAAACTCAAATGGAACCGAAGATTCTATATTCCCATCCAGTGTTGAATAAGAAATTTGGTCTGGCCGACGATTACCCGCTGATGACTGACGGAGAAATTTCCGAGTTGATTGATGCGTATGTAGTCGCTGCAGTTAGAGCACAGAAGACTGGATACAAGTTCGTCGACATCAAGCATTGTCATGGATACTTGGGACATGAATTCCTTAGTGCCTACGATCGTGAAGGAAATTACGGCAAATCCATAGAAAACAGAACCCGTTTTATTAGAGAAATAGTCGCGGGAATCAGAGCAGAAGCGCCAGGGCTGGAAATTGGAGTACGCATGAGTATTTTCGACTGGATGCCATTTAAGCAAGGCCCAGATGGAACAGGAATCCCAGCCACAGAAAGTCCATACAAGTATGCTTTTGGAGGAAATGAATCAGGCATAGGCGAGAATCTATCTGAGTCTTTTGAGTTCCTGAAAGAGCTAGAAAAACTTGATATTGAATTGCTTTGCGCCACTGCAGGCAGTCCATATTACAACCCGCACATTCAGAGACCAGCACTTTTCCCTCCATCAGATGGCTACATGCCCCCAGAGGATCCTTTGCATGGAGTAGCCAGACAAATCGATGCTGTGGCAGAAGTGAAGAAAGCATTCCCTAGTTTCTATACCGTCGGATCAGCCTACTCCTATTTGCAGGAATGGCTACCTAATGTGGCTCAAAATGTTTTGGAAACAGGAAAAGCAGATTCAATCGGTTTAGGCAGAATGGTGCTGAGCTATCCCGAATTGCCAGCGGATGTATTGGCTGGAACTCCGATGAAGCGTGCTAAAATCTGTCGTACGTTCTCGGATTGTACTACGGCACCAAGAAACGGAATGATTTCAGGCTGCTTCCCGCTTGATCCTTTTTACAAAAAGATGGAAATACACGAAACACTTAAAACGATCAAAGCATCATGAGTCGAGTAGCATTAGTCACAGGCGGAAGTCGTGGGATAGGTTTAGGTATTGCAAAAAAACTCGCTGAAGAAGGCTTTAATCTGGCAATAAATGGCGTGCGTGAAGAGGCGAGTGTAAGAGAAGCCTTGGAGGAATTGAAAGGATTTGGCGTACGGGTAGAATACCTTCAAGGGAACATTGCTTCAAGCGAGGATCGTGAAGCAATCATTTCAGGGATGATTGCTAAGTTTGGCAAAATCGACGTATTGGTAAACAATGCTGGAGTAGCTCCAAGAACGAGATCTGATATTTTTGATATTACAGAGGACGATTTCGATCACTTGATGAACATCAACCAAAAAGGCACTTTCTTTCTGACTCAAGCTATCGCAAAATGGATGGCAGAACTTAAAGTAGCCACGCCTGATTCTGAAATCTCAATAATCAACGTAACATCTATTTCCGCCACAGTTGCCTCCAAGACTCGGGCTTCTTACTGTATGTCCAAGGCTTCATTGGCTATGCTATCTCAAGTTTTGGCTGTGAAAATGGCGGAATTCGGAATCCCGGTTTATGAGATTCGACCTGGCGTGATAGAGACAGATATGATTGAGAAAGTTCGCGAAACCTACCACCAAGGTGTGAAAAACGGAATGACGCTAGAACCTAGAATGGGAGTTCCAGAAGACATTGGAAAAGTGGTTGCTACCTTGGTGAGAGGTGATCTTCCCTACTCCACTGGACAAGTGATTTGCGTGGACGGAGGAATGACTATCGCGAGAATGTAGAGGAATTGCGGGCGGGAAGACCCCTGCCCGACAGCAGGCGGGGATGACCGGAGACCGAAGTTGCCTCAATGATAATTGTAAACTATCATAAGATGCTTTAGTCTCTATACTATACTTATGGTAAACAGGATATTGAGAATTTTAAGTTGATGATAAAAATTAGGAATTACTTCCTGAAAGAATCCCCAGCAGCCAGTCATTCACTTTCAAGTCCATCACTAAGTGTATTCTATCCGTTTCGCCTTCATTTAGGACGCTATGTGGATCAGAAAGCCTAAGATACCAGCATTCCCCTTCCTTCATTTCCACCTTCTTGCTATTCACAAAAAAGCTAACTTTTTCATTCGTGAAAACGGGTATGTGAATCCGAACTTCTCCATCATCCAAATCATAATCACTGTGCTCTTTTATCTCCGAACCTGGAGTTAGTTTCATCAACCTCACAGAACACTTCTCTGCTTTGAAGCTTTCCAAAACGGACTGAAAATAGGGACAGGACTGTAAGTAAGGAGTCGGCACAAAATCGTAATCCCCTGGAATTGCTGCAGCCATTTGAATAGGATGCGTTACTCCTTCTCTGGCCGTGAGCGGAATTACTGACCAATTCCCTTGATAATTCCGGGTTACAAAATGGTGGATCCACTCCACTTCTATCAGCTTTTTCACCTCTGCCTGAAGCAATTGACTATCAAAAAGAAATGGCAGTTGTATCCTATCTTGGTTAATCATTCTTGAAAATAGTAATTATAAGTCCTGTCAAAACCAAATTCAGTCCCTAGCCTCGAATCCATTAAAACTAAAAATCATCGCATGCTTGCAAAGTCAATCCAATTTCTCGATTTTTTAGTTCTCTAACCTAACAAACCCATGAAAACCCGATTCATTTTCAGTTTCTTCCTATTAATAACTATTTGCATCCAGTCATTTGCGCAGCAGAAACGCACAAAAATTGGAGTTGCCGGCCTCACGCACGGCCATGTAGGCTGGATTTTGAAGGCAAAAGATCGTCCTGATTTAGAGATTGTCGGCATTGCAGAACCTAATAGAGAACTGGCAAAACGCCTTACTGAGCAGCATGGGATTTCGATGGATCTGGTTTTTGACACCATGGAAGAGATGCTTGAGAAAACGAAACCTGAAGCCGTTACCGCTTTTGGAAATATCTACGACCACCTTTCAGTTGTCGAGGCCTGCGCACCTAGAGGCATTCATGTGATGGTGGAAAAGCCGCTAGCTGTGAGTCTAGAACATGCGCAGAAAATGAAGGCGCTTGCTGAAAAACACAACATTCATCTCATCACCAATTACGAGACAACTTGGTATCCGAGCACCTTTAAGGCTTATGAGATTCTTCAAAGTGGAGAAGTGGGTGACTTGCGAAAAGTAGTGGTGCGTGATGGTCATAAAGGACCGAAAAAAATAGGCGTAAGCGACGAATTTCTGGAATGGCTGACTGATCCCAAGCTCAACGGTGGCGGCGCAATTATCGATTTTGGCTGTTACGGAGCAAATCTGGTCACTTGGCTGGAAAAGGGAGAACGTCCTAAATCAGTGACAGCAGTGACTCACCAACTTCAAGCAGAAAATAACCCAAAGGTGGACGATGAAGCCACGATAATTTTAAATTACGAAGATTCTCAGGCAATTATTCAGGGTTCGTGGAACTGGCCTATTGGCAGAAAGGATATGGAAATCTACGGACTTACCGGAGCTATCTATGCTGACAATCCAACTGATGTCCGTGTCCTAAATGCTGAAGGCTATTCCGGATTTGAAGAAACTGAATACAAGCTGGAATATGAGAATACCCCATTCGAAGATCCATTTACCTTATTCTTAGCTGTAATTAATGGTGATCTTATTTTAGATGAATACGCCCTTCCTTCTCTGGAAAACAATATGATCGTGGTAGAAATCCTCTCTGCAGCTGTAGAAAGTGCCAAGACTGGTAAGACGGTTTATTTGAAGGGGAGGTAAAAGATGGGAGACAGAAGACGGGAGACAGAAGTGTGTACTTCCCTAAATAGTGTTGACCGTTTGTTTGCATGTAACTGTCAATAGGCCTCTACTTCGCTCGGCCACCGTATTCGGTGATGTAATGGGAGGGTGAAAGAGGCGGCTGCGCCGCCTCTTTCACCCTCCACTAGTTTCATTCAAGAATTCGGACCCCGAGCGAAGTCGAGGGGAGCAGCTCGCAGAATACTATTTGGATACATGCAAATAGTAGGATACACATATATCAAATAAAAAAGCCGTTCATGTAACCACGAACGGCAGTAAGAGATAGCACAGGTACGGGCGAATAATTATTCGCCCCTACTACAATTCTTTAATCTTCAAATTCTTGAAAATCACACCCTGACCTTCACTTTGTAGGCCGATGTATCCTTCTTTAAGCAACTTGCCGTCTTCTTTGTATTTTGGATCAAAGCCATTGGCTACTCCCCCGCCGATCTGAGGCAAGGTATATTCCAACACCTTCACATCATTCACCATGTGGACCACGAGTGAATCGCCGTAAACGATCAAATCAGCCTTCACCCACTCATCCCATTTGAATGTCGGAGAAGTGGAATTAATGCAATGTCTAGCGTCTTTTTTGCCTTCAAAAAAAACATCTGTTCCAGGCGAACACATATTCCCAGTTGGTCTAGGAACGCCTTCTTTCTCTTCGGCCAGCATTTGCCATTCCACAGAAATAGGCCAATCCTGTTCTTTCAAAATAGTCTCTGGAGCTTGAGAGTGAAACATTACGCCGCTGTTTCTATAGGTGTAACTTGCCGCATCTTCTAGCCACTGCTCTGTAAATCTATATTCCCAAGTCATGTGAAAAGAAGAAAAAGGCTTTTTATAAAACAGGTGACCATAGCGATCATTGAAGCCTTCATTGTAATCATCGTAATTCACTTCTATAGTGCCATCTACGACACGAAAGGTATTTTGGTAATTATCACCAGACTCATGATGATATATTTTAGCAGTCCAATCTTCCAGATTTTCACCGTTAAACATATCAATCCATTCAGCTTTAGGTTGTTCTACTACCTGGGTCTCTTTTTTCTCTGTACTACAGGAAATCAAGGCAGTACCCAAAATTGTGGCTACTAGTATTTTTTTAAGCATGGAGGTTTAATTTGATGTAAAAAGATAAAAGTAAGTTAAGGAATTCCCGGGTTTAAAAAGTCAGTTTGGGATAAGCGAACTCAATCCAAGGAAGTGTGGCAAGCACCAAAGGATTTCCCGGTCAAAAACTTAAATGCATGCTTTTCTATTTTAGCGGAAATGAAATCAGTAGTCTCCATTATTTCCCCGTCGATTTGAAATTCTGCGCCTTCTGGATTGGAAAGTTGACATTCCTCTACCGACCATGTTTGAACACCATCTACTTGATCAATATCTCCTTTAATAAACGCCATGGTCATACGCAGATAATCATCAGCAGTTTCGGGATTGAAAGCAATGACTTCAAATTTACCATCATCCATGATGCCCTTGCAATTCACAATGGCACCAGTGCCATATTGGTCTCCATTGGCTAATACAATCATTTTGGCTTTTAGCTCAATTGACTCTTCGCTGATTTTTAAAATAAATGTTCTTGATTCAGTACCAAAAATCTCTGAAAAGGAATTCTTCACATAGGCTAGCATACCCCGGGATTCCTCTTGCTCAAATTTCTGAACAAGGTTAGCATTGATACCAAAGTCAGCTAAGTGTAAACAAAGTTCTCCGTTGATTTGAATAGCATCTATATCATGGATTTTGAAATCCCGAACTGACTCCCAAGAATCCACCAAATCATTAATCCCTAGACATTTTGCCAGCCCATTGGCAGAGCCTAGTGGCAAGATACACATGGGTACTCCTTTATGTTGAAGGCATTTGGCAACCAATTTCACAGTCCCATCTCCACCACCAATCAGTACCAAATCGGGTTTGGACTCCTCGTATTTAGCTATAATCTTATCCTCATCATTCTCACCGGTAGTTTCCCACAGCTCTATAGCAAAATCAGGCATTCTCACTTGTGCCATTTCCAGAAGCTCTGCGTTGGTAATAGAATCATTTCCAGAGACAGGATTATAAATCAACAAACATTTCGTTGCCATTTTGAGCAGATTTTACACTAGTTGACAATTGATTCTTTTTCGAGTATTGCTATTGCCTGTTCAGACGACTCTATAAAATGGAAGTGATCTGAACCGTGGAGTTTCATTAATTCGCTTTCTCTAGACTTATCTAATTGGCCTACAATTCTAATAAATACGTCTTTCACTCTACCTGGATAATCCTCAATCACCTGAGCATAAATCTCAGGATCATGCTGTCCACTGTCTCCCACTAGGTAAAATTGCATCTTAGGAAACATTTCCATCAAAAGCTCAATTTTCTGTAATTTGTGAGAGTGATCGCCACCACCAGATTTCCAGATATTTTTAAGGTTGATATGTTTGTCTTTGAGCAAGATCGGCCCATCAGGAATATGACGAAATCGCAGAAAATCCTTGATCAAGTCAAACAAAGACCAATCACTGCTGGAGACATAGAATATGGGATAAAATCCGTTCCCAGTTAGTTTTCTATAAAACTCAGACACCCCAGGCAAAGGTCTTCTGGTAAAAGCATTTTTAGAAACTGAAAGCCAAAACTTTTTCCCTATGTCTGTTGAATGCGAAATAATGATGGTGTCGTCAATATCCGAGATCACTCCCGTATTACCCGAATAGCGCTTCACCTCCAAGTGAGCAACTGGTGATTTCCTGGTTTTTGGCTCCAGCACCTGAAAAGTCACGAGCTCACTTAGTTCATTATTGGGTTTGCATTCCCCAATCTGCAACTCAAAAACCCCATCCTCATCTGTAGAGACTATATAGTTTTCATCCCTATACTTGATTTCTACTTTAGCCAAAGGAACTGAGGAGCCGGAATATCTTCTGATTGCAGCCAGAATGTTTTTTAACCAGTTGTTTCGTGAGGACGGCCTTTTTTCTCTATAAGCACTTATAACCCTACCTTTTAAGAAAACAGTTTCCGTATTACCGAACGCAAGAAATGGTTCGACAATAATTTTATCTTGCTTAGTAATTCTCATTAAATAACCTGCGAGTTGATATACCATAATAATGGCAATAACCACGCAGATTATAATGAGTACTTTTTTCATTTGAGTTAAATTATACTACTGCTTTTGATTGGATCAATGCTTCCAATCGTATTGGTCAATTTGTTCTAGACACGCCTTTAACAAGGCGATAGAATCAGCAATATCTTTCTTGTGCGCCATTTCTATCACCTGATGTAGATGTCTGGTAGGAATGGAAATCGCACCTGCGATCGCACCCTGCTTACCCATACGCTGCACTCCCGCAGTGTCTGTACCACCTGCAACCAGTATTTCAGGTTGCCAGGATATCTTGGCTTTGTCTGCAGTTTGCTTCATGAATTCTACCATTCTATAATCACATATCGTCATCGCGTCCATGATCTTGATAGCTGTACCCTTACCTAGTTCAGTCACCTTCTCATGAGCTTGAGCTCCCGGCACATCAAAAGCTATTGTGGTATCCAGCGCAATCCCGAAATCAGGGTTAATTCCATGTGCAGCCACATTTGCCCCACGCAAGCCAACTTCCTCCTGTACAGTGAACGTCGCATAGACATCGTAAGCAGGGTTTTCCAATTGTTTCAGCGTTTCAATCAGGATAAATACCGCCACTCTATTGTCAATTGATTTACAATTCACACAATCACCCATTTCGATCAGTTCTCGATCTCTAGTCACTGGATCACCTATGGTAATGTATTTCTCCACTTCCTCTTTGGGCATTCCCAAGTCGATAAAAAAGTCTGTGGTTTTAGGCAGTTTGGTTCGCTCCTCGGCTGACATGACATGAATAGGCTTGCTTCCCATCACTCCTACCAGATCCTTTTTGCCATGCACGATTACTCGCTGAGCAGTGAGGGTCTTGGGATCAAAACCTCCCAGCGTGTGGAATCTCAAAAAGCCATTGTCATCAATATGAGTGACAATAAACCCAATCTCATCCATGTGGGCTGCGATCATTACTCGCTTTCCATCAGGATTTCTTACACCCTTCTTGATAGCAATCACATTCCCGATATTATCCACTTTGACTTCGTCAGCCAGTGGAGTGACTAATTCAATTACTAAATCCCGAACTCTTTTCTCAAATCCAGGTGCTCCTGCTATTTCACAGATGTCCTTTAAAAGGCTTACGTTTATGTCCATTTTCTATTTATTCTAATTAAGATGAAATTAAGAATTTGAAATCTTTTGGCAGTAAAAAAGGCACAGAGAAATAATCTGTGCCTTCAATTTATAATGCGTTTCCCATTCATTCAAAAGGGGAAAGCTAATTCTTCTGTCCTCCTTAGTATGCTCTCACAGTCTTGCCTTCCATGAAGTTCACGAAAGACTTATTCACTACTCTCATCCCTCCAGTAGTAGGATAATCACCAGTGAAATACCAGTCACCCAGGTGGTCAGGACAGCATTTATGTAGATTATCTACCGTCTGATAGATTATTTTCACTTCAGCTTTTATCTCATCATTCGTGACGATTTCAGATATTTTCTCTGAAATCTCGTCATCAGTAAATGCGCTATACACACCTTTTACAAAGTTCTCTATAGAATGTGGATGCTCCACACATTCTTCATAAACGCTATCTAAGGTGTTTTCAATTTTTCTCTCTTTGAGTAAGGCCAATGCCGCTCTGAAAGCAACAAAATCCTTCATCTTGGACATGTCTATACCGTAGCAGTCCGGGAATCTAATCTGAGGAGCTGAGGAAACGATGATAATACGCTTAGGATTCAACTTATCCAGCGTAGTCAGAATACTTTTCTCAAGTGTGGTTCCTCGTACGATACTGTCATCGATCACCACAAGGGTATCAATTCCAGACTTAATTACCTCATAAGTAGTATCATACACATTGGCCACGATAGAATCCCGTTCATCATCACTAGCGATAAATGTCCGAAGTTTCACATCCTTACTTACCAACTTCTCTACCCTAGGGCGGAAACTAAGAAGCTCATCCAAGTCCCCCATATGAGGCTTCCCGTCCACGAATACTTCTCTACGCTTGGCAGCTAAGTAATCTTCCAAGCCTTCAATCATGCCATAAAAGGCAGTTTCCGCTGTATTTGGAATGTAGGAAAAAACAGTGTTTTTCAGATCGAAATCAATTGCCTTCAAAATCTGTGGAATAAGTGCTTTTCCTAGATTTTTTCGCTCCTGATAGATATTCGGATCAGTACCTCTGGAGAAATAGATTCGCTCAAAAGAGCAGGACTTTTTCTCTCTCGCAGGCATGATTTCAGATTCCGCATAAGAACCATCCTTATTGATCACCAAGGCATGCCCAGGCTGAATCTCTTTGATGGAATTGAAATCAATATTAAATGCCGACTTGATCGCTGGCTTCTCAGAAGCCACCACAATCACTTCATCATCTGCATAATAGAAAGCTGGGCGTATACCGGAAGGATCTCTCACTACGAAAGAAGAACCATTTCCTACGATGCCTGCCATAGCATAACCACCGTCAAAATCTCTACAAGATCTTCTAAGTATTCTCGCCAAATCCAATTCATCCTCGATCACCTGAGTAATCTGTTCATTTGAGAATTGGTGCTTGTACTTATCAAAAATTCGCTGATTTTCCTCATCTAGGAAGTGACCGATTTTCTCCATCACAGTGACAGTATCGGTTTTTTCCTTAGGGTGCTGACCAAGTTCCACAAGCCTGTCAAAAAGCTCTTCCACGTTGGTCATGTTGAAGTTACCGGCCATTACAAGGTTTCGGCTTCTCCAGTTATTTTGTTTTAGAAATGGATGGCAAGTCTCTATTGAATTCTCGCCGTGTGTACCATATCTCAGGTGGCCAAGCCAAACTTCACCTGTAAAAGCAATGTTATCTTTCAGCCATTCCCCATTCGTAAGTGCATCCTCCGGGCCTATTTTCTTGGCTTTTTTGTACTTGCGGTTGATCTTGTCAAAGATGTAGTTTACAGCTGAAGGCTCAACTGACCTATATCTACTGATGTAGCGAGTTCCAGGCTTGGTGTCAATTTTGACATTGGCGACACCCGCGCCATCCTGTCCTCGATTAATTTGTTTCTGCATCAAGACATAGAGCCTATTAGAAGCAAAAGCAGCAGTACCATACTTATCGATGTAATACTGGGCAGGCTTTCGCAGTCTAATCATTGCTATGCCGCATTCGTGTTTGATAGCGTCACTCATGGAGTCTGGCAAATGTTATTTTGAAGATTCAAAGGTAATTGTTTTTAGAAGATATATCGGGTAAAATAAGTTCTCTTTACTTCCAAAAAATTTGGCAAACCCTTACTCTTTTGACTTATCTCAAAAGCTACCCCAACCCTCTCATTCCTAGTATTTATGGCTACAATATGTCGCAATTTCCCACAACATTGGATAGGTATTTTATTCCTAAAACTGGCCTATCTCAGCTAAATCGAAGTAGGCACAATGATCGCCTTAAGTAATTACCATTCGGATTTTGACTTGAAAAAAATCGAATTTCCACTTCATTTTCACTGCAAAAAATAATTACCATGGTCAAAGTATTTTTTCTCCCATGATTTATTTTATCCCCATTTGCTTTTGATGTTCTTATTCTAAACTGAAAAACGAAGAATAAAATCACCAAAAAAGACGATAGCCAAAACAGAGAAATCAAAAAATAGTTGCTCAATCTCCTAAGTAAAAAGCGCCGGACACTTGTCTGGTGCTTTTTTTGTTAATTAGCTCTATAAAGAATGTAATTCATGAAGCATATATTATTAGTAGAGGATGATCTGACTTATTCCAGGATAGTAAAAACCTTCTTGGAGAAAAATGGATTTTCAGTTCAAACTGCCATCAAAGTCAAAGAAGCTCAGCAACTTTTTAGCAATTCTAAATTCGATTTAATCATTGCCGACTTCAGATTACCTGATGGTACCGGAATGGAATTACTTCAATGGTCAAAAATCAATTACCCACAAACGCAGGTAATTCTGATCACCCACTATTCGGATATTCGGATTGCTATCAAAGCCATGAAGCTTGGCGCTTTCGAATACATCACCAAGCCCATCAATCCTGATGAGTTATTGGCAACTGTAAAAGAATCTCTATCAACCAAAATACCTGAGCTCGCTTCGGCAGAACCTATAGCAGCCCCTTCGGCTCCTAAAGCTAAGTTTCAAAGCAGCTACTTAATAGGTAACTCAGTGGAAGCAGAAAAACTCGAAAAGCACATTCAACTGGTTTCTCCTACAGATCTCAGCGTGCTGGTAATGGGTGAAACCGGAACAGGAAAAGAGTTTATCTCCAGAAGAATTCATGATTTGTCTGCCCGAAAGGATGGACCATTTATAGCAATTGACTGTGGGGCTTTGCCCAAAGAACTAGCGGGAAGTGAATTATTCGGCCACGTAAAAGGCGCTTTTACAGGAGCTCTGGAAAACAAAACGGGCCACTTCGAAATGGCAAACGGCGGAACCATTTTTCTGGATGAAATAGGAAACCTCGGCTATGAAGTTCAAATACAGCTCCTTAGAGCGATTCAGGAAAGGACTATCCGCAAAATCGGTGGAAATAAAGAAATCCAAATTGATGTACGAATTATTGCCGCCACGAATGACAATCTAATCGTACAGGCTGGAGACGGACATTTCCGGGAAGACTTATATCACAGACTCAATGAGTTTACTCTAAGCGCTATTCCTCTTCGAAATAGAAAAGACGATCTGGAAGATTTTGCAGATCAATTCCTTGAAGAAAGCAATGAACGATTAGTCAAGAGTGTCAAAGGCTTCTCGCCTGAAGTTTGGGAGATATTCCTGGGATACGATTGGCCAGGCAACTTGCGGGAATTGCGAAACATCATCAAGCGTGCAGTTCTCCTTTCTGCAGGTTCGCATGTAGAGAAGGAAGCTCTTCCAGCAGACCTATATGAGCCATCCACGAGTTTTTCCGGAGCCAATTCAAGCTCAAACTCGTATTCCAGACAAGCTGATTTACCTTCTCCGAAAGATTATAAATCCCAATGGGTAGAACAGGAAAAGGAGCTGATTCAAAAAGTATTGATGGACACCAAATTCAACAAGTCCAAAACGGCCAGGATTCTAAATATGGACCGTAAAACGCTTTATAGCAAAATGGAAAAATACGGACTGGATTAATTCTAAACGGTTACTGTTTTGTCAATGGTCTCGGTAAGTGCTGACAGCAGGATGCGGATTTCCTCATCTAACTGATTCAGCGTATCGCCGAGGCCATTTTTATTGCCAATTTTCAGGCTATTCTCCACCTTTCGGGCAGTTTGGCCAGCAGAACTTTTGATTTGTCCCAGACGGCTACCCAACTGATGGCAGATCTCTAGCACTTCGTCGAAGTCATCCTTCAACCTCGCATTCTTTATTCTTTCAAGATCCTTTCGGGTCTCCACCACCAATTCTCGCACGATATCCTGCAGAAGCAATTCATCTCCCATGCAGAAACGAGCCAAGTCTTTTAGCTGAAACAGCGTACTATCAGATTCACTTATTTTTTGATTCATCGGTAAGTCTTTCACTGCATGATTTGGGAAGAATTTCCCCAAAATTTCAATCAACACGCGCTCTTGGAAAGGCTTGAAAACTATTTCGGTAAAGCCGCTTTCTACCATTTTTTCTCGCTCTTCTACAAAGACGTTTGCCGTCATTGCCAGAATAGGCATTTCCTTATACTTGTCGATTGACCTTAGCTGTTTCACAACATCAAAGCCAGAAAATTCCGGCATCTGTATGTCCAAAATCGCCAAGTCGAAATCTACCTCCACAAACTCATCTCTGAAGTTGGAGCCTCCAGGGTATGCGATAATCGAAGCACCAAAATAACTCAATATAGTTTCCAGGTATCTGATACCTACTTTATCGTCGTCTACAAGCAGAATTTTCAGCCCAGAAAGATCCAGAGAAACGATTTCATCGGGGTTAAATTCAGCGAGCTGGGATTCAGTGGCCGCCATTGGCAACTTCACCAGCATCGTAGTGCCTTCATGCTCTACACTAGACGCAATGATCTCTCCACCCATTAAAGAAACCAGGCGCTGAACGATCGCCAAACCAAGCCCCGTCCCTCCATATTTTCTGGAAATGGACGTGTCTGCCTGATCAAATTCCCGGAACACTTTTTCGAGAACCTCCTCAGACATCCCTATCCCAGTGTCCAGTATTTCTACAGTTAGCAGACCTTCTACCCACCCCACATTTACTCGAATTGAACCCTCTGAAGTAAATTTGAAGGCATTGGTCAGTAAATTATTCAGTATTTGCTTTAATCTCAATTGATCTCCTATCAGCCATTTATTCTCTGGCAAATCCAAGGACCAATCAAACGCTAGCTTCTTTTCGGCTGCCTGTAACTCAAAGAAATTCTGCAAGGAGGAAAAAAGTGATTCTGGATCAAAAGGATGAGCTTCCAACTTCAATTTACCAGCTTCCAGTTTGGAGAAATCCAAAACTTCATCCACGATTTCCATAAGCGTGTCCGATGCAAAGCCTATCATTCTAAGGTGAGATTGTTGGCTGGAATCCAGTTCGGATTTCTCCAAAACAGATCTGTACCCTTGAATCACATGAAGAGGATTCCGTATCTCATGACTCATATTCGCCAAAAACTCCTGCTTTGATCTAGCCAGCTGCTCTGATTTTAGTCTGGAAATCTCAAGATTTTCCTGATAGCGCTTCGTCACTTTGATCTCTTTCAAAATGGAATACACCATCACAGCAGCGCCTATCACCGCTAAGAATACAATCATGATCAGAAAGTAAGTCATGTCGTAGGTTAGCTTATAGGCAGAGTCATTTTGACTATTCGATTTCTCGAGTGCGCGCTGCTGAAGCGTACTTACCAGGTTTTGAATGGTGGTGATGATCTTACTTTGACTGATAGATAAATCAGCCTCCATTTTCGCCAGCTTTTGTCTTTGAAAAGACTCCTCTCGATTGACTCGGTTGATTACACCTTTGATATTATACAGGACACTATCCAGTGTCTGCCCCTCCGGCAGGTTGGAATCACGGAGGTTTTGCTTTTGCAAATCGCGCAAATACGCAATAGACTTGTCCTCCTCTTTGGTTATAATTGCCATTGGCAATTCATTATTTGCCTTCGCCTCCTGACGGGAAGAAATCTCCTGCTCCAGTTCGTTAAAAAGGTAATCCTTAGGATTGATCTTCTCAATGGGCTTTAATTCCAGACTGGCTGCCCGTCGGCGAATCCCCAGCTCGACCTTATTCAGCGCTTCCTGAGTGAAATTCCGATTCGCCAAATTTGTCTTCACCTCATACAGATTCACATACCCGACGATAAGGGTATCCAGATTAGTCTGCACGCTTTCTATGTAGGTGTTTTCCAGGGAATCCTCAGCAAGGGAGCTTAATTCCTGAAGCTTTTCCTTGAGGGAAACGACGCTTGAATCCTGAACTCTAAAGTCCGCATCAATTCCAGAATGATCCAGTTGAGTGATTTGGATGATCTCAGACTGTAGCTTATTCAGCAGATTGAGTTTCTGATTAGGCTCAGCCAGCTCCTTCATGGTTTCTAGAAGCCGATTCTGGGTATAGTAAGTCAACCCAGCCATTCCGATCAGGAAAATAGCGGCTATAAAAAAGCCGGTAACGACTTTTCCGGCTGTACTGGAACTTGGGGATTTTCTCTTCATGAAAAACACATTACCCCAAGAACCAATAACTATTCCAAGTGGGGATTAAAACTTCAGGATGGTATAGCCTTTAGGTGCATACGTAGTAACCGTAGTCAAGGCCGAAAGTGCCACATGAGCACCATCGTACAAATCAGCTTTTTCTAAAGTTCTGGCTCGCATGGACTGACCGCAAACCAGTATTTCTACTCCGGCAGCCTCCAGCGCTTTGTAAACAGCGATGTTTGGATTATCGGAGTTGTATCGCTTCTGATAGACTTCATTGTTCATTACTGTGGCAATAGCTCCACCATGAACCACTACTTTCACATGCATACGGTCCTTAGAAACACCAGCAAGACCATGAAGATTCATCATACGAGCCACATTGTCCACCCAGCGACTGATCTCAGCATTGTCCTCGGCAGCTGTGGACATGTCCACTAAGATATAATAATCCAAGCTTCCATCCGGCCTTTCGGTCGCATCTGGAACTTCAAATATTCCCCCAAAGCCCTTAACGAGAGGAAATTGAGCCTCCTGAGCAAATGAAAACTGAGTAGCAAAAAGAGCAAGGCAAAAGATAGCCGAAGCGAATAATCGTGTCATAAGTCTGTAATTAGCCCCAAAATGTAAGAAAAATATAAGGGAGGAAAGAGGCCGTTGGTGGAAAAAATGTACAATGGTCAATGATCAATTCTCAAATTCAAATATCTCACCCCCCTTTGATAAACCTTACTTAATTAGACTTATACAAATGAAATAGGGGTAATCTGTTCCTTTTAAGGTCAACTCTTCTTGAAGTTTAGATTGAAACTCAGATTTATACTTATGATCGAAGTACTTTTCTGACAAAACCTTTTCTCCATAAATTGGGAAATAAAGTGAATCATCATCAGTTAAAACCTGAGGATTATCAAAAAGTTTAAATACTGGATTTTGGGAACTATAAGCAAACACAATAAATTCAGAATTTCTCTTATCCATTATTCCTGATTTAAAAGTGGAATAATCAAGAAAATTAAAGACGATATAATTACTATTTTCAAGAAAATAATTGCCGTTCATTGACTCACCTCCCCGAATTGATTTGACCAAGGTTTCAGCCGATGCTAAAGCCTTAAAATCGCGCTGATTTTCCATCATGAATTTACTTAACAAATCAGTATGATATTTGGCCTTAAAATCTTTTTCCTTTTGATCGTAGGCATAAACAGTATCATGAAAAGGCTTTGAAAAATTCACTTCTTGACCGGATCTCATTAAAAAACCGGAAACACTAATTCCTGAAGATTCCAATTTAGGGTCATATTTAAAATAAGATCCCAACTCTTTTCCGTCTTGACCAATCCTAACAACGTTGAAATAGTCGTTGGCAGAAGTGTGATTCATATAAATCAAAAACTCTCCATGTCCAAGAGCAACCATCGCATCACCCCACAATCCCATGTCAATTTTCTCCAAAAATTCCCCTGAATCAACATCAAACACGAACAAAGCTTGATTCCCTCTGGACATCAAATACACTTTACCATCAGAAACTTCAAAATCAGAAATTCCTAAATATTCTCCAGGCCCTTCACCTTTGGAACCATAAGTCCTAATAAATTTCCCTGTCTCGTCAAACCTGAATAACATTGCTTGCTTTTCATCAAAAACCAAGTAATCATCTCCTATCAACTTAATTTCTGAGACAATAGACAAAAACATAGAATCAGGTACGGCCAAAGGAATCAAATCCTCAAACTGGAATAAGCTGTCAATTTGATCAATTGGTTCTGGCAAGTCATCATAGATTCGGATGGGTCGAAGACTGATTTCTGTCTCTATTTCTAAATCTTTCTCTGTTGCAGTTTCTGATTTTGGATCAGTGCAAGAAACCAAACTGAGAAAAGCTATCCACTTTAAAAACTTCATAAAAACATAATTTAATTTTCAGTTGAAAAACTAATTAGAATCAATTTAGTAAAACAATTCAAAACTTAATTTTCCAAACTAAAAATTTTTGACAAAAAAGCAGAAACAAAAAAAGCCCTGAATTGCTTCAGAGCTTCCTTGTGCGCACGAGAAGATTCGAACTTCCACACTACTTAAAGCACCAGCCCCTCAAGCTGGCGTGTCTACCAGTTTCACCACGTGCGCGGTTAACAGTCTGCAAAAGTATCAGACTTGCCTATTCCAAGCAAACCCGACGCAAACCTTTTACGATTATTTTCTTGGGAATTACCCGTAAACTTTCTTTTCTGCCGACAACAGCGTGTTATAGAGCAAAGAAGCAATCGTCATCGGTCCTACTCCACCCGGTACTGGCGTGATAGCAGAAGCGATTTCAGATACCTCGTCAAACTTCACATCTCCTACCAACTTGAACCCTGACTTCTTGCTAGCGTCTTCGATTCTATGAATTCCCACATCGATCACCACAGCGCCTGGCTTTACCATATCGGCTGTTACGAAATGCGGTTTGCCCAAAGCTACGATCAGAATATCCGCGGTTTTAGCGATTTCCGGAAGATTGGCAGTTCGGCTATGTGTCAAGGTCACTGTTGCATTTCCAGGATAGCCATTTCTAGCCATCAGGATACTCATCGGACTTCCCACGATATGAGATCTACCGATTACCACGCAATGCTTGCCTGAGGTCTCGATATTGTATCTCTTAAGTAATTCTATGATCCCGTAAGGAGTTGCAGCAACGTAAGCGGGCCAGTTTAGCGCCATACGTCCAACGTTTGCAGGAGTAAATCCATCCACGTCTTTCTCAGGCTTGATCTTATCTGTTACTTTTTCTACAGAGATATGCTTAGGCAAAGGAAGCTGCACGATCAATCCATCTATATCCGGATTCTCATTGATTTCAGCGACCACTTTCAAAAGTTCTTCTTCAGAGACATTATCCTCCAGTCTCACCAAAGTAGATTCAAAACCACATTCCTCACATGCTTTCACCTTAGCATTTACATAGGTTTGGCTTGCTCCATCACTTCCCACAAGAATAGCTGCCAAATGAGGAGTTTTGCCTCCCTCAGCTTTTATTTCCGCTACACGGATAGCGATTTCAGATTTGATTTCAGAGGATGTTTTTTTTCCGTCGATGAGAATTGCCATGTTTTGTTATTTACGGTATCAAACTTCGAAATTCATCATTCGAAGTTCTTCATTTATTATTCAATTACTATTTCGTTCAGCTGTACCAACACTTTTGACAAAGATTGAAATCAACTGGTTGCATTCATTTTGTAGACTTACTATTGCCTCCCTATCAAGATGAAGTTTAGCTTTTTCAATAATCTTGATGGCTACTCCACTTTCCCGCAATTCTTTCAAGACAATTTTCATCTTATGAATAAAATCCTTTCGAGATTCTCCAGACTGCGCTTCGCCATAATTCAAAGCTGGTGAAGTTCCGCTTCTGAGAAGCTGATTTGCCATATGGGTCCCTGCTTTAGAACTTACCATGGAATCCGTAAAAGAAATAATAGCTGCAGCGAATTCGATTAATCGTGCCTCTAGATCATACTTTCTTTCCATGGTACTCAGATATAGTGTTGAATTCTATTACTTCATTATTTGAAATTCATCATTCTACATTCGATATTAAAATTTGCGAAGTTTGAAGTGCCGTTGACCCCCACTTCATTATTCGAACTTCATCATTCTTCATTCGATATTAATTTTTTAATGATGAATGTCCAATGATGAATAATGAATTTCGAAGTTTCAAGAAGAGGTATTAATCAAGTTTCAAAACCGCCATAAACGCCTCCTGAGGAACCTCTACGTTTCCGACTTGTCTCATTCGCTTCTTACCTTTTTTCTGCTTTTCGAGAAGTTTACGCTTACGGGAAATATCACCACCATAACACTTCGCCAATACGTTTTTACGCAAAGCCTTTACTGTTTCTCTTGCGATGATTTTCTGTCCGATTGCTGCTTGGATGGCGATTTCAAACATTTGACGTGGAACCAATTCCTTCAGTTTCTCACAAAGTCTTCTGCCCCAATCGTAGGCTTTATCTCTGTGAACTACCGCAGAAAGCGCATCTACTGGTTCGCCGTTTAGCATCACATCCAATCTCACCATTTGAGAGATTTCGTATCCTTTCAATTCATAATCCAAAGAAGCATAGCCTCTGGAAATGGTTTTCAGCTTATCAAAGAAGTCAAAAACAATCTCAGCCAAAGGCATGTCGAAAGTCAATTCAACTCGTTCCGAAGTCAGGTAAACCTGGTTTTTGATCTGTCCACGCTTGTCCATACAAAGTG
>Ga0209512_1001390_pt1 | contig 30037 bp, 31 predicted proteins | sample frozenSSSSmetaG_FD_184142 | JGI IMG/M metagenome (GOLD analysis project Ga0209512, IMG submission 184142) | Glacier valley bacterial and archeal communities from Borup Fiord, Nunavut, Canada, to study Microbial Dark Matter (Phase II) -... | ecosystem: Environmental > Aquatic > Freshwater > Ice >...
AGATTCAATCTAGAGAGAAAAGAAGGAAAAGAGGAAAGAGAGAGGAAAGGAAAGATCTATATATATAGGATGGGGTTCTCGTGCACAAACGCACACCTAGCTAGCTACCTTGCTAGCGAACACTTCTACCTTATACACGTGAATACTACAATAATAAGAGCAACACATAAGGTGAAGCCTTTAATATTCGTAACACTACCCCCCTCCTCTTCTAGGTTTAAACTCCTGTTTAAAGATGTTCATCGTGGCTTCTATGGATATTAGCGATGGAAAGCTTAGGTGATTTTAGGTGCATGAATGAAGTTGGATGTAGGATACTATGTATCATTAGGTAGGTGATCCTTCCATTAAGCTTTATACTATAGCTTCCTATAGCAAGTGCGAGAGTCTAGGATCCGTTTAACTTCCTATTCTTCTACACCATTTATAATAATAGGTGGTGATAGCAGTGTATGTTAAGAAGGTAAAGGGTTATTAGGGTTAAGTCGTAGGAGGTTGCTATGGAAGATAAGGTGGATTTTCATACTCTAAGGTAAATCAAGCTTATAGGATGTGGTCCCCATTCGTTTAAGTATAGTAAATGGGCTAATCTGCTTATAATTAAGCTTCCTAGAAGGTCTTTGTGTGCAAATATTCCTAGTGGAGAGCTAGACTTTGTCTTCTACTCTATATCGTAGTAGTGGCTGTCGCTTGCGATTTGCAAATTCTTCCATTCGTGTTTAGGAGAGGGTAAGCTAGTCCTGTAGGAATTCCTAAACGTCTTGCATTTTCGTAGGTAGTTCCTAATTTATAGGGCTAGGCCTAGCAAATCCATCTAGGGCATTGAAGCTCATATGGGGCTTAAATCCTCTATTTGCAAAGAAGGGACTAACGGTAGTGGCTGTAGACGGTAGAGCATTTGTAGCGAATTCCGCTATGTAAAGCCACTATACCTAATCATCTTGTAAGTAGTTAATGTAGGCTCTAAGGTATCGTTCCATTTTAGCATTCATTCGTTCCGTCTGTCCATCTATCTTAGGGTGAAAAGCAGTAGAGAGCTTTATAATGATCTATAGGGCCTTATATAGGTCTTTCTATACTATAGAGACGAATTAAGGTCCTTTGTAAGAGACGATAGTTCTAGGGAGGCCATGGTGTTTCTAAACGTGCCTTAATAGTAGTTAAGTAGTGGCCTCTGTTGTCGTTCCTTCATCTCCTACAAAATAGGGAATATAGTGACGTTCCTTCGTGAGTCTACATATGACTACTAGAATAGCATTAAACCCTTTGCATAAGGGTAGGCCTATAACGAAGTTAAGAGATATATCCTACTATAGTCTTTAAGGAATGGGTAAAGGTTGCAATAGCCCATTATAGGTTTCTTAAGAAGGTTTAGACCTTCTATAGATGTAGTAGTTCTATATATAGCGTTAGATAGTTAGGTCTATGCGTGGCTAATAGTATTAGTCCTTTAGGATTTAGAGCATCTTGCCTATTCTAAGGTGTCTAGTAGCTAGTTTATTATGAACTTCTTATAAGAGGGGTACTTAGATGTCTTCTAAGATCTAAATCTTGTTCTTATACTACATTAGCCCATCCACTTCTTCATAGTATGTGAGGGCAACGTCTTAGCTAGTCCTATCTTAATTTCGAAGCTTTGCTAGAGTCTCTATATAGAGAGTGTCTATGCCTAGGATTGTAAGGTCTTTAGCTCTAGGATTTAATGGGCTAGGCCTAAGAATTTAAACAAGGTCCTCCTACTATGCGTGGATAGGTGTGAGAGTGACGTCTAGGTGTATACGAGAGGTTAGCAATAGCGTCTAAAGCTAGTATTGCTATTTATCATCTTAACTATCACCTTTAAGTCTGTCCCCTAGCCTTTAGGTAAGGGCGTCTGCTTTATCATTCTGTTTGCCTAGCCTATAGGTGACTTAGAAGTTGTAGCTAGCTAGGAATTCTGCTTAACGAGCTTGTCTACGTGTGAGCTTCTTCGTAGTCATGAAGTATTCGAGACTCTTGTGATCTATAAGTACTTAAATAGGAAGATCTATTCCTTCTAATTTAGGTCTCTAAGCTTTGAAACAGTGAATAATAGCTAGTAGTTCCTTGTCATAAATCTCGTAGTTGCACTCTATAAGGACGAGCTTCTTTAAGAAGAAGGTAATAGGGTGTAGTATTCCTTCCTCATCTTTCTAAGATAGTACACCTAAGGCAACGTAGTCTAAGGAATCTGTTTCTACATAGGAAGTCTTAGTCTTGTTAAAGTGTCTAAGAATAAGTGCTAAAGTAACTATAGCCTTTAGGTCTTTAAAAGCCTTCTAGTAGGCGTCTGTCCATTTATAAATGCGGTCCTTTTTTGTAAGAGCTGTAAGAGGACGTAGTATATTTAAATAGCCTTTAATGAACCTCCTATAGAAGTTATAGAATCCTATAAAAGCTTGTAGTTCTTTAAGGTGTCTTAGTCTTTGCCATTTAAGAATCGTCTATACTTTCGTAGAGTCCATTTTAATACCATCTATGCTTACAATGAGGCTTAGGAACTTCGTCTTCTATATAAAGAATTCACATTTCTTAATGTCTACCTATAGGCCTACTTCACGAAGCTTCTATAGGACTTTCTATACATAAAGGATGTGTTCTTCTCTTGTCTAGCTATATATAAGGAGGTCGTCCATGTAGGTAACAACGAATTTATAAAGGTATTCCTATAAGGTCTCGTTTATATGCCGTTAGAAGGTGGTAGGTCCATTTGTAAGTCTAAAAGGCATGACTTTGTACTTAAAGTAGCCTATACTAGTTTAAAACGTAGTAAGGTCTTCGTCTTCTTTAGTTGCTATTTAAATCCTATTAAAGGCATGGTGAATATTAATCTTCATTAGGAACTTAGCTCCTATGATTTAAGCTAACGTCTCTTCTATAAGAGGAAGAGGGTATCTATCCTTCTTTATAATAGCATTTAGCTTTTAGTAATTAACATAGAATTAAAGACCACCCCCTAGCTTACGTACGAATAGGATAGGTGAAGCAAAAGGTGTAGTGCTCTTGTCTATGAATTCCTTAGACATGTGCTCACGGACGTATTTTCTCATGATTTCTTGTTCTTCTTATGACATATTGTAGAGAGGGCTGTAGCCTAGCTTCACGTCTCCTTTAAGGGTAATATGGTGATCTAAGGGTCTATGGGAAGGTAGAGTGTCTACGGCAGCCTTTAAGAATACGTTAAGATATTTATAGAACTCCTTAGGTAGTATAGTCTTAGGATCTACTTCTTCGTCTATTTGCTCTTGTTTCTTCATTTCGTATAAGATGTCTCTTATAGATACTATGAAGACTTAAGCACCATGTTGCTTAGTAAGGTGGTGGAAGGGTGTAGCTCTAATCATTGCAATAGAACAGTCTTTCGTTTAAATCTTCGTCTTTTCTTATATAGGTTCCTTAGTAGGCTCTACTGTAGGCTTTGCCTTTAGCTTTAGTCTATGTCTCTTCTTCTTAGAGGTAGGGAGCTCTTAGTCCTAAACTTTAATTTATAGGGTTAGGGCTCCTAAGTTTTAGACAGGTTCTTCTCATAGTGATTTACGGGGCTAGGCCTAGGAATTCGGATCCTTAGGCATTAGTGCACCACGGTGCTAACAGTAACTACCTATAAATAGGATTCCGTCACTAATTAGGTCTAGGACGACACTATGCTGTTTCATCTAAGCCTTCCCTAGGATAAGAGAGTGCGTGCCTAGTCTAGTGATGAACAGTGGGCATAGGTCCTCTACATGATCACTAACTTATAGGCGGGGGTAAATAGCGTGGGTGATAGGAGGAGCGGTAGTCCTATTAAAGCCTTAAATAAGTCTAGGCTTTAGGAGTTTAATAGGAGATATGTTTTTGATTTCATAGATTCGTTATGCGTTAACAGCATTAATGAAGTTCCTACTAGTTGCACTTATATTAATAAGAGCAATAGCTTTTATTTATGATTTGCCTATCCTACACATAGTAGTAAAAGGAATATTAGGATCTAATCTAGGTGTTAAGGAAGAGGAAGCTGTAATTCAAGCTGTTCTACCTCTAAAGACGTCTTTGTTAAAGGCTATTCTTTTCCTAAATCCTCCTACTCTTAAGCATGGACTTCATGAACTCTAGCTTTCTTATCTAGGCATTTAAGAGCTCTATGGCCTATCTATTAGCACACGAAGCAACGTCCCTCTTGTATGAGCTTCTCCTTCATAGGGTTAGAATGGGGAACTCTGTACAATCTAGGCATAGGAGTGTAGGGCTTTGTGTAGATCTTCTAGGAGGAGCTCTGCTATTGCTTCTCATATAGGATTTTAGCGCGTGGGGTAGCTAGGAAGGAAGCAAGAGCATATAGCTTACGTGTAATAGAGCGGCTATCTTATGCCTAAAGCTTCTATAGGTTCTAGTTAATGAGTAAGCACTTGCGTGTAAGAGCGTAGAGCGAAGTAGGGTTGATCTCTATGATAAGAGCATTCTACATCTTGCTATTAACTTTATGATGGAGGTCGTTAATGAGGGTTTCTTCATTAATATCTAACTCTATAGTAAGGCGTTAGAACTTAGCCTAAAAGGTAGTAAAGGTGTCCTTGTTTTAGTACAACTTTCTATAAGCTTATCTAGTAGTGTACTTCCTATTAAGGTCACTAAACACCTTGTCTAGGACTTTAAAAATCTCGTCTATAGTCTTGAACTTGTTTATAGCAGTAGGACAAAGACGTAGGTTAATGTGTAATGCTACGGTGCCTACTACTCTACTTTGAATATAGCTAATTTGCAAAGCTTAAGTAGGAAAGTGATCTTAATTTGCCTCTAACTTTAACTACATCTTTGCAAGCTAGTCGTTGTAGGCAGGCTCCTTTCCGTCTATAAGAATAGGAGGGTCTAGCAGCTTCATAGACTTGTTCTTCATAGTAGTAGTTAAGACTTTAGACTATGGGGTTCCTTCGCGTATAGCTTAAGTCTATTGCTTCTATAAGTATTTAATAATAGTAGCTTGCTTTACATTTGTATTCTTTTCATCTTAAATAACCTCTTGCAGCTGTTTAACTCCATCCTATAGCTTTAGAATTTAAGCATCTTGTGTCTAGATCTATGCATCCATTTCCTTGCTCTTTGCGAGGAGGCTATTATACGTGCTTGCAAGCTAGGTATAGTCTTCCATTACTTACTTCTAAATTTCAAGGGCGGCTTTCTTCTATGGTTTAGTCTAGTTCTTAATCTTTATGAGATCATTTAATTCCTAAATTCAAAGGGTAGGAATAGTCTGTTTAAGGAGATTCCGTCTCCTATTCTCTTAGGTTTGCTCTTAAGCTTCTTAAGCATTTACTAGGCTAGGCTTAACAAATCCCTAGAAGTCGTCTTCATCTTCTAAACTACTACTATAGGCAGTAGCTCTCTCTTAAGCGTCTCGTGCCATCTTTGCTTTCTTGTAATTAATAGCTGTATCTACTAGTTCTTATTCGTATTTAGGTTCTTGTAGTTGTTAATTCCTTAACTTTAGGACTTAGACGCGTATCTCCATAGGCCCTATGGCGCACTTTACTAACTATTAGAGCCACCTACGCTAAGCGCACTACTTACACAGTTGTTCCACCACTAGGTGCTTAAAAGTTAAGGGAGTGGTGTGAAAGGTCTAGATATAGCTAAATGGCGTGTTTAAAGGTGTTCTTATCTTCTATTTTCAAATGTGAATTTGTGTGTATGTCCGTTCTTCTGTTCTATATTTAAAGATCTGTATATTAATCTATTCTATATTCTGTTCTCTTGTTCTTCTATATTCATTTTTAAGTTCTTGTTCTATTTAAGTTCTAGTTCTATTCTTCTGTTCATGATCTATTTAGATCTTAGTTTTTAGTTTCATTCTTTCTATTCTGTTCTATGTTCATGTTCTTTATGATCTTCGTATTCTATCTTTAATTTTAGGTTCGTGTGTTTAGGTTCTATATCACTAATGAAAGTGATGATGGGTTTAAGGATGAGATTAAATCTTATGTCACAATCACATAGAGTAAGTCATGTGGATCTAAAGTGCTAGATTTAATCTAGAGAGAAAAGAAGGAAAAGAGGAAAGAGAGAGGAAAGGAAAGATCTATATATATAGGATGGGGTTCTCGTGCACAAACGCACACTTAGCTAGCTACCTTGCTAGCGAACACTTCTGCCTTATACACGTGAATACACTTCTGCCTTATACACGTGAATACCACAACAACAAGAGCAACACATAAGGTGAAGCCTTTAATATTCGTAATAAGGAGAATCTTTATCTACATGAATGAATACCTTGCTTTTAGAATTCATAATATCACGACCTCATAATGCTAACATCATTATTCTAAGAGAGAAAGAATAGAGTCTAGAATGCAATCTTTTAGAATGAGACGTAGACTTTAATTACTTTTAGCCATGGTCTTAATCCTACACTCGTTAGTTAAAATCTAGAATCTCTTTATGACATTAGTCATACTATAGAGAACTAGTCGACCTATCTAGTTCTAATTATAGGAGATAAGAGTGTGGAGATTCATTCGTACAACTAAATTTTCCTTAATTCTCTATAGCTACATACATTTAATAAGATGACTAAGGAGGTACTATTCACGAACTTAAAGATTGTGTTAAACATTTACGATGCTCTTAGCAACCTCACCATAAGTTTTATAGATCTAGAAAGATTATTCTTATATTAAGACAATAGTTTACACTTACCCTATCTCTATTAGTAGGATAGTCATAATACACTTTAAACACTTAGCATTAAGGAAGTTGTTAGGATTGGTGAAAAGATGTTAAATTTAACAAGTATATCCCTTATTTGCAGTTTCACTTTAAAACGCCTAGGGGACCTTAAACAGCTCTATTGTTAGTAATATTTTAACGCTAATAGCCTAAGGGACGGATCCACTAGGCTACGTCCTCTAGTAAGCTACATGTACAATATAGACAATTGCCTATAGTGGAAGGGAACCATGAATGATGAGCCGCACTATCTACACCCTATAGAGGAGGAGGAATAGGAGAAGATAAAGCTATTTAGAGATGTAGGAAATAGTTAAAATAGGATAGCTAGGATGAGCATAGGTTAATATAGGATCTTTAAGACATGAAGTAGATTTAGTTAAAATGGCTTTTATAAATTTTATAAATACGTCATAATTACTGTTACTCTTTCCTTAAATCCTAAACACTTAGAAATCTCATTCTATAGCTTAAATTAATTAAATATTCTGTTATGCTATACTTTAGGTACTCGCTCATGTCATTAGGCGTAAGGTTAAGACTAGTGGATTAATGACTTTCCTTTAAGGCGCTATGTTGTTTAATGCTAGGAAGGTTAGTAGTGGACATTTAATAGCAAACTAGAAACTTGCCTTAATTAAGCTCTTAACGGTATTAACGAGTAGAGAAAAAGAAGCTATTTAAGAAAGACATTAATTAGTAATGGACTAGTGTTAGACGAAAGATCACTTATAGATTAAGGTGTGGGAAACATGAATAGATTAAGGGGAAATGCTAGTATAAGATTAAAGCGCTAGATAAAGCACGGCGACGACGATTATAAAGACAAAGAGGCTAGATCCCCTAGTTAGTTTAGGAGTAATGAAAGAAAGTTAATAAAGGACTAAGGTGATACTTATAAGGATCCACTAAGTGTAGGACAACTAGGTAGATGCGCGTGGATTAGACTTGTTAATATTAAAGAAAAGAAAAGGGAATTTATAGCTAGTAAACAAAGAAATCGTCGCCTAGCGCCACTAGACCTACGCTTAAGCGAAAATTCCTAAAAATTAACTAATAATACTAGCGAGCGCTGCTTAAAGGGCAACAACAATATTACTAGCGTCGTTAACGACAAGGAGCGATGACGACGTCTAGGAACTATAGCACTAGAAGAAACACAAGCTAGGCTAGGGTTAGGGTTAACCCTTAAGGGGGGGGATAATTATAAGGTAGTAAGCCCCATCTTTAGTAGAACGCTAGTCACGTGTTCCTAGCCACGTGTAGTACGCTTAGTAGGGGGTAGGCCTACTAGTGTAGGACTAGAGGGTAATGGGTGAAGAGATCTCTATCACTAGCATAGGACTAGAGGGTAGAGGGTAAGTATATATAGCTATAGTGACTAGAGATGGGATCTCTAGTCGTTAGTTAATGTAAGAAGCACCTAGTTAGTTTAGCACTAGACTTAGACTAGACCTTTACCTTACTACTATAAGAACCGTACCTTAAAGCACTAGTGTTACGCTAGCACGGTGTTATAGCTAGACTCCGTAAGTCTGTCGTAAAGAAATGCTTAGCGGATGTGTAACCATTAATGAGGATCGCGTCATTGTGGATTACATGAGTTAAGATGTAGGAGATTAGATAGAGGATAGAGAGAGAGTTCTCTTAGAACAAGAAGGTCGTGCTAGAAGTATAAGTTAGCCTAGTCTTAGAATGTAGGGAGAAGCAACGTACGGTTTAAGCTTATTATCCACTCCTTTATAGTGCTATAAATGGACCTCTATTGTAAGAAGGTCTCTCTCTCCCTGCTTTAGATTCTATACTACCTAAAGGTAGATATCCTTATAATAGAGTGCTTTATATTTCCATGTCGCCTCCTTAAACTCGTTAAGTTTAGTAGCGTTGTAGGTCTACCGTACTAGCTCTCTAGACTCATTAACCTTAGTAGTGTAGTAGTCGTCCGTACCCTCTATCGTAGTAACATTTGTCTTAGCACTACTATAACTGCTGTTGTAGTTAGCGCTCTTATCCCTATCTTCATTAATAGTGTCGTCGTCATTGTTAAAGAGGTTAGCCTCGTTATACTTAGGACCATCGCTAGCGTTACTCTCATTGTCATAATCTTCATCCGTTGCTTCCTAAGGGCGTTCGCGTTTGTTAGCATCTTCTACTTCACTAAGGGGGTCTTAGCTAGCTTTGCCTTTTAATGAGTGAACAAACTCTACTAGTCAACCGCTTGTGTAAGATTAGAAGAGCATTATAGTAGCGACATCATGACGGTCGTCTTTAGTAGGGAAGACGGATTCATCACGAGCCTAGTGCTAGACTAGTAAGAGAAGTAGGTCGTCTAGTCTAGTAACTAGCTTAGGCTTAGACGTAGTGTCTAGCCTAAACTTAGCCTTTAGCGTGCCATTAATGTACTTCACTTATAAGGTTAGCGTGCGATGTAAGAACAGCGCTAGAGGAGGATTATAATACCTTAACGACCTCGTCTAAATCATTTGCGTCTACGAAGGCACCATTAACTTAGCGATAGAGCATCTTAAAATCCTACTAGTACTAATTAATAGACTTTCTCTTCCCCTTCTTCTACTTCTTCGCTATATATGTTTAACAAATCTAGTGAAGGAACAACATCATTATCCCCTTGTTACAATCTAGGTGAGAATAGCTATATGCTAATCCCCTACATCACGATGGTTATAATATCTACCTCTTGTTAGCCTAATCTAATTAAATTACTAAGATCTAAGTATTGCAAGTGTACCTCATGAATTTCTATCTAATATAGAAGATACTAGCCTTAGTATTATTAGCGTCTAACGGCTAAAAAAACTGTTTATTGTTTAAGTTAACCTCCATTAGTTAATAATCTTCCCCGCTAAGCATCTGCTTCTCCCTCTCCTTTAGTATTCGATTAGAGTCGATACGTCGTTTAAGAACATTCTAGAGGGTCTTAAGAGTGTCCTCCGCTAGAACTTAGATTGTGGGGGCCATGGTCGATATAGAAGTTCTAATAGAGTGGACGAAGGTGAATCTTTAAAGGAATCGTGGCCTAGAGTGGTGTCGAGGGCTATGAGCAGACAATAGGCTTTAAGAGTCTTTGCCTAAGAGAGAGAGAGGACGAGGAGAGAGAGAGAGTAGTGTGGAAAAGAGCTTTTAAAGTAGATTCAACGGTTGTAGGTAGTGGAAGTTAGGCGGAGACTGCGAGTACTTATGTAGCTCGGGCGATCATTAAGGCAGAAGTAGACACGGTCCGCTATGACTAATGCGAGATGGGGAGCCATTTCTAGCTGCTGGATTTCGGATTTTAGGTCACCCTTGCGGGTCAGCGAAATTCAGGATGGAAAGCAGCATTTTTAGGAGGGACGCGGTTTTCTAGGGGTCGTGTGTCCAATGGCACCGCTAAGCCAACGAAGGCACGTGAGTGGTGACTAGGTTAGCGAGCGGTCGAGACTGCGTAAAGCAGCGACTAAACCTACTGAATTTAGCAGCCTAAACCGCAGTACTTAGACATAATGTATTATTTATTCGTCTTAGTAGTTACTTAATATCTAATGTTTTTATAGTTTATTTTATTTTATATATAAGGCCTTTTTAAGCTTATTAATTTTCAAGTCATGTGATTTTCATGTAACTAATAATCATGATTACAAAATCAATTAAATCAGTTATGATTTGATTTTCTTGATTATTTTTGCTAACCCTGATCTGAATGCCCATCGCTAGAAGACATCCATTCTCCACTCATTGGCGGAAGTGCTTTACCGTCCAACTCTGCATACACGTGATGTATGTTCCCCCTAAGATAATCCCACATTGACGACCGCAACGTAATGGTAGTACTGTGAAACGACCTGCAATGCTCCTATAAATGGCTAGATTCTTAGAATAGCAAGTTTTTCCACCAAGAATCCGCCCGCCCTTAAATGAGAGTGCTGCTGAAGAGTGTATATAATCTAATCTAATCTAATCTAATCTAATCTACTCATTGCAACCTATCAATCTATCAATCATCAACCATCATCAATCTTACAGGCCGAAGGATCCAAGGCGCAAATCCATACGAATCACGTGCGCCCTCTCCTCCTCCTCTGCAAAATCAGGAGATCCACAGACGCACAATCCCCAAGCGGCAACTCCGCACGTGCGTCCTCCCATTCGCCGCGACCACGACACAAGCTGTCACCTCTCGCTGGAGCCTCGTGGGCGGATGCGGGGCGGTGATTGGGTCGGGGGGGAGTGGGGTCGGGGAAGATGATCTGAGATGTCGTTGCGTGGGGTGGGGGGAGTCGTGCAGGAGAAGAGGAAAAGTGGGTTTGGGATGATGGGAGGGGAGAGTCCTCTACTTGTCACCGCCCCACTGCGGTACTTCCCAGCCAGGGAGTGTGTCTATCGCCAAGCGCGGCGGCGGGGCCCTGGAGCTAGCGGCGACGCTAGGATTTCCGGGGTTGTGGGCGAAGCAAAGACACACGTTTTTGAATGCTGGGTTGTGATTGGTTGGCTGCGACGACATCTGGTCTCTGTGGGAGGAAGTGAGAGGAAGTGCGAGGAGGAGGGAGAGAGGAGAGAGGAGAGAGGAGAGAGGAGCGTGGATGTCTGTCTTGATGAGGGAGAAAGCGAGAAAAGGGAGATTTCGATGAGGATGAATGGGATGGATATGGAGGGGATGGAGTGGATGGTTATGGACGTTGGCTGTGGGCAAAATTGGAGTTCATATGACCATATTGGGATTGGCATTGGCATGGGCATTAAGATATGGGATGTGTCGTGATGATCTCTCAACTGTATCCTACTGTACTGCACGGCGGAAAGGCGGCGGGGGGATTGGCGATTTGCGTGCGAGGACGCTTTGTACAGGTTCGTGGCGATGGGGAGGGGGATGGGAATGGAGATGAACGGTCTCGTCTTCAACCGAGAGCTGCGTATCAGAAGCCCGGAGAGATGCCTTTGAGTCGTCGTCGGCACTTCGCTTCTGCTGCTTCTGCAGTCAGGACGAAGGCTCGTCTTGGGTCTGCTGGCGCCGTCATCAGCCTGAGGAGCGCGATACGTTTGGCCTCGGTGCATGTGCGGAGAGGCCGTGAGAGAAGCTGGGGTGCATTCGAGGAGTGAGGGGCGATGACGGCCGGCTTTCCTGATCGAGAGATTGGGATCGTTATTCGGATGTTGGCTCCTTCTCTAGAGAAGTATCGTGTATGTCGTAGGAACGTAGGCATGTATCCTGTCTTGCAACGTTTCTGTTTGGCTGGAGACTCAAGAGACGAGGAACGCATTGGGCGAGGAATGGAAGGTTCTGCTGGCATTTGTCGAGTGAGATCAAGAGTGAGAGCTGGCGTGGTTGTAGTGGGTGCGGTATCGATTGTTGCGGACTCCTCTATGGTTGGTGGATGCAATGAAGATGAAGATGATGGGTGATGATTATCATGATGACGAAGACGATGATGGTGGTGATGATGAAGGAAGAGAATCGTAAGACGTGGGAGCAAGGAAGAAGGAAAGAAGAGGAAGGAGGAAGGTCCAATGAAATAGTTAGCATGTATGTACATACATATGTACATACATATGTACATACATATCACCCTCGACGCGATGACCCCCGACATCGTGTCTCAAAGCTGGCCTGCCATTGGCCACGCCCAGGAACGTATCTCGGCCTGCCCCTCGTGGGACGCATGTTGGATGGATGTTGGATGAATGTCTTGTCAGAAAGCTTGTCTGGATCGGTGAGCAGATGTGAGCAGATGTCAGCTCGCTCGAGCCAATGAGATCGGGCAGAACAGCACCCGAGTCCCTTTCCGCAGCCGTCCCGAGGCCCCCGAGTCTCGTCGCCGGCTTGGCCACATGGGCGCGTCCTCCCGCATGTCCCAAAAGATGCCCTAGAAAGGTCCAAGAGATGCCCAAGAGATGCCAATGCTGTCTGTCGTTCTGCCATGGAACCATCCACGGTCCTGCTAAATCCCGGAGACGCGCGGGTGGAGCTTGGAGAAGCTTGACCGTGGACAAGCAATGCGAAGAGATGCAGCAGATCGACGACAGCGTCACTGGACTTGGCTTCTGCAGTGGCGCTGCGGCTATTCCAACGTCTAGTCGCGTGAGGGGACGTATTGAAGTTTTGAAGTATGGATATGGAGATGAAGATGGAAACAAGATGAATCTTAAGACACACGTGGCCATGCCGTCGTCGTCGCTGTCGCTATCGATGGCCGGGGGAGTGGGAGCAGTGACAAACAGGAACCGTGGCTACACTTGAAGCCTGAGGAACATCAGCCTATGTATGGTATGCTGAATACGACCTGAGCGTGACCTCAGCATGACCTGAACATGACCTAAATCAGAAATTGACATTCGACCTACCTTTCTGACTGTCTTGGTGTCTTACTGTCTTACGACCTCACTACTGTGGAAGTAGTTGCATATTGAAGAGCAGTAAGGAAATGAATGATTTGGCGGGCGACTTGAGAAAACGCGCAAGTCTGCCTTGTTACATACATACATACATACAGCATACATCTCGGCCAATGAACAGCACAAGATGGCACTCGTGGACGGGAGCGTTCGTGATCCATCGTCGCTGTCTTCGTCGCTGTCTTCGTCGCTCATGGCCGATGCGCCACGAGCACTAGCACTAGCGGCACTAGCACTAGCGGCACTCCCTGATATGTAGATATGTAGATATGTAGATATGTAGATATGTAGATCAGGGTTTTCTCGGGGCTTCTCCTCGACGCTATATTCGTATATTCGTAGTCCCGTACCGTCCCACACTGCCAAGTTTCGACAGGCCCCGTTCCTGTCACTGCTCCTGTCAATCTCAGGCCATCCAACCTGCAAATTCAGAGTACGTACCTATGTAGTCGGGTTTTCCCCTTCATTTTTTTGGTTCCTTTTTTCCTTCTTCCTTTTTGCTTCGAAGAATGCTGAAGGGTAGGGCCACACAAGACAAGACAAACAACAACAGACAGACAGGCAGACTGCCACTGGGCTCACTGCATGCGCCATGATGACTAACTACTGTCATCTGCGCCTCCTGCAACTTTCGACTTTCGACTTTCGACTTTCCAATCCCGACACCCCGTCTCGGCATTTCCCCATCCCCCCACCTCCCCATGCGCATACAATGTACTGTACAATGTACGTACATGTATATCCAGACGCTACATGTACATACAGGCGAAAATGCGCTCCCCCCCCCCCACTAGCATCGTTAGCCTATCTGCTCAGGTAGTAGGTACTAGCTGGTAGGTACCCTCAGCGCCCATTCCTGTCCATCTCTGCCATTTTCTGTCTTATCTTTGCTGTGCGCACCTACAATCTACAACGTATAATGTACTCTGACATACCTCCTACTCTGCCAGGTACCAATGTATTCACTTCAGCTACTGTACTCAAAAGACGACACCCACGTTGCGACTCGTTATTTCGTACATACTGCTTTCTGCTTTCTGCTTTATCCACCCCTGCGCTCCACGACTCTACGAGACAGACCCGCACCGAAAGCTTGTCCTGCTCCTACGCTCCTAGACCCCTCCTCTTCCCTCTTTTTTTCCCACCATCCATCCCTTCGACGCTTATAAAGTATTCCATTCCCCCTCGTCCTTTTCCCTTCCATTCCTTTCCTTCTCTCTATCTCTCGTCACTCTTTTGATCCTCCGACAATTGTCGACCCTCTTTCTTTGCGTGAGCTCTCATCTCTCGCTCATCCCCCACAATGTCCTCCGAATCCGCCGCTGTGTCGGCACCAGCCCTCGTCGTGGTCCCGGCTGTCCAGAAGACTGCCGGAGGTAACAATGCCTACCACAACTTCCATAACGACTTCATCCACATCCACGATCCCAATGAGAGACGTCGTCTCGCTCTCGCCGAGATCGACAAGGCTCCCTTCGGATGGTATCACGTCCGCGCCTGTGTTGTCGCCGGCATTGGCTTCTTCACCGATTCCTATGATGTGAGTATCTCTTCTTCCATCCCCATGCCACCGCCTCTCCTGACACCTCCATAGATCTTTGCTATCAACTTGGTCACGTCTATGTTCGGTATTGTCTACTTCAATGGAAAACTCCCATCGTCCTCCGACACTGCCATCAAGGTCGGAACTTCTGCCGGAACTGTCATCGGCCAACTTGGCTTCGGATATCTCGCCGATGTCGTCGGACGCAAGAAGATGTACGGACTCGAACTGATCATCATCATCTTCGCCACCCTCGCCCAAGCCCTCTCATCGGGCTCCATCTCCGTCTCCTTCGTCGGCCTGATAGTCTTCTGGCGTGTCATCATGGGTGTCGGAATCGGCGGTGACTACCCACTCTCCTCCATCATCACCTCCGAGTTCGCGACCACCAAGTGGCGTGGCGCCATGATGGGCGCCGTCTTCTCCATGCAGGGTCTCGGCCAGCTGGCCGCCGCCATCATGTGTCTGATTGTCACCGCGGGCTTCCGCGGCTCTCTTGAGTCTGCCGCCAAGGCCACGACCTGCACCGGCGTCTGCGGCCTCGCCGTCGACAAGATGTGGCGTATCATCATCGGCTTCGGCGCCGTCCCCGGCTGCATCGCTCTCTACTACCGCCTCACCATCCCCGAGACCCCCCGCTACACCTTCGACGTCGCACGCGACATCGAGCAGGGCGCCGAGGACGCCAATGCCTATATCCACGGCAAAGCCGAGGGCCACCCCGACCAGATCGCGCGCCTGCAATCCCTACGAAACAGTTCCCAAGAACTCACAACCCCCAAGGCCAGCTGGAAGGACTTCTGCGCGCACTACGGGCGGTGGAAGAACGGCAAGGTCCTGCTGGGCACGGCGGGCTCGTGGTTCTTCCTCGACGTCGCCTACTACGGCCTCTCGCTCAACAACTCCATCATCCTGACCGCCATCGGCTACGCGGGCGGCGCCAACGTCTACGAGATCTACCACAAGCAGGCCGTCGGCAACCTGATCCTCGTCCTTGCGGGCGCGCTGCCGGGCTACTGGGTGTCTGTCGCCCTCCTCGACATCTGGGGCCGCAAGCCGATCCAGATCATGGGCTTCAGCATGCTCACGGCGCTCTTCATCGTGATCGGCTTCGCCTACCACGCGCTCCCCACGAACGGGCTCCTCGCGCTCTACGTCCTGTCACAGTTCTTCTTCAACTTCGGGCCTAACACGACCACCTTCATCGTACCGGGTGAGGCCTTCCCGACCCGCTACCGCAGCACGTCCCACGGCATCTCGGCCGCGTCCGGCAAGGTCGGCGCGATCATCGCGCAGGTCGTGTTCGGGCCGCTGAAGTCGATCGGGGCGACTGACGCGGACGCGACGCCATGGATCAACCACATCATGCAGATCTTCGCGCTCGTGATGCTGTTGGGCGTGTGCACGTCGCTCCTCATCCCGGAGACGAAGAGGAAGACGTTGGAGGAGTTGGCGGGCGAGGTGCCAGGCACGGCGAACTATGATCCGCATTCGGCGGGGCATGATGTGAGCCAGCTGGCCAAGCCCGAGGCGGAGAGTGAGGAGGAGCCGAAGACTATTTCTTAGAGTCGTGTGGTTTCGGATGTAGCGTAATAATACGAATAATTTGTCTATTATAGGAAAGACTGACTTGGGCATGCATGGGCCGCTGATTGGGGTGATGAAGCGGCATTTGTGGATCTGTTAAATTATCATAGAGAGAGGATGAGAGTACATACATTTCGATGACTTATCCATCCATCCCTCCCTCCCATCTGTCTATGTGCGCGTCATCTTCACGTCTCGTCTGAGATCCGCAGCCTCCCCTCACTCTCCGACGCCCCATCGGTTGCGCGAAGGTCGCGTCCCAGGGACCTCGCCACTCGTCTTGCATGGCCGAGAGAGGAGGGAGGCCCATTCTCTCCCACGCCGACACATCCCTTCCTCTCGGCAAACCCGATCTGTCGCAAACCCCCTCGTATCTTCGTGTTCGCGGACGGCCGGCATGCGTCCCATGGTTGCACAGCGGGCTTGACGCCGCGAGACGGGTGGATTCGCAGTCTGTGCGGGGGCGGGGCGGCGAGGCGGCGTGGCGCCTTGGCGTCGAGGAGTCGCCGCGTCGCCGAATCGTTCGAGGGTGGGGTGAAGGTGTCTCGTGCGGACTGGACTGGGGAGATGGGTAGACGATGTTTTGTGCCCGTTGGGAGATCGAGCAGATTCTCCATCTCGTCTTTCTCGTCTGTGCTCTCTCTGTCTTTGCGCTCCTCTGCGCTGCTCTCCTCTCTTCGACGGCATTCGCCTCTCGCGAGCACCGAGGAGAACGCGCTGAAGAGACAGTTGTTGAGTGTGTGAAGACAGGCGGTGCGGCTCGCGTCTCCCGTCTCGGACTCGTGCTAAAGGCGCTTCCTATCCCGGATTTGCTGTTTCGGGAATACGCGTGCTTGCCAGACGCCTTCCTTCTCGTGGGGTACGGGAGGCCTTTTCGAATCCCTGCGGCTTGCGTCTTGCGTGCTTGTTCTGGGGATTGGGCTCCTGGATTCGCGGGGCGCTCGAGTTAATGCTCGCTGAGTCGCTGTGGTATCAAATGAATCGAATCGAAGTGGAGCGGAGCGAGCGAGCCGTCCCAGGCCTATTGTTGAAGTGATCAATATGAAGTTGATTAATTGAGAAACCATCTAAACCACGGAAGGGCTCTCATAATATAGAGGGCCTTAAACAAAGGCTCAAAGAGCTGGTGTGTCATGCATGGAAGATTCCATGCATGCATCTAATGATTCTCATGAATTCTCTAAACAGAGAATCCCTAGGTGCCTACAGGCACCAAACCTAAATCCTTTGTTCAACACCCATCCTACGCTGAGCACGCCTCATCCTCATCGCCACGTCGCTGAAAGGCATCTACTTGGCCTCTCGAACAGAAATGCATGAGTGCCGTCTGTACCCCAATTCTCCTTGGTAAGGTTATCGTGTCCTACGAGCCGTCTTAGGGGTGTCCTCAGGGGAAGCGTTACCTTTCGACGTTCGTTGGCGTAGTCTAGAAATAAGGGGTTCTAACATAGCGATGGCGAACATAAGTATAAGAATTAAATACGAGAAGAAAAACACACTGTAGAAGACTAAATAGAATAGCTAATAATATAGAATCAATACTAAAAGGCATTCTAATAGTAGGTAACTATAACATCTGCTGAGTTCGCGGACTCGGTGAGAGGGCGAGGCAGGAAAGACTGTCAGTAGTGGTGACTCCCTGAGGTGACATGGTCTCGAGGTGATAAAGGTGGGCACTAGGCAGAGTTGGCCCCTCAAACAATTTGTGTTGAACACACTGCCCCGTACGTGCAGTACTTGACTCTGCCGCTCATTGTCTCCATTTTTCCTCTGCACAAGAATAACCTCAAAGTAATATAGTGTTACCGATACAAACGGGATACCATGACAGTTCTTACTGATGCTTCTCACCAGATATTGTCTCAAGACCTCTATTCCCAAGTCTCTGGATCATACACATACCCCGACATCTCCTCCCTCACCGCCTCCAGCGCCTGCGCCCGCTCCCGCTCCACCTCAGCCTTCACCCATCTGGCTTCTGCCCTCCCCATCGGCCACTCCTCCGTTGCTTCATCGATCATCTGTCGAATCTCCCTCGGCACGCTCTCGGCCCATTGCCCCGCAAACACTCCATTGTCGAGCACGGCATCAGCCCACCACTCGTGCTGCTGCGGCGGCACATTCGCCGTTGACGCGATGCGGTAATGCGGATCGACAAGATACAGGAGCAGGATGCGGAGGTGGCCCGGACGCTCGCGGTCGAGCAGTGAGAGGGGCTCCAGGCGATGCTGTAGCGTGTTGGGCAAGGCGACGAGGTGCCCTAAAGGCAGGAAGACAGAGCCGAGCGTCTGCTCGCCGGGGATGAAGCAGCGGTCCTCATAGGTGTCAAGTGCCTTCTGCTCGGCGGCGGCGGACTGGGCGAAGGCGAAGACGGCGCACATGGAAGCGAAGATGGTCTCTGGTTCGACGCAGGAGTCTTCTTTGAAGTCGTAGTCGTATTCATGCATCCAGGAGGGCTGGCGGAAGGAGATCTTCGGGGTGTTGGTGTTCTCGCTAGAGTAGATGTATGCTGCTGTGGGTACGATGTGCTCATTCCGCTGCGCCTCGAGAGTTGGCTCGCTGGTGAAGGTAGGTCGGGCTGGCGTTAATTCAACGTCCCCGAAGCGGACGATGATCTGCAGACCCTGGGTTCTGAATTCTTCTTGTAGGGCGATTTTGTAAATACCATGGTCGAGATCTGGCGTAGGATCTGGTACTTTTTTCCCGTCCTCAATATTCCTTAACGCTATGATCGCTTTTCCATTCCTCCCCGCTTTCCAATCCTCGTACGAGAAAGCGGTGCCAGGCTCTGGATGGACAGCTGCGTACAGGTAATCTTTCTTCTCCCACACTAAGGAACAGAGTTTCATGCATCCATCGGAATTCCATCCCATATCTCGATCTCTACTAGCAATCCTTAGCTTTAGCGGTTCTGGAATCCAAATCATGCCATCATCTGTGCTATTGTCAGGAAGATCAAGTAAATTGTCGATTTGGAGCAAGAAATCCTCGTAGTCCTTGAAGTTGTGCCTCTTCACTGGATCGCGGTTTTCCCAGAAGCTTCTCATGGTCGAAAAGATCTCGTCGACCCACTCGGGAGGTTGGCCCTCCTCGTACCCGTACGTCCTAATTCGAATCGGAGCCGGACCTGTGTTCCCTTTAAAAACACAATCGTTCCATAACTCAATGGCCGGGACCATAATTTTTTCTATGATCCCATAAAGCGGTTTGTGATGCACAGGGTTTAGGTTGTTGATATAAGATGTGATAGACACACCAGTTCCACTGCCAGGGGGAAATCTGAGCTCGCAAGGCAGCCATTGGAAGCGCAGGGACCAGCGGAAAATCTTTCATCATCTGGCCCTATGAATGGATGTCCATATTTCTCCAGGTTATAATTCCGTCGATAAGGTGTCAACCGCTCCTCCGGATATGGCGGTGCTATTGTCGTTGATGTATCATTGCAGCTTTCGACACAATTTTTTCCGACCTGCCGGCCATCAGTATATACCCGCGTCTTGCCATATATCAGCGGAAACATGGAAGGATCCACAAGATCGAAAATCTGCCCATCATGACCGTTTTGGTCCCTAAATTGCTCCCGCAGCGGTGCAACGGCATGCTTCAACTCCTCCGCCAAGGCCATGGAGATGAGGACGTCCGACTTGCAAACACAAGATCCAGCATCCACGCCGCGGACGAACCCTTTGTTCTTGAAAACGGCTGCTTTATCTCTGAGCTCCAATATACACCAATTCCAGGCTTTTTCGCTGATCAGCGGCATCGCGGCAACCTCTTTCTCGCCCCAGCCTACAAACAGCTTTTCCTCGAAAGTGATGGTTGACGCTGCAGCACGTGCCTCCTCTCGCCAGCTCGCCACTTTCTGTTCATCGAAGACGTCAACTTCCCATTTGTCCGTGTCCGTGATCAACTCCATGAGAGCTATCATAGCTAGTTCACGTGCAGTCAGACGAGGGAGCTGCCGCCAGCCTGTTGCGCCATCGTTGATGCATTCGGCGGGGTCGAGCTCGTGATTGATTGGCAGACCGCCAAATCCAGGAACTATAAGAATGGAGGGGCCGCAGTTGTTCATCGCCTTTGATGAGATATCGTGGCATTCTTTGTAACATGCAATTGATTTGCGGATTGTGCAAGAGTGAGGAAAGTGGTGGTGAATGAAAGAAATGGAAATCCGGCGAGAATAAGGTTGTTGGCACTGGGCAGTTGCCTGTTACGGATCCAGACTCCAGTCTAGCACAACATAAGGTCGTGCAACTTCGATAGCCAACTTCTTTATATTGCTGCTGTCAATATACTACTTTACAGAAAGACGTACTACAGATTACAGGTAACAGTGTTTTATGGCCACATCTCCCCTCGCATTGCTTCGTTACTCTCACGAGGCAGAAAGAAGAGTACCGTTAGTAACATATAAGCTCCGCTGATCAATGAACGTCAACGGCCTTCAGCTGAATCGAGGGGACAGCAATGATTTTGTGTAAGAGTACATAGATGAAACGAGTATTTTAATCCTCTGAAATCTACAACCCTTCGTCTGGAAATTCTCTTCCGAGTTCGTGTGCCCTCAGATCTGTCAACAGTAGACTAGTAGAAAGAAGTAGGCACAGCGTGATTAATCAACTATCTATACTATGGACCATCCTTCTCTTGATATAGGTGGCCGTAACAAAGGCTCAAAGAGCCAATGGAAATATGCATGGAACCATCCATGCATAATGTGAAAACTCTCCTAGATTCTCATGAGAATGAGAATCCTCCGGTGCCTTTAGGCACCGCCCTCTCTATCCAACAAGACTGAGTTCGTCTAAACCTTGACACATGCCGCCCGCACCGTGTCAATCTTGCCCAACTCAGTTTTGACGTTATCCAGCAGTGCATCGCGCTCTGCACTCATCATCCCACGACGTTTCGCTGCCACTTTGCTAAAGCCCAAACCTGAGGTGGATCCTCCCAACAAGAGGCCGAAGATGGCAAACGAGGCGCCATCGGGGTCCTGAATAACGTCGTATATGTTAGAGCAACATTCCTTATGTCACCGATAGGCAGCAATATGCGCCGAAGTCCAAGGAAAATCCCCGTATCGATCGTTGTTCCCCCGCCAGGGATGAGCATTAGAATGGCGGAGATGAAGCTGAGGATCAACTCTTTGCGATCTTGCTCGGTGATTTCGTCGGCGATCTCGATCTCGACGATGCTGCTCATGCTTGCGACGGAGTTAACGGTCATGAAGATGGGGAGGGAAGCGCCGTCGGCAATCTCGATTTCGTCGACATATTCATCTAGTACTGCGACCAGAAGGCCTGGTTTGCCATCTGGGCTTGGAACTCCACTCTCTTCTCCGGGATTGGCTTGATCGTGTCCTTGGGATCCTCGACATCGTACGCTCCTGCCAATGGGATGCCAGTCCAGACGGTATTCTGCTCTGCGGCACAGCCAGATTCTTGCATCCAGCATCCCGCATGAACACGAGCCGTGTAGTTGGCGAGGACGACCCAGTCATCGGAAATACCGTACTTGTCGACGAGATTGGCATTAAATCCGTCTCGATTAATACATGTGTCGGCAACCGCATCCAAAGATTCTTGGCTTCCAGGCTTTGGAATCCCAGATGGGCAAGCAGCCATTGCCACCCACTGATACCCACTCGTGCAACCTTCCTCGCACTTTTCACCTGAGCATCTCCAATAGGACTACATATGCAGCAATTCTTATAAACGCGTTATTGGCATGTCAAGAATCCTGACGCGGGGAGATATTTTCTTGCGTATTCCATCAATTGGCTGGGTACAAGCGCTCTGACGTGGTCGGAGTAGATTTTAACTTTGAATCATACCCTGAATCGACTATTGACAAGTAGCTTGATAGCACAGTATTCAGAACCATGCCTTGGGCGGCGACTATATACCCATTCCTGCAGTACTCAGGAGTATTAGAGATGCCGGCAATTATCTAGTCGAGGGTACTGTAGGTTCCGGCCCATGTTGGTAAGGGATCATCCTCTCTGTCGAGCTCATCATCTCTATTTATAAATTAGTACCAATCTTCGAGTAAAGAGGGAGAGTCACATACTCGGGATCATAGGCAGAAGATTCAAGCCAAGCTGTAAGAACTGAGGTGAATGGGTGACTATTCGTATTTGTGTTGTTTTGCCAGCACCTGGGAAGTGCCCAGTGTTGAGCATTTAATCAGTTCCAACAGTATAAAGATTGTAAAGCCAGATCGAGGTACTGCTAGAAATATCCACAACTCGTTGTTGACAGTCTTGTGTATCTACGCAGGCCTGGCTGTAGGCTCCGTAAAACCAATTGTAGAGACCGGCACCGGCAATCTGAATGTTATACGAGTCGATAATTCTCAAACCCCACAGCGCGGAACATTTGGGAGACGTGGCGACACAGTCCGAGAAATTTGGATCATTTGCGAACTTCCCAATGGTGGACTCGAATGGGGTTGGCGATATAGCTGCAGGAGCAAAGTATAAGGACTCTCCGTTTGGATCTGCAAGGCACGTTGGCACTTTGACAGTGAGGGATAGAGGCGCTGAACCAATCATTCCCATGAAAATGTTCTTAGCACTTGAAACTTGATATTGGTAGAGCATCGCATGCTCTGAAGGTGTCCCACAGAACCAGGAGGGCCCACTGCTTTCAATAAGGATTCCCGTATTATCCAAACATCAGTACCGTGCCTTTTAACTCTCTGGATGACCGTCTACCGCGTGCGACGTAGATATCGATTTGCGTCTGAGCAATTCCGCTGTCGAGATCGTGATCTGCTACCCAGGCCCAGACATTCTCCAGATAGCCTGTGGAGCTTTCCGTCATGTGAAGCATCATGGAGTCTGCAGTACACGATGCCTTCACTGTGCCACTGTTTTTCGGGCAATCGCTGGCTTGTAGGTTGCTACCTGCTGAGCCTCCGAGTCTAAATTGACTGTCTGCACGTTGTTAGTAGTGGCCAATCAGGAGGAGAAACTTGACTCTAAGGATATTGCGGAACGATCTAGGCCTTTGAAGATAGGTGAGAACATATAGCTTACCCCACATGGCTGCCTCTCCTGTAGATGTTTGGGCTATATTCCACTCCATCAATATCACTCCAGCGGTGGCACTTTTTGCCGTGAACATCATCATGTCTTGGATTTACATGCCTCCTGTACTGCCTTTGTCTCCGACTCTGACCGCAACATATGTGTTGTTCATGTCTGCGAATTTCTGAACATGACTATCAGTCTGTTTGTCGCTTGCCACATAATGAATGATGGCGACTTATACTTCCGTGTGCGACGATTTGTGCCCAGCATTCACCAACTATGCGACTGCCAGTGGGAATCTGTTACGTCAGTCAAGTCAACCCTCAAGCTAAAATGTCTAAAGAACTTGCATTGATTGTATCCTCGATGATCTACGATCTCATAGAAAATAGAGAGGTCTATTCAAGCCTCTCGCGATCAGAAGAAGAAGGTTAATTCCGACCGAATCATCTCTTGAACCATCACCTTTTTTTTTCGATCATTCAGACCATAATGACCAGAATCTGAGAACATACCTTTAGCCACCAACTTTCCATTGAGGAAACCTTCTTCCCCTATCTCCTTGCACTGTGGCTTAGAACTCTCAAGGTACCCATATGCGATTTGTCTGACGCTGTGGATTGAATGAATGTGACGTCCTGAATACTAGTCGCCTGCGCGTGGATACCCGAGCAATCGTTCAAATCTGCGTTGCTGACAACGATAATGAAGTTTCGAATTTGGCGCAAAAAGTTGCTCTACGGGATGTTAGTCGGAAACTGGAAGCCTGGAGGATCTGTGCTAGAATTACCTGGTTGATATAGCAGTCGCCGTCTCCATGATCCTCACCAGTATAAATATGAGAAAAGTGATGAGACTCGACTCTTGCTTAGCAACTTATACAAAGAGGGTGGAGTCGAGTAATTACACACCTAGTCCAATGAAGTTTTTAGCTGCAACCAGATTCGGTGGGGGCATTAGCCTAAGAGAAATCTGTTGGATAGAGAGGTTTGGTGCCTGTATGTAGGCACCCGGGGATTCTCACTTTAGAGAATCTTCATGTTATGCATGGATGATTCCATGCATGTTTCCATCGGCTCTTTGAGTCTTTGTCACGGCCACCTATATCAAGAGAAGGATGGTCCATAGCATAGTTAATCAATTAATCATTTTTAACATTCATCTATTCTACTGTGCTGCTCTACTTTTGACAAAATCAGCAAAATTGGCAATCGTGGAGCGAAAGCGGTTCTGCAGCGACGAATTGGAGTTTCTGGCGGCAATGCAGCGGCAAGGCAACTTCAGCAGAGTAAGCACAACGTATTCACGAAGTTTGTCCCGACCAGTTAGCGACTTGACATTTGACCCCGAGGAAGCTATTTGCATTTACTATCCCGAGAATGTCTTCAAGCGCACAACCTTGCCACTTATAGGATCCTCAAACTTGACTTGGAAATCAGAAAAGGATACAGTCTTCACAGTAGCTTTGACAGCTACAAGAAGATCGACTGCAAATTCAGGCACTGTTTGACCTTCCTTCAGAAATTTGTGATTATCATTTCGGAGACATCCCTCAACGGCTGCTGTAGCTAACAAGCTTCGTACTGGATTCTCGAAGGCAATAAAATTGCCGAAACAGCTCTGACTCCTTGAGCGAGAAGGTCGAAAAATTTAGTGCTCGTATGGCAGCTAAAAAAAAAGCGGGCGCAGATGGCAAAGAAGAAAATGGAGAAGTGGACGAAGGCGAAGCAGAAGAGACTGCGGAATGGGGCAACGTCATCTACCGTGCTCGCTTCACCGGCAAGACACCCGACGATGGCATCTTTCGACCACCATATGGATGGAAATACAAGTACTTCCTGCACGAGGCTGTTGAAGAAGTTCCAGAATACGTTGTCCCCTGGGAGGTCCCAAGCCATTGCCGAGGACTACAATCTGGAAATGCAGTACCATCAAAGGTTCGATGAGATCTGGAGGTCCGAGAAGGATGATCCGATTCTGGGGCCATTGGATGAGAACATGAGGGTCAGAGAGAGAGGACGTGGGCCGCTGCTTGTCAGTGACGAGGAGATGGAGGCCGCAAGCTTTTTTTGGTTGGCTTTTGCTTCTACAAGGTCTAAAGCATGGGTAATAACCGATCTGACATGAAGACTTCACTCTCAGATAACTCGAAATGTGCAATAGCAGAATTCAAGTTCTTCAGTCAAGATTTGAGTCGAAGCTTTCTGTGGTTCCTCGTGTGACTATGCTCGAGACTGAGCCAGCCAAGGGCCCGCTTTTCAGACCCTTTGGCAGTAAATAACAGGACGTTTTTGGCTGCAAAATAATCGATCGTCCTTGGAATATTGGACCATCCCAATTTTCCATTTCGAGCTCTGCTTGATAACGGGACAGAACTTTTTGGCGAGTGTCAGATTTGATGGTATATCGTAGACCTGTTGTCAGCGATTGACAGAGGCTCTAAGCTTTCATCGTTTACTGACAGATTCTATTGATATTATATCTGCAACAACCATGACTTCCTGAAACTACGTTTCCCCTCCCTCACTTCATTTTGTTACCAACGCAACCAGCACCCAGGGGTATCCAGCCTGAGTACCAGGCTTTAGCAACTTCCAGTTTTTCCAGTGCCCTCTAAATATGGCTACTCTCCTCCGAGTCCACAGACGCAGTCGACCCAAGAACGCCCTTCTCTCCCGTCCCATCATTACTACCACCATTCTTCTCATCATGCCGCTGCACATGGTGATGGTGATCAAACTCGTCTGCATGATCCTTCTTGCCAAAGAGGTCTGTCGCCCAGGACCAGAGGAGATGACGTCCCTCGATAATGGGGAAGATTGTGACGCTGAAGAAGGAGAAGAAGGCCCAGAGGATTGAGACGATGACCCAGCCTGTGAAAAACTTCTTGGAGAATTGGTAGGCTGTGCCATAGAGACTGTGTCTTGGTCAGTATTTTCTCTCATTGAATCGTTGTCCCCTTTCAAGTTGTCCACAGGAACGAAAAAAATAAAGGCTACTTACGTCAGAGGCCAGATAATAAACAGGGCTAGGAATAGGAAGAGAGTGATGCCCCTCGCGATGTACGCCGCCTTTCTCAGTCGCTCAGGGTTGTACGTTGGGTCCTCGTACGTGATGTCTTTGTCGTTCCCCTCATCGTCAGTCAAGCGGATCGCAGCGAGTGTTCCCCATCCGTAGTTCTCATTATGGAAGATGGAGATGATGATTGTGACTACTGCAGCAGCACCAATGCCTGCGATACACCCGTATAGACAGGGGTCTGTTGCCCCGACAGAGGCAATGGACACGGTACCACTGAATCGCTTGGCGAGGGTTAACTGTGGGAATATTAGTTTGCCCTTGCTTGTACTAAGGAGAGCTAACAAACCCAAGTTATGACAGCAGCGAAGAAGCCAGTCCAGATAGATGCTGTAGCTGCGATGGCGCCTTGTCGAGACGAGAAGAAGGTGCCGACGAGAGCAGGCAGGGCTGAGCCTGTGAAGATGCCCGTCATATTCTGTGCAGGAGAAGGTTGTCAGTATCCTACTACTATGGTAGTATTTTCATTGTGGAAAACTCACGTAGATGAAACCCAAATCAATTTTGACGCCGTGAAGCATAGTAGCGAAGGCTGCCATGAAGATTGCAAAGCCGGGAACGCACCAATGTCCTGCTCGGAGGACTTGAGCATCGGTAGCCTTGGGATTGATGTCTTCGAGGATCAATATCAGAGAAACTGTGCTTTGGTGGCAATTGACTGGACGGAAAACTCACAAGTCTTGTAGACGTCATAGGAAAGAACGGTCGAGACGCCGATCAAGACACTCGAGATAGCACTAGTACAGCTCATGAACATGAGCACAAGGACTATACGTCAAGAATCATGAGGTTAGCAAGTCTAATTTTGAAAATATCGACGGGAGTCTAGTTGACTTACCAGCACCGGCGCCACCTTTACCTGCAATTGTCTCAGCGGCATAGGGCAAAGCCAACCCTGCACCAATCTCCGACGTGGTCATTCTCCTCGGGTACGTGGGGAAAGCAGGCGTGTTTTCAAGAGCAACGGCCGTAATACCCATCGTGGTGGCCAGAGTGAAAGGCATGGCATACCAAGACAGGCCGCCGAGAACATAACCAGGAATTGCCGACGCAGGATCCGCAGCAATACCTTTTTGGTGGAAAGAGTTGTCGAGGAAGACGACGCCGGTATATTCGAGAATACTAAGAATAGCAAATTTGAGTGCACCAAGAGATCGGATGGTGAGGTAGCTTCCGTCCTTGGTGGGGGCTGAGTAGTTGTTTCGCTTTGCAGCGTCGATTAATAGATCCCACATCTTTCCTGGAGAGCCAATCTGAGAGCCAGTTGCATAGACTTTGAACCAGAAGACGAATATGGTGATTAGAATGATAGCGGTATGGATCTATACCAGTTCCAATAAGCATGCGTTTCACCTAAAGGAAACATGAAACTCACGTAGTCTGTGAGAATGGTAGCTCTCAAGCCACCCCGCATGGTGTATGAAGTTACGCTCAGAGGAAGCAACCAAAGACTGGCGTATACACTCATGCCAGTCAAGGAGTTGATAGCAGCTGCTCCTCCAATTAAGATGGAAGAAACAACCAAGATGTTTGAAGCCAAACTGAAGAACATGAAAGAGAAATGTGCGACTGTGCCATATCGGACTCGGATAATTTCAAGAAATGTTCGGGCGTTGGGTGCTTTTCTTTTAGATTGCTTCAAGAGATCAGCATTGAATAAAGACAAAACCATTAAAACAAAACTTACAATAGCCAAGTTGCTAAAAACCATTATTTGCGTGCTATTGCAGGCAGCGTAAAAGAATGATCCCGCAACACCATATTCGTAGGCAACAGTGCATGATGAGAGCAGAGTCGTACTCCATGTCCAGGAAGACGTCACCCCGGCGGCAGTTAAACCAGTCCCAAGAGACCTCTTAGCAACTATATAAGTCGAGGGTAAGTAGGATGTTCTTTCCGCTTGGTGAAGAAGGCTACTTACCAGTAAACTCTTCAGAATTTTCAACATTTCCTCGTCTTTTCATAGTCTCGGTGACTGGCCATCATTCCCAAGGCAAAAAGAGCCCCAAGACCAATGACAACTCCATAGCCAGCGCCCTAAAGAGGAGTTCAACTTAGTCACAAACACAAAGGAGAGTGAATTCAAACAGGGTATGTAGAAATAAAACCCACTTGTGTCAATGGGACAGTTGGGACTGTGTCAGCCATATTGAGAAGCTGATTTTGTCCTGATGAATCAGTCAATAGAGTGATGCACTGATTGTAATACTGATGAAAAACCAAAAGCAGGAATGCTTATGAAGTCATATACTCGGTATATATCTATGTATGCTAAAAAGATAAATGGCCATTCTCGGACTTAGACTACTATTCCTCATTCCATAGGCTGATGTTGCCATTCTCTCTCTCGATGTAAAGAGCTCGAATTATGCAAGGTTCTTACCGCTTGTAAGTGGAGTCCTGGATAGGACCTTTCACGTCTGCGCTTTTCCACCACCAGTCGAGGCAAGGTGATGCGCCAGCCAGGTGTATGAAGGCCTGTTTGCCTAAAAAGTGAGAATGTTACATTCACAGTTCTACGCTTGTGGCATATGCCTGCAAGCTCCGCTCCTGCATATCTACACCACTTGATGCACCATGATAGTCCATCCATGTGATGAAAGCTTGTATGGCCATAAAAGTGAGAATATCCAGTCGGGGTTGAGTGAGGTTCTGCGCCTGTAGCATATACCGATAAGTGCTCCTTATCATTACCCCTACCATTAACAAGGTCTAGCACTACGTCCATTTTCACCGTAAGGCACAGATGAAACAAATTCGTGGGTTTTGGGAACTTTAGCTCGTAGGCTGGTAAGGATGTTTCTCGCGCATCCTTATTTCAACCCTGTTGTCCTTATCTTCTTTGAGGATACCGCCATCACGCCATACTGGTCGCATATTACTCAATGGCCACTTACTCTTAGACCTGAGCTTCACTCTACTAACAACCCACACCAACGCTAAGGATCTTGATAAATAGATTTATGGAAGCCGTGAGGGTGAGTTTTTCAAAGCCCCTCTTGCGAGTCTACGAATTGGCCATCCTGCAGCCAGCCACCATCCTTACTCCGTCATCCTTGCAACGAAACTCTGAGGTCAGAAGTAGGATTAACTAGTGATGTCAGATTTCTGGAAAAAAAAAATCCCCTATTTTTGTAGAGTTCGCAGAAATTCCTTGCAATTCGTACAAACAATTCATTTTGGTGTCGACAATGAAATCCGTACAAATATACATCCCCAAAACCTCACACTAGTAATAATCATAATTAGACGATGATAATAAAACTCTATAATCAAAAACAAAATCATAATTACAAAATCAATTAAATCAATTACAATTTAATTATCTTAATTATTTTTACTAACACTAGTAATGGTAGAATGTTTAATTCAGCGTATTAAATTCTTCCCTAGCTAATTCGTCATTGTCTATTATCTGAGCCACCTAACCTGAGCCTCGAAAGTGGAGGCTATACGCTCAGCTCGTTCTCACAGAGGCCGTGATCGGCGGTTGGCTTGCTGGGGCAGGTATTCAAGAGTGTCCACGGAGAGGAATAGGAGGCTTCAAGAATTCAACCTATTAATCGTCGGACCCAAAACTGAGCTCCGCTCAGGGTCGGAGGAAGCAAAATGCGACGCTTCGGAATTTGCCATTTTGGCGGTGAATCATCGCATTTTCTACAATAACTGTAGCTGTTACTTGTATA
>Ga0209512_1001391_pt1 | contig 30020 bp, 25 predicted proteins | sample frozenSSSSmetaG_FD_184142 | JGI IMG/M metagenome (GOLD analysis project Ga0209512, IMG submission 184142) | Glacier valley bacterial and archeal communities from Borup Fiord, Nunavut, Canada, to study Microbial Dark Matter (Phase II) -... | ecosystem: Environmental > Aquatic > Freshwater > Ice >...
TTTTTCATAAATTTGTGTGATTTTATTTGTAACATTATTTAATCAGCCCTTAACGGGTAATCGGGAAGGAGGTGTTAGAGCACTTCCTTTCTTTGTTTAGTTATTTGACTTTCGAATCATAGGCCTTTGCTTTTTAGTTTTTTTTGCTGAATATTACTTTTGATTTAGTTTGAATATGATTTGATTTATTGATTGTTGCCTGTATGTATTTTATTTCAATTGGCGATGATAATCGAAGCAGTTCGAGCACCTGATGTAAAGATTCATTATCAAATGTTGTAGTAATCCGGTAGTTGTTTATTTTGGGATCTGCAATCACTACATCAACGCCAAACCACCTACCAATCTGAATGGCAACTTCGGGCATCAGCGTTTCGTCGAATACCAGTTTACCATCATGCCATGCAATATATTTTTCAATTTTCTCATTAGTAACTCTGGTAAGGTTTGAAGTTTTGTCAAATACAGCCCTGTCACCCGGTTTCATAATGACCTCATTCGTTCTTTTCTCTCCATTAGTATTTAAACTAACTTTCCCTTCTGCAAGAACTATTTCTATATTATTCTCACCCTCAAATGCTCTGTAATTAAACTTGGTTCCCAATACCCTCACATTTACACCACCAGAGCTTACTACAAAAGGAACATTCGGGTTTTTCTGAACATCAAAGAACGCTTCACCACTTAAAGAAACATCACGAATTTTTTGATCAAATGGCACTTTAAACTTTATGGTACTCTCAGCATTCAGCCAGACATTCGAGCCATCGGGCAGAACAATTTGGGAACGAACACCTGTTGGACTCGTAATTTCCTGCATGGCAAATTGTTGATTTTCTTTCAGATTCATCTGCCGATAAAGAAGTACACCAGAGGCAATCATTAGCGGGATAAAAAGTACAGCTGCTATCCTCGATAAGGAACTAACGAACAGCATGTATCTCCCTTCCTTTTTAATTCGATTCTGAACTTTAAGATACGCACTTCTACTATCAACGCCCTCTATTTCAGAAATGGCAGTTGCAGCCTCTCCAATCTGGTCTTCAAAATCCTGGTTTAAACGGCCAGAAATCAGTTCCTCAATTTTATGATTTATAGAATTCTTGTTTGTCATGTTGGTTCTAAAAGAATTGAAGTGTGCTTTTTCCTCCCTTCCGATATTAATACAACTGAAATGGAAAACACACGTATGTGAAAAGTAAAAATAATGGATAAGCTTGTTAAAGGTGCTGGATACCCAGGAAAATTAATAAGCCTGCATAGTCCTTTAATTCGACACGGAGTACTTTTAATGCGTTGCTAATCTGCGTTTCGACTGTTCGTTTGGATAGGTTTAATTCAATGGCAATTTCCTCGTTTTTCAGGCCGCGTATCCGGCTCATCATAAAAATTTCACGGCATTTTTCCGGTAACAGATCAATTGAACTCTTTATTTTCTCCTGAAGCTCAGATATTACATACAGATTGGTATCGTAGACAAGATGTTCATTTGAAAGGTCGTAAATCTCTTTCAGGTAACTGGCTTCAATTTTTTTGTGCTTAAGGTAGTTCAGGCTGCTGTTCCTTACTGAGGAGAAAAAGTAATTTTTCAGGGAATCGGAAAGTAAGATTTGCTGGTGCTTTTGCCAGAACCGCACAAAAAAATCCTGCACGATCTCTTCTGCCTCAGCTCTGTCGGCAGTAAATTGCGAAGCATAAATGACCAATCCCGGGTAATAAAAATGGAACAACAACTCAAAAGCAGTTTGATCACCTTCTTTGAGCCGAACAATCAGATCTTTTTCAGATATTCCATGAATAGTTAGCATTGAGACAAAAATATGGAAATTATTTAATCTTTAATCCATTTTAACAAAAGCCCCTTCATAAACAATTTAACGGCGTTCCAGATTAACGTTTTTGAAAAATCCAATTTTGTATTATTTCATAAAATTCAAATTTGCTGAACGGCCACTTAGCCTATACAATATGATTAGCAAAAGCAAAGAAATAATTTCGAGACAAATTTTTTTGTGTTTAAACAGTTAAATTGTAATAAGTTATTAAATATTAATATCGTTGAAACACATTTTAAGCAAAATCTGTCAATAAATGCGAGCTTTGCGTGAAAAGGTTAATTCTTAGATATTTGATTGGTTAAATGCAATATAACAATTATTTACGCAATATGGTTCGAGTCCGGGAAAGCTTGCCTTTTTGTATATTGCCAAGCTGTTTCTCAATATCCGTCTATAAGTTGAGCACATAAAAGAGTTTGGCATTTATTACAAGCATTTTCTTTGACTTTCCATTTTTGTTCACTTGCTTTTGTCCTTAATTTCAAAAAGTTCCCCGGAATAGAGGTCTTCAAGTTTTAACTCAAATCCTTTTGTTTTAAGTTCGTTCCCTGAAAAACTGGATATTGACTTTCCTTCCATTGATAACACTTCATAAAGTTTAGTAGAATCAAGTCCATCTACAGTGACCATTCTTTTGGAATCGAAGGCACCATGCCGGAACACACCGATGATCCCACCTGTTTTAGATTCCGTATTAATACGCTGGAAACCATCCCAGCACCCCTCTTTGGGTTCGCCAAAACAGCGCAAATCCTGTCGGTAGCTCATGATATCATATTTTGCCTGCATCGATTGCAGCCAATCTGAATAACTGCGGTACTTTTTAAGATCTCCCGGTGATAGTTTTCGGGGATCGCCCAGCATAATTGGCAAGGCACCTGCGAGTGATTTGATGTGCATTTCCCATCCTTTATCATCCATTCGCGGATTACCAATCACAAGCGCGGTTGCTGACATCGCCGGCGAACGCCACCATGCCATATTCCGGATGCGAAGATCACCCAATTCATCAGGGCCCTGAAAGTTTGAAAGCCAGTTACCTTCGGCGTGTTTAAGCATCGCGTAATCGATGAGCTGCAATCCGCCCATCGCTTCAAAGGTACAGTCGATAAACAGGTTGGGTTTTGCGGCATGCAATTCGTCGAATAGTTCCCACATCCGTTCGTAATTTACATACAACGACTCACTGTGATCCTTATGCCCGGAATGATCGGTGGAATAGCAACCCGATTTCTCATGATCAAAAACATAGGCACTTGTAACTACTGAAAAATCAAGCTTCATATATTCGAGGCCATAATCCAAAGCCAGTTTCAGTAAAATATCTTTGATATAATTTTCCCATCCTGTAGAATAGCAGGCCGACCGTATTTCATCATTTGCATTATCCAAATGAAGATTCGCCAGGTTTCCTTTTTTATCGCGTACAAACCACTCCGGATGTTCTTTGTACACTTTACTTGCTGATGACGCGCTCCCCACACTCACCCACAAGCCGGGTTTCATCCCCAGTGATTTGATATAATCGAAAACAGGTTTTAGCCCATTCGGGAATTTTGTTTTATCGATACCCCAATCACCGTAGTTATCCTGCCAGCCATCATCAATCACGAATTCTTTCATCCCGGCAGCGGCAGCAGCTTTGGCCAATTCCATGATCAGCTTCTCATCTATTTTTTTCCCAAACGGATGCCATGTATTATATACGAAAGTTGGTTTCTCTTTCAGTTCCGAAAGCCGGATACCCATGTGCTTGCGGATAAAATCGGGAACAGATGTATTCAGGATTTCTTCGGGATCTTTCTGATTGTTGTAAACCATTGTGAAAACCTGGGGTGTCTCGAATGATTCACCTGGTTTGATCCATTTACGCAACGGAAACCGACTGTTCTTATGGGTCAGACCGCTACATATCTCGGGTGCCTCCCAAAAAACAGCCGTGCGTTTCATCACACCCGATGCTTCGTTGCCAATCACGATACCTGATCCCCAGTCCGGGTTGTGAACAATCACAAGCGCATCCTGCATATTTCCTTCGTAAGGACCAATGGATTTCCGCCGTCCGTAATCACTGTAAATCCAGCTGAAAGTGGTCGCCTCGTAGCCTGTAACATTAAATTTCTCCACATCAACTGACTCCAAAGAAACTTCTGAACTGGCAAGGTTTTTCACAACCAGGCTTTTACGCACCAACGGTAAATTGGGGTAAAGCAGGAATTTCAGCGTGACTTCTATTTTCTTGTCTTTACTTCGAAGTGCAACAGCGGCGCCATCGCCTTCTCGCGAATCGGAAATTGATTTTACATCCATCAGGCTCCAATCACTTTTACCTGAATAGGATATACCGTTCACTTCAAACTGAAAATCTGTATTCGATGGCAGGAAATACTTAAACTCACCTACGACCGGTTTATACGAGGTAGTCAGGAAATTTCCTTCAGAAGAAGGCAAAGAAATGATTCTTTGAACAATCCCGTTATTCAGTGTCAGTTCCGTTTTTGTCCACCTGGCAAACGGAACTGCAACCACTAATTCAGAGGTTAAAGCACAAAAGAGTATAACATTGAATATTTTTCTCATGGGAATAGATTTAGTGAATCGTAGTAATTTACCACCTGATATTCTTGTCGATAAAACCGATCAAACCGTCGGCCATTGCCTTCTGTTCGGCCACTTTCGGATGACCACCCGTATTTTTGTAAGGAAAGAAATGGTTATATATTTTTGGATCTGCCAACTCTTTCACAGCAGTTTCGATGTATCCCGGCCAAACTGAACCTTTTTGAGTGGCATCCATACTTCCCAACGCACAAATGATGGAAGCCTTCGGATATTTCGCCCTGATCTTCAACACCAGATCACGATAGGCTTTAATAATTGTTTGCTCGTCAGGACGTGTAGTTCCAAACCTGGCTTTAAACTGTTCGTGTGCGGGATTATTGATCAGCCAGCTATCGTTTTGAAACAGGTTAATGACCACAACATCGGGCGTATACTTCGAAAAATCCCATTTGCTGTTAGGATCGCCCGGGTTCAGCCGGTCGTACATTTCGGGCATGATGACCGGAAACCAACTCAGCATCACTCCGATCCCACTCCTTGAAATATTTGAATATTGGGCATTGTAATGACGTGCAGTTATGCCTGCATAGGTCAAATAATTGTTGAAAAATTCTGGTGCACCCGAATCATTCTGACCATCGGGAACATCAACCCCATGACCTGCCGTTATTGAGTTGCCATAAAACTCAATCTTCTTTTTCCCCGGAAGGTCGGGGTTCAATACCCGGGCACCCTCATTTAGTTCGAATCCGTAAAATGAAGTAACCGTCGTGTTATCGGTCAGTTTGTAAATCTGTACCGAATGTTTTCCCTTTTTCAAACCCGAAGCCAGTGTATAACTTGTTTTGATGGTATCGGGTTTGATCTTCTTAGCGTGTTCTGAATCGCCATCAACAATAGCGTAAAACCAGGTCGTACCATCCCCGTTTTTCAGAATTGCCTTTGCTTCGGTCCCTTCGAAATTGAGCGTGGCCGATGTTCCCGGCCAGAAGATTTTGATGCATTGGTTTTCAACGGTCTCGATCCGCCCCATGTAAGCGATTTTTTTCTGATTGAAAGGAACCAATGTTTGTCCGTAACTAACGGAAACAAGGACAAACAGCAAAAAGGTAATCAAATGACTTTTAAGCATTTTATTTATTTAATGAACGTTATTCACAAACCTGGTTTTCCTGTTGGAGAAAAGAACTCAGGGGATAGATTGGAGTTGTATGGGTGTTTATATTTTCCGCGGTAATCTCTTTTTAATAATACAGATGCTGCTTTATTATCCACAATTTCATTTTTTGTCTGGTCCCACTTCACGAGTGATCCGGTATAATAAGAAATCATCGCCAGCTGAACAGTGGCAGTCGACTGGAATGCATCTTCAGGCGGACAGTCGATCAGGTTTTTATTCTTATTTTTTACGGCATTTAAGAAATTAGCGACATGTTTCTCCTGCATCATTTCGGTTAGAATTAGCAACTCCTCTCTTTTCCCGTCTTTTCCTGCATGAAACAGGACAACTTTTGAATCCTCGGCAAAAAGAGTGGCCTTTTCACCATGGAAGAATATGCCGTTGTTAAACTCTTTATTCGGATCGCCGGTACCCCAAAGGCGGTGTTGCCATACGACGGGTGCTTTTTTGAAAGCCATATTCGCAGTGAGCGTATCAGGCGTGGTAATCTGGTTCTTTAATTCAAAAATACCTCCCTTTGTATAAAATTCGGACGGCATCGATTCCCCCATGATCCGGCGGATAATATCGATGTGATGAATACCCCAGTCAACAAGGTGACCATTTCCATACTCCTTCTCGAGCCGCCATGCCTTGTGACCAATGTTTGGCCGGTAGTCGAGTTTTGGGGCCGGACCGCACCATTCCTCCCAGTCGAGTGAAGCAGGAGGCGGCTGGATCGTTGTATCCTGAGGACCCGCCACATAATGAATCTGCGCCGTTATCTGGTGAACATTCCCGATTGTTCCATCTGCGATCAATTCCTTTGCCTTCTTAAAGGCATTACTCTGACGGCGCTGAAACCCGATTTGAACAATATTGCCAGCCTTTTGAGTGGCATTTACCATTGCCAAACCTTCCTTTATGTCGTATGCGAGTGGTTTTTCGCAATAGATATCCAGCCCCTTTGCACATGCCGCAATAAACTGAAGTGCATGCCAATGAGGAGGCGTGCCAATAAATACGGCTTCCAATCCCTTGATATCAAGTAATTCCTGGTAATGTTTGTAGGTTTTGGGGCGGGTACCCTGAAGTTTTGCCAGCTCATCGGCACTGCTGTTCAAATGTTCATTATCAACATCGCAAACCGCAATCACCTCAACTCCCCCATCCTTTAATGCCGCCGTTGCGATGACCATGCCGTACCAGCCCGCACCAATCAATCCGATTTTCAACTTCCGCTCCTGCGAAAAGGCCGGGATACTAAATGCGGAAACAAGAGCTGCTGATCCAATAGAGGCATTTTTAATAAAATTTCTTCTTTCCATCGCTTATCTTTTTTTGTTTAGTGTGTTCTTCAGTCTTAAAAATAACGACGATCCTGTCGTTTCCACTTTTTACTTTCCAAAAATACCCATTGTTGTTGAAATAGTGAAGCAATTAATGTAATTTCAAATAAGCTGTTACCGCGTCATCACCTTTTAAGGCGTTTGCCGGAATGGGATTCAAATCATTAAAAATCATCAAATCCTCCTGAGGTAAAATAGTCACAAAGTGCTCGTCGAACCCATATTTATAAGGCAATTTCCCGGCATCTATGCCCAGATAATGATCGAAGAAATTATAAACGGGAAACCTTTTAGATGGGCCATAGTCGTGTCGTTCAGCAGGAAAGTGCGCATTATCGAGTTTACTTTCGGCATCGTATAAGGCATAAACTTTCTGAAGATAGGGAAATTCAATGCGCGGTGTATTTTTGGTCCAATCGCCGCCATCCGAAATCAGCAACAGGGGCCGGGGTGCACATAGGGCAGCAATTTCAACATTGTTGGTCTGATAATTAGCGCTTCGATGAACCGGCATTCCGCTTTCGCAGGTGCAACCGCCAAAGAAATAAGCAGACACCATAACCACAGGAACTGAAACTTTGATACGATTGTCGAGGGCAGTAATCATGATAGTTTGGGTACCGCCACCTGATTCGCCAGTAATTCCAATCCTTTCGGGGTCAACATCCGGACGCGAGACAAGATAATCAATAACGCGTTTGCTGTTAAATGTTTGCAACAAAAGAGCGATTGAAATTTTGTGGCTCACTTGTTTTGAATCGCCAAAACCAATCATATCGTAGGCGAAAACAACTGCACCCATCCGTGCAAAACTGGCACAACGTATTTGAACATCAGGACTCATACGCCCATTGACCCAATGACCATGAGGGCTTAAAATAGCCGGACATTTTTTTTCAGACTGAAGTGGCCGGTAGAGGTTACCAGCGATATAAAAACCTGGAAAGCTCTCAATCGCAATGTTCTCAACAATATAACCATCCATCGAACGGGTATTCCTGATGATGGCATTAAACTCGTTGCTAACTTTTGGCATCTGGTCAAATTTCATCCCTTTGATGATTCCCTGCCGGATAACTTCAGTACGTTTTTCCCAGTCAGCCTTGGTTTTCCATTCTCCTGCCCATTTTTTCATAATAACGTTTGCCTGATCCTCTGTCCAATAACTTCCCTGACATAACATTTTGTCCTGTGCAAAACCATTGATTGCAAAACCTATAAGAAAGGCAACAATTAAAGCATTTTGAATCTTTTTCATTTCGATTAGTTTATCTCCGGATAAAAAAATTAACCGTAAAAGACAAATATATTGGATTATTCTCAAAGCGAATGAAAAATCTTTAATGAAAATTCTTTATATTTCTTCATTGATATTTGGTACTTTGGGCGTGGAAATCGCTTTGACTTTGATTGGTGTCAACCTGACAATTGTTTTCGACACCATCGTAATAACCCTCATAGGATTTTTAATGACAAAATTATTTTCAAAAAAACCGAAATGAATAAGTCAAAGAGCCTTAAGATTCTAATCTTGATATTGTTTCTATCAAAAGCTGTTGTAGCCGGTAATCCATTTAAGGGAACATCTGCGATCGTCACCAATGAATATATATACCAGCAACAAGAAGTTTCGTTTCCAAGTTGTCATGCCTCAACAATTACCGAAACGTCGGAAGGATTGATTGCAGCCTGGTTTGGCGGAACCGAAGAAAGAAGCCCGGATGTTTGTATTTATACATCTTCCAACATCAATGGACATTGGAGTAAACCGGTTATGGTTGCCGATGGAATTCAGGAAGGCAAAAGATACCCTTGCTGGAACCCGGTATTGTTCACAAAAGACAACGGGGAAATTGTGCTTTACTATAAAGTTGGACCTGACCCGCGAACCTGGTGGGGGCTTTTCAAAACCTCGAATGATAATGGGAAAACATGGTCTGCGGCAACCAAAACTCCGGACAATCTGCTTGGTCCGATTAAAAATAAGCCGGTAAAACTGGCGAACGGAAGATTATTATATCCAACCAGTTATGAAACCGCTAAGAATTGGAATATCTACCTTGAATCGTCCGACCAGAATTTGAAAGAGTGGCGTAAAATCCCGATTGACAACAATCAATTAAATTCCATACAGCCCACTATTTTAACTTATAAGAATGGAACTTTGCAATTGCTTTGCAGAAGTAAGAATGAGAATATCAATGAATCGTGGTCAAAAGACGGTGGTCTGACGTGGTCAGTCCTGACACCAACGAAGCTTCCAAACAACAATTCGGGAATCGACGCTGCCACATTAACAGATGGAAGGCAAATATTGGTTTTTAATCCCATCGTTAATGGAAGAAATGAACTTGCTGTTGCCATTTCAAAAGATGGCATCAACTGGAATACCGCTGTATTTCTGGAAAACGACCCTGATCCTGCGGCAGAATTTTCCTATCCGGCTGTAATTCAATCCAAAGATGGTTTAATTCATGTAACTTACACCTGGAATAGGAAATTAATCAAGCATGTGGTAATCAATTCCAAAAAGATAGCGCAGAAATCTACCATTAAATTTGAGTCTTAAAATTATTGGTGGTAATTTTATAAAAACAGACCTGCAAATGACGCGTACCGAAGCCGAGGTAAAACTGCACCTTTTGTTTGGTTTTCAGCATTTTCATGATTTACAATGGCAGGTAATTGAACAATTATTTGCCGGGAAAAGGATCTTGTTCATCGAAAAAACAGGATATGGGAAATCGTTGTGTTTTCAATTTCCGGCCACCCAGTTAAACGGAATCACAATTGTGTTCTCGCCACTTATCGCACTGATGCGTGATCAGGTGCGCAGCATGTTGGAGAAAGGAATCCGGGTGGCAGCAATCAATTCCAATCAGGAAGATGAAGATAACGAAGCAATCATTGAACAAGCGCAGAATAATCAACTCGATATTCTCTATATTGCCCCCGAACGCATGGAAAATGCTGAATGGATTACGGCTTCCCGCAAAATGAAGATTGCAATGGTGGTGATCGATGAAGCGCACTGTATATCGATATGGGGGCAAAGTTTCAGGCCCAACTACCGAAGAATTGTGAAACTGGTGAAACTGTTACCTAAGAACTTCCCCGTTCTGGCAACCACTGCCACAGCTACTCCGAGGGTACAGGACGATATAATTGAACAGGTCGGTTCCGATTTAATCCCGGTAAGGGGCCAGCTATTACGATTCAATCTTGGTTTATTTGTAGTGCATGTTCAAACCGAGGATGAAAAGTTTTTTTGGCTGGCCGAATATTTACCCAAGCTCGCCAAACCTGGTATTATATATACCGGAACCCAGGCCAATACCGATATTTTTTCAAACTGGCTCCATTTTCTGGGCTTGAATTCAGCAGCTTACAGCGGCAGGTTAGATGCAGACTCGCGTATCCGCATTGAACAGGGTTTTATGGCCAATCAATATGATTGCGTGGTTGCTACAAATGCGTTGGGGATGGGCATTGACAAGCCGGATATTCGTTTTATTATTCACACTCAAATTACCCAGTCGCCGATTCATTATTATCAGGAAATTGGCCGTGCAGGAAGAGACAACCAGAAAGCTTTTGCCATACTTTTGTATAACCCAAATGAAGATCAGGAATTACCCCGAAGTTTCATTGAGGGAAGTAAACCATCTTTAGATAAATACGGAAAGGTAATTGCAGCAACAAAAAAGGCCTTATTAGGTAGAAATGAAATTATTAAAGCCACTAACCTCAAGCAAACACAGGTGAATGTTATTTTAGCAGATTTGATCGAACAGGGGATTATCCATGAACTTCAGGACAAATGCAAAAAATATTTTTACAATCCTGATGCTCCTCAATTAGACCTTTGGGCCTTTGATCTATTGCGTCAGATTCAATACGAAGAGCTAGCGAAGATGATCGAATACACGGACATCCAATCCTGCCGGATGCAGTACCTGTGTAATTATCTTGGAGATGTTCAACAAAACACCTGTGGAATTTGCGATAATGACAGAAAGCGTCAGGTAAATGTTACATCAACGGATGTCTTAACAGCTAAATTGCAGGAATTCAGGGAGACCTACTTTCCCATATTAGAGGTTGAAACGCTGAAGAGCAGAATCATAAACGGAGTTGCGGCTTCTTATTATGGCATTTCAAATGTTGGAGCAGCGCTGCATCATTCAAAATATGAGGGTGGCGGAGACTTCCCCGACTGGCTGCTTGGCTTGACCCTTAGAGCTTATCGCAAACACTACGACAATGCCGAGTTTAATTTGATACTTTATGTACCACCAACAGAATCAGGGGATCTGGTAAGAAATTTTGCAGAGAAGATTTCTGTTGCTCTTAAAATTCCGATATCGCATAAACTGGTGAAAAATTTGCCAACTTTGCCGCAAAAGATGTTTCATTGTGGTATCTTAAAGAAAGACAATGTTAAAAATAAATTTGTTTACGAATCACCGGATGAAATTGCCGGAAAAAAAATTCTGTTAATAGATGATATTTTTGACAGCGGCAATACAATTAAGGAGATCGGTCAGTATTTAACCAATATTGGTGCATTAGTGATAGCTCCTCTCACGATTGCCAGGACTTTGGGAGGCGATATTTAAAAATAAATCAGGATGAACAGTTACATCGACAATACCTACTGGATTTCAATTGCTCATTTACCAAAATGGCACACCGAAAGAATCAATCGGCTGATAATTCAAATTCTCCATGATAATAAAATGTCATGGGCTGATTTCTTTGAACTTGATAAAAACGGGTGGAGGGAGCTGTTTGCCTTTACAGATAAGGAGCTGACGGATCTGGAAAATGCAAAAATTGATTTGCCCCGCGTTGCATTTATTGCAGAACAATTACAAAATGAAGGCTTTCAGATGATACCAATCAATTCTCCCGATTATCCGGCAGTATTGAAAGAAAATTTAAAGATTAAAAGCAGTCCGCCAATATTATACATTAAAGGCCGCAGAGGGTTGCTGCAGGAAGATCCGGTGGCCATTGTGGGTTCCAGAAATGCTGGTCAGGCCGCTCTGAATTTTACAGATCAGGTAGCAAAGAGATTAGCGAAGGAATTGAAGGTTGTCGTAAGCGGTTTCGCGAAAGGAGTTGATAAGCAGGCATTGGACAGCACAATTGAAGCTCACGGGAAAAGCATTATCGTTTTACCTCAGGGAATTCTCACCTTCAATTCAGGTTTAAAAAAATACTATGAGCCTATTGTAAACGGGAATGTTCTTGTATTGAGTACTTTTTATCCAAAAGCCGGATGGGATGTCGGATTTGCGATGGCGCGAAATGCCTATATCTATGGATTGGCAAAAGAGATCTATGTGGCAGAGACAGATAACAAAGGAGGTACATGGGAAGGGGCAATGGATGGTTTGCAGAAGCACCGAAAAATCTATGTAAGAGAACCGGAACCAAAAGAAAAGAATTCAAACCTTAAACTAATTGAATTTGGAGCTATCCCGGTTAACAATGAAGGGGTGCCAATTAATTTGAAGACGCCCCCTGTTAAAGATTTATTTGATGAACAATTGGAGAAAAATGTATTGAATGAGTCGGGTGTAATATACAAGAATGCTCCGGAAAATATTGAAGAAGAAATCATTAAACTTCTCAAAAAAGATAACTACACGACAAGGGAGATTATTTTGGCATTGAAACTGGATTGGGACAGTCGCAAACTAACCGGTTTTCTGAAAAAAAATCCAAACATCAGGGTTATCACCGGAAAACAGACAAAATATGGTTTGACTAATACGGTTAATCTTAAACTCTTCTGATAAATTAATATAAACGAATAAGATATGTATTTATTTTTTGACACCGAAACAACGGGATTGCCTAAAAACTATAAAGCACCAGCATCGGATCTGAACAACTGGCCGCGCCTGGTTCAGTTAGCTTATCATCTATATGACAATGAAGGGAATAAAATTTCGGAGGGAGACCATATCATTAAACCGGAAGGATTTACAATTCCGATTGAAGCGTCACGCATTCACGGCATTTCAACCGAGAGAGCTATTCAGGAAGGAAAATCTATACTTATCGTCTTACAAGAATTTCAGTCATTAATTGATCAGGTAGACTATCTTGTTGCCCACAACATGAGCTTTGACGAAAAAATAGTGGGCGCTGAATTCTTAAGAAATAAGATGCAAGATAGTATCGCCTCTAAAAGAAAGATTTGCACGATGCAAAGCTCCACAAATTTCTGTGCAATTCATGGGCCTTATGGATACAAGTGGCCGAAACTGTCAGAACTGCATTACAAACTTTTCAGGACTGGTTTCGAAGAGGCGCATAATGCATCGGTGGATATCAACGCGACGGCAAGATGTTTCTGGGAATTAAAACGACTTGGTAAAATTTGAAAATTAGCGGGTGACTGTCCATTACGTGATTAGTCACCCGGTAACTTCTTTGTTTATTTTCAGGAATTTAAAGTGTATAGTTAATTTTGTATTTCCCACTTTTCACGGCAACGACATAACTCTTTTCACCTGACACTTCGTATTCCTTCCCGTCCAAACTGTATTTTTTGGTTCCTGAAGGAATTATAACTCCGGCTTCACTACCAACAGGTATTTCAACATCCAGTTCCATTAACTTTTCCTTTAATTCCCAGTTGACGACAAGCTTCCCGTAAGGAGTTGCTTTAAACGTTTTGGCCCAGGTAATTCCTTTCGCAATTTGGGGTTGAATAAGCACCTGGCGGTAAGCCGGAACATTTTCAGCAGAGCGGATTCCTCCTACTGCCTGGTAAAACCACGAACCAATGCCATTGTAGCAATTATGAATCCGGCTCCGGTCCCCATTCCAATGTTCCCAGGTCGTCGTGGCGCCATTTTCAATCATATACAAATAGCCCGGATAATCTTTCTTCTTCAGCATCGAATACATCAGGTCGGCTGACTGGGTTTTAACTGACCACTCTGTGAGGACGGGAATCCCGACGAGTCCGCAGGCAAAATGGCCGCTACGGTTCTTCTCCGTTTCATTGACAAGGCTCTGGGTAACTGCGCTTGTCAGATCATCCGGAACAACTCCCGCCAACATCGGGTAAGCCAGATCGATCTGTGTGGCTGTGGCGTAGGTGTTTTTGGAGGAATCGAAATAGCTTTTGTGGATCTGTTTCTGAAGCTGATCCTTTTTCTGTGAATACAATCCGGCATCGTTAGTTTTTCCAAGCACCTTCGCTATTTTCTGCATGTTATCGTAGCAAACCGCCACGAAACAATTGTTTACCAGGCCAACAGAAGCTTCGGCCTGTTGATCGATTCCTGTTGGCGTAGCCCAATCACCCAGGTACCATCCTCTGTAATCGGTATCGGGCCAAGGTGTCAGCAATCCATCAACCGTATATTTGTCCACATATTCCAGCCATTTTTGCATAACCGGGTAATATTTTTCGAGAATAGCCACGTCGCCGTAGTTCAAATAAGTCTTCCAGGAAGCTGTGATGATAAAGCCACACCAGTAAGGACCACCGCCTGCCTTATAGGGATTAGGTGCCGTATGGGGCATCCCTCCATCTTCGCGGACACAGTCGGCCCAAGCCTGCAACCAATTTGCATACAAAGGATTCAGGTTAAACATCGTTTGTGCCGTTTCAGTAGATGCATTCCCGTCGCCGCCATAACCTAACCGTTCGATCGTCGGACAATCGACCAGATCGCCGCCAATACTGAGGCATTTCAACGTATAAAAAATCATATCATGGATCTTGTTCATTTCCGGATCGGAACACTGAAACCCGGAAGCCAGTTCAAAGCCGGTATGAACCAGGTAAGCTTTTATTGATTCGGCAGTAGGTGCTTCCATCAGTTTTGAAATCCGGATATACCTGAATCCATGATAATTGAATTTGTTCTTGAATACTTCCGTCCCTTCTCCCGAAGCGATGTATCGATCGGTTTGTTTTTGATCGGCAAATTTCCCTTTATCATCCAGATGATCTGAGTATTCCAGGACGATTTCCTGTGACTTTTGAAGTTTCGCAAAATTGATTTCGATCCAGCCGGTGAGGGTCTTCCCCATATCGATCAGGAATGTATCTTTTGACAGGGATCGGATTTCGACAGGTCTGATCGTTTCAGCAATCCGGTTCAGCTCCACCATTTGCGGACTTACTTCATGGTCGGGAACAGAAATTACCGAAACTGGGCTCCAGTTTTTATCCGTCATGCCCTCTGAAGTCAAATCGTTTTTTGCCAACGTGCCATCCACAATTTCGCCACCAAACTGGTTAGGCTGCCAGGTGCCGTGGCGTGTGTAACTGCTCTTCCGTCCAACCCAGGAAGCATCTGTTGCAAGGATGATATCCCTCATATTTTCGGACAGCTTCTCCATCTGGACTTTTACCAAAGGACCGTTGTGAACGACTCCCGGCAAACCTTGGGTGTACCAGCCACTTGCCAGCCACAATACAAGATCATTTTGTCCCTTCTTCACCAACTTCGAAACATCGTAGGTGATTGCCCACGAACGTTTGTCGAATTGTGAAACGGCCGGGGAAAGAACTCCGTCACCTACTTTTTCTCCGTTCAGATATACCTCGTGGTATCCCAGCGAATTTACATACAAAAGCAATTTCCCATTCGTATCATTCACATCGAACGATTTTTTCAGCTGCGGGCATTCGTTGTAACCCGCTTCCGTCGGAAACCCGATGTAGGATGCAGGCCAGTCGTCTTTCTTTAATAATCCAATGCTGAAATTAGCAACCGGACTCCATGACGAAACGTTCCCTGCCTCATCCCAAATCCTGACCTTCCAAAAGGCAGCCAGACCGGAACCGAGCACTTTCCCCTGATAAGGAACCAGAATACTGGTTGGAGACTCAGACTTTCCGGAGTCCCAGAGATCCGCCTGATCCTTGTCAAGCAATGAAGGATCGCTTGCAACCTTTACCTGGAATGCCTTTTGTTCAGTTCCGTTTTTGTCACTCAAGGTTTTCCAACTGAAACGAGGCGTCGTTTTATCAATCCCCAAAGGATTTTGAAGGTTTTCACATTTAAGATCAAAAACTGTTAGGTTTCCCTCTGGGGCGCATCCCGAAAGGAAGAAAACAAAAGCAATACAGGCAATTACAAGTGATGACTTCATATTATTTTTAGTTATAGTTAATCTTCTTTTTCCTCTTTTCCGCTGAATTTCTTTGGGTACAATTCCTTTCCTCTCATTGAAAACCAGATGATCCGGTTAAACAGATCGTCATCTCCCTGGTCGATATGGTCAAATTGTGGTTCCATACTTTTGCGGGCATAGTAGAGTGCAGACCCTTTTAATTCAACCAGACTCTTATTCATTTCATTAAGGGGAATTTCATTGGGAACTGAAATGAAAGGGGTGAAATCGGGAGTCGATGAAAAACAGTTAAACATCGGCATGGCCGTTGCATCGCTGATGTTCATAGGCGGGATTCCCAGAATCTGCTCGATTGTGCGGAGCAAAGAAACCTGATTATAATTTGTCTTTACAGTTTGTTTAAGTCTCGAATAAGGACTTACAACTGCGCCAACCGTCCGGTACGCCGATACATGATCCCAGCCATCCTGCGAATCATCTTCGGTTATAAAAATTGCGGTATTTTTCCAGAAGCGGCTTTTTGAGATCGCTTCAATAATCTGCCCCACGGCAAGATCATTATCAGCAACAAAAGCCCGCGGTGTTGGTAATCCGGGACGTGTTCCGGAAGTATGATCATTTGATAGTGCCATCACCAACAGCTCCGGCCACTGATCACCTTCCATTTTGTCATATGCATTGAGTTCATCGATAAATGCTTTTGCCCTTAGCACATCCGGAATATGATGATCATCGGAGCCGGGGAAATTCTGACTCAGAATATTCTCAACAGGCTTGATAGTCGTCTCATTTTTAAAATTAAACTTTTCCCCTTTTAGAAATCCACTATAGATGGAGGTCCAATTCAGATTTTTATCAAATTCTACATCACACGCTTCCCCATAGATACGCACACTTTTCCCGGCCCGCATCGCATTGTCCCATATAAAACCGGTTGGTGCGTACACGAGTGCATCAGTCTGAACATGCGGATAACTCCTGATCCACGCCCGGACATTTTTCTCAACATAGTCGGTAACAATACCCATATCGGTCCATTGGTGACCTTCGGCAGAGCATTTCCCCGACGCGTAATAATTGTCAAGCAGCAGAAATTCGTCAACAATTTTATGGATGTTCGGGGTGACTTTCTTTCCAAAAGTACAAAGGGTTGAATCTCCATCTCCCCCTTTTACATCGCCGAGCACCTGATCGTAGGTTCTGTTCTCTTTGATGATATAAACAACATGTTTAAATACCGAAGGTTCTCCAATCCGGACAGGAACAGGAACCGGTGCTGCATTTTTCCTTGGCAGCTTGTCGGTGAGTGCCAACCTGAAAAGCTGGTTGCTCTTTTCAACTTTCGCTGTATATTGCTGCAAGATTGATTTTTGTGGTACAGGGATCACCGAAACCGATGCCATCAACCGGTGAGAATTATAATTTGCCTTCCCTGTTTTTTCAGAAATAGTAGGAATTCTGGCACTTTCCGCTTCAATATTGGCTACAAACAAAAGCGTATCGCGATAAATGGCAATTCCTCCCGGATAAGCTCCCGTTGGAATAAATCCGGAGACTTTACTATTATTTTCAGTTGCAATTGCTGAAGAAAGCTTCCCAAGTTTAACGACAGCCAATGCATTATCCATACCATTTGCGACATAGAGCGTTCCACCGTCACCGTTAATAGCGAGGCCATTAGGAGAATCACCGAAGTAGTCATTTTTATCGGGTGATAACCGCACAGAAATCTGCTCACTCACCTCATCCGTCTCCGTATTGATCACAGATACCATATCGCTGTTTGCGTTGGCTACAAAAATGAATTTCTGATCCTTACTGGCTACAATATCATTGGGATGCAATCCAACCTTAATATCTTTTAATGAATTACCAGTGCGGGGATCAAGAACCAAAACGGTTCCCTCGCGGGTTGCACCGGTCTGCGGATCGACTTTGGCCAACCCCCATGGAACGCCAGCTACATTGGCATCACCCTTATCTGGGACAGATCCTGCCCAATTGGTGATATATAGTTTCCCGTTTGCTGCAGCAATTCCAAATGGTGCAACACCAGCCGGGGAAGACCAAATTGTTTTTCCGGTATTAATATCAAGCTTTTCAACTGTATTGTTTCCGTTGAGTACGACATATAGTACCGGCAAACCCGCTTCCTCTGCCACAAGCACTTCATTGGGCAAGGCCGTTTGAGCCGGTTTTACAGTCTCAAACGAAAAGGTTTTTACGACACTGATTTTCTTTTCGTTCCATGCAGCCTGCACAACAAGCGATTTGGCTTTCCCCACTGCACTCCAGTAAAACTCGTATCCATCCGCAGTTTTGCGCCATGAAATACCAGAATAGGTATTCATTAAACCATCTTTGGCAAAATGACTTTTCAGAACGAAACGGCTTGCAATTTTCTTCGTCACCGGATTGATGATGACAACTGAATAACGCCCTTCAACCGCGACCCATTTTCCATCGGGAGAAAGAGAACAATCGAGGGCGTGGTTTTCGAGTTCCTTATCGCCAAAATAGATCTGCTCGCCTGCCGGATCAACCCACTTATTATATGGCATTAAAACTGGCAGATCACTTCCCTTGAGTGTACTGTTCTCGTAGGAACTCATGTATTTCTGCTGTTGTTTCAGTGCTTTTTTCGACTGCGAAAACGACTGATTAACAGAAAAAGAACAAAAGAAAGCAAGTAATAGAAAGCTACTTTTTTTCATTTTCAATAAAGATTTGAAATATTTAAATAATGTAAAGAAAATGATCCAATTCCAGAAAAACAAACGGTTACTCTTAATTCTTAAAGAATACTAATATTCAGCTATTATAACACCTTTCCTACTTTCCCCGTATTAAGCTGTTTGTTTAATATCACTCATCTTTGGTTTAAATTGTCTTTCTTTGGGCCAATTAAGAATATATTTTATGCGCCATTTATTAATAATAAGCTCAATTGTACTTCTATTCGCATCATGCAGTTCAGAAGAACTTACCCCAAATTCTAATGAGCCAGTCGTTTATACAAACGTTGAATTTGGAGGAGACGCTCTGCAAAAAATGGATATTTACCTCCCGGCAGGGAGATCTGTTAGTGCTACAAAAACCATTGTCGTCATTCATGGTGGCTCATGGACAAGCGGAGACAAATCCGAAATGACAGAGGTTGTCGATTCTTTGAAAAATCGATTACCCAATTATGCATTTATCAATCTGAATTATCGCCTTGTTGCCAATAATGCCATCAATGTTTTCCCGGCACAGGAAAATGATGTAAAAACGGCCATTGAATTATATCTTTCAAAATCTTCGGAATATGAAATTTCAAAAGATATCGTTGTCTTGGGCGCCAGTGCCGGGGCTCATTTAGCGATGCTTCACAGTTATAAAAACGATCCGGGCAAACATGTGAAAGCGGTGGTTGACCTTTTCGGTCCAACGGATCTTGTTGCTGCATGGAACGAAGGATTTCTTCAACAATTGGCATTGACGGCAGTCACAGGCAAAACTTATGTGCAGGATCCTGCCATCTATACCCAATCAAGTCCTGTGAGCTTTATCACAGCCCAGAGCCCCCCTACTATTGCTTTCCATGGTGGAATAGATATTGTTGTAAACCCGGCTCAAACCAACATCCTGATCGCCAAACTAAATTCGATGGGTGTTTCGAATCAACTGGTTTTTTATCCCAATGAAGGGCATGGATTTTCGCAGGCAAATAACACCGACGCATTAACGAAATCGCTAATCTTCATTGCGAAATATGCAAAATAGCAACTCGCAATTAGCTGCTGACTGTTGGCAGATCAATAAGCATGATTGATAGGCTATAAATTGGCAAATACAATATTCGTCATGATCATTTAACAAGATGATAACCTTCTTGTGTTAATTAATTGAGGTTTCTTACTTATGTTTGCCTTGGTAACTTTTCATCTTTATATAATAGAATTGGTACCTCTTTATACAATTTCAAATCTTTTTAACAAACACCAATGAATCAGTTGCATAAAAACAGCACAATTTTTCTCCTTTTCATGTCTTTCTGTTTTTTTGCGAATGGACAAACAGATACAGCTTCAGTAATATCACTTCAGGAAATTGAGGTAACGTCGCAGCGCAATCCACAAGAGTCGGCTTATATTCCATATAGCATCAGTTCTTTAACCAGTAAATCGATCGATAATTTCAGTCCGAGGACAACACCCGAAGCATTGTTGAACATGAATGGGGTGTTTGTGCAAAAAACAAATCATGGCGGCGGATCTCCGTTTGTCAGAGGACTTACCGGTAATCAGACCCTACTTCTGCTGGATGGCATCCGGCTCAACAATTCAATTTACAGGTACGGACCCAATCAATACCTGAATACAATCGATGCTTTTAATGTTCGTAAAATAGAGGTCGCCAAAGGAACCGGCTCCGTGCAATATGGAACAGATGCCATGGGAGGAGTCATCCAGGTTTTCACGAAAGAACCGTTGCTGAATAAAGACAGGTCTTCATTGCATGGCAACGTATTTGGAAAATACATGACCGGTGACATGGAAAAATCGGGCCGTACCGAACTGGAATACAGTTCACCAAAAATGGCCGCACTTGTTGGAGGCACTTATCGCAACTTTGGCGATATTATCGGCGGAAAAAACACGGGAAAACAAAGTCCGTCAGGCTACGATGAATACGCGTTTGATGCCAAAATCGTAAGGGCGCTAAAGAAAAACATTCAACTAACAATTGCAAGTCAGTTCCTCCGGCAACAGCATGTTCCGGTCTATCACAAAGTGAAACTCGAAAACTATCTTTTTAATGAGTTCAATCCACAGCAACGGTTATTAACCTATGCACGGTTAAATATTCAGGGGAACAAAAAACTGTTCAATCAGGTCAGGGTTATTGCTTCGTGGCAACAAAATGAGGAAGGCCGCAGCAGTCAGAAGAACGGAAGCGACCTGGTAATCCGCGAAAAAGATAAAATAAGGACCCTTGGTTTGACGACAGATATCAGTTCAGTAATGAGTAAAATATGGACAGCCAATTCGGGAATTGAGTTTTACCACGACCAGGTTGGCAGCACACGCAATGAAATAAATAATTCGGGAACAGGAACTTCAACATCTAAAAGAGGACTCTATCCTGACAACTCCAAAAGCGGTAATTTTTCGGTTTATACCTTGCAGCACCTCAACATTGGAAACTGGATCCTTGATGGTGGAATTCGTTATAATTCCTTTAAGATCAATATCAGCGATGTCACGCTCGGAGATGTTACCATTTCGCCCGATGCACTTGTGATAAATGCAGCAGCGATGTACAATTTCAGTCAGGTACATCATTTTTATACCAACTTTAGCCAGGGATTTCGCGCTCCCAATATTGATGATATGGGAACGTTGGGGATTGTCGATTTCAGATACGAAGTCCCAGCGTATGATTTAAGTCCGGAGAAATCCGCAAATTTAGAACTTGGCTATAAGGTTAACCTGCCGAAATTTAATGGAACAATTGCAGCTTACCGCATGAACCTCAAACAACTAATTACGAGGGTCAAAGTAGAAGGAGAAATGATCGACAGTTACCAGGTATACAAAAAGGAGAATGTGGAGGAAGCCTATATTCAGGGCTTTGAAGCTGCCTTCAACTGGAACCCACTTACCTGCATTGAGATAAACAGCGGAATCACAACTACCTACGGACAGAACATCACGAAGAATGAACCATTAAGGAGAATTCCCCCTTTAAACGGAAGGATGGCCGCGACCTACAGGATTGGAAACTTCTTTGGTTCAGCAGAATTTATGTTTGCCTCAAAACAAGACCGGCTTGCCGCGGGTGATATAAGCGACAACCGGATACCTGCAGGCGGCACTCCTGGCTGGGAAGTGGTTAATCTCTATGCCGGTTACAAGATTAAGTCTGTTAAATTGAATGCCGGACTTCAGAATATTTTGGATGAAGATTACCGCACGCATGGGTCAGGGATTAATGGTGTCGGAAGAAGCGCCTGGCTCGCTGTAAATTATGCTTTTTAAGATTCCTCCAGATTTTTAGTAAGCGAGACTGCAAGTCGCCAGTTACTAATAGCCAGCAGCTTTTTAACAAAATCCAATTCCCCGGACCAAACATCATAGCGTCCAAAAATATGTCCGGATTTTTTTCGCAAAACATGCTATTATTTTTTAAGAATGTATAATTTTAGGCACAAATCTTTATTAACTAATAAATAATCAAACAAATGAGAGCTATTCAATTTCTATTTGCAGTTGCATTGATTTCCTTGTCGGTCACATCGTGTAAAGAAAAACCAAAAACAGAGCCCGTAGCACCTGTTCAAAAAACAGATCTCACTGAATATCTGGGTCAATGGACCATTGATGTTCAGGGTGGTGGTGTCAGCTGGCTGGAAGTACGCCAGGAAAAAGATTACCTCGACGCCGACCTTTTATGGATTGGCGGAAGCGTTTCGCCTGTAGCCAATGTCTACCTTGATAATGATCACAACCTGATCGTTACACGCGTTGATAATGTTGTACGCACGAAGGATGAAAAAGGAACTCCTATCCGTTCACATTGGGTAACCAACTGGTTGAAGACATCGAAACAGGGAGATAAGTTAGTTGGATTTCTCTACAGTCCTAAACGTGATGGGAATGGCGTCGATTCAACTTCATTTACAGGAACTAAATTAGCTCCGCCACCTGCTGCTCCCGATATGGCCAACCTGAAGTTTGGGACACCCATCAACTTATTTAATGGCAAAGACCTTACCGGATGGAAATTGATTGACGAGAAACAAAAAAATGGTTTCTATGCGAAAGATGGCGTTCTGGGAACAGATCCTGCACAGGTTGAAGGACAGGAACATATTAGTTACGGCAACCTTCGGACAGATCAGGAATTTGAAGATTTCAATCTGAAGCTCGAAGTAAATATACCTGCCGGAAGTAACAGCGGTGTTTACCTGCGCGGGATGTACGAAATCCAGGTTCAGGATTCGTACAAAAAGCCACTCGACCCTCACAACATGGGTGCACTTTACAGCCGTATTACACCTTCTGTAGCTGCTGAAAAACCCGCTGGAACATGGCAGACCATGGATATTACATTGTGTGACCGCCATGTAACCGTTATCCTGAATGGCACAAAAATCATTGACAACCAACCAGTTTACGGACCTACCGGAGGTGCCATGAAATCGGATGTCAATACACCGGGACCTATTTACCTACAAGGCGATCATGGAAAAGTGGAATACAAGAATATTGTTTTAACTCCGATTGTGAAGTAAGCAACTGAGGATCTTTCCTGAAATATTAATCACTGATTTTGAACCTGATGAGGCTTCGAAATCAGTGATTTTTTTGTGGATGTATTTAAGGTATTTCTCTTATTTTTCAGCCTCAACTCCATTAACAGTCATTAAAAGAAAATCAAGACTTTTGCTATAATTCAGTTCTTCATATTCAAGACCGAGTTTTCTGACAGGAGGGTTTCGACGGCCAAAGCTTCTATTTGGGTTTCGGTGATAGGTTTCATAGCGTTGGGCTAAAATAATGACAATTGTTGAGTGTCGATTTTGGGAGGGTAAAATGTACCGATGATAATAAACGGATTGGGTGCAACATTATGAAATTGCTTGGTCGTTCCCAGAAAGAAATGCAAATCGCGCTGATGACACATATAATCTAAAAACTTTTCTTTCACTTTTTTGCAGGCTTCTTGTTCATCTCCATTGGCTTTACTCAAACAGTTCCAGTAAAGCATCCCTAATTCCCAATCTTCAATCATCAACTTCCGTTCAATTTCGTCTTCCGTAGTAAAAATATAGGAGAATTTATAAGGTAATTTTTTTACGACTTTAAAAAACTGTTTTGTTGCTTCCAAATCAAATAAACTACCTTGCGCCTGATTGGCATACACTGCATCTAATTTCTTTTTATCCCATTCCCGATCGCAAGGTTCCCAAATAAAATCCAACACTGCACTTGGTTTTAATACGGCAAGTGATGTGTTTATTTTTGAATTTTTGGTTTCAGCTATTAAGTCAGACATATTGGTATGAACACAGCCAAGCGTAAATTTTTTGCGTGCTGTCCAATCTCTTTTTGTACCTGTATCTACCTTATCCAAGATCCGGATTTCTTTGTCCAAATTAGTGGGGCGATAACTTTCGGGGCGATAGTCAGATGTGTTCTTTACCAAATCCATTTCTATCCAATGCCATTTTTCATAACGATTCTGATAATCGAGTTTACGGAAAGGAACAGGAAAAATGCGAACCCAGGAACCATCTTCACGAAAACCAGCGGTACAAACCAACTCATCATACTTTTCTGACAAAGTGGGATAGGTTTTCACGGTGATAAGGACTTTGGTTAACGCCATTTTACAAGGGTTTAAACGTATAATTTATATCAGGTAATTGCATCAAAGCTTTTGCAACGCGGGAGCGATGGCATTGATGCGGATTTTTCTCGAAACAGGTAAGTGCAACTCTTAAATCACTTTCAAGCAATGCTCTGACTTTTAGTAATGCACTGTGATTATCTTTCAAAGTAGTTTTTTCGTAACGTTCAAACAATATATCATAATCGGTTTGAGAACGCAAATCGAGTCGTTGTTCCGATTCAATTCCTAACTCAGGCACGTGTACATATTGAATGCCAACACCTTCACACGCTTTTTGTAACGGGCTTTTCGAGAATCCATATTTCTGACTGTACGCATTTTTTCGAACATCACACAATACATGCACATCGTTAATTATTAACTTGTTTATATAAGTTTCAAGTGTAATGCCTTCGTAACCAATACTAAATAACTGTGGTTCTGTAAACACGCGTTTTTGTTTTTCTACCAATGTCAACTCATCCTGGGTGAGTAACTCATGCGCAATGGAACTATTAATCGCAAAATAAGGGTATTTCTGATAGGTGTGGCGTATCAAATCATTTTGACTCAATCTGCCAAAATCGGCTTTTACATCGAGTAGCGCTTGTCTGTCGAACATATCCAATAATGCCAGATATTGTCCTGTTTGTTTTAATTTTATAAATATGCCGTTTTGTTCTTCGGTTATTTCAAGATAACCGTATTTCTCCATTGTTGACAAATCCTGATTTGCCTGAAACGAAAAACATCCGTAACGGTAAGGTATAAAGTCAAAGGCTTTAACCAACTGACCACGGGTAAAGAGAAACAAGTATTTCTGCAAACTTATCGCAGTTAATTGTTCATCAAATACTTCGAGTATAGCTAATAATATTTTTCGTCTGTAATATAACATGTTCCAAAGGTACGGTTTTTTGTCATTGCCCATCTCCGCAAATTGTCTGAATTAAGATTTTCATGATTCAAGGATTTTATGATTTTAAACAAATTCCTCCTATCATCCTTTAATCTTGAAATCCTAATTCAGACATCTTTCACCTTCACCTCCCCACTCAATAAGAGTGGCTAAAGCTTATCGCGCAGCTGTGTAAACAGGCAGATTTGTGATTGATTAATTTCAATTTTACTGATTATTGTGTTGAACACAATCTCATATTCATCAATTTAAACTTTTGGAGGCAACTTAAAATGAAATGCTTTTGAGACCTTCAATTGTCAACGCTTACTGATTGTTACTGTAAGTTCTTCTTGACCTGTTTTTGAAATCAACCATAAATAAACGATAGAACTGTGTAATTCTAAATTCCTTGAACCACATCAAATTCCCATCCTTAAAATAAAAACCTATCGGTTTTCCTTACTCTTTAAACAACACCTAAGGTGCCAACTGAATAATCAGCCCCGACCTGTAAAAGCCGGGGCTGAGGTTGCTGTTTTGTCGGAATATTTTATTTGACTATTTTCAAAATTGTGGAGGCCGAATAAATCTTAATGTCTGATCTTCCTAAAAGTCCTTTTCTGCCACCAAATCACAAAAACACCAAATTACACCAAAGTATAACTCCTATTTCTTGATTGTAATCATCTTCCACTTCCCGTTTTGTTTTACATGCGTCTTCGTGGCAAAATAGGATTTTTCAGGAATAGACTCAATTGCAGAATTGTCTAATTGCCAAATAGTTTTATTCTTTCCCCCTCTCCCCAACAAACTGGTCATCCTTATTTTTGAACAAAACATTAAAAGTGGTAAGGCTGCCATAAATACGGGTGATGTACTGTTCAAGGTCCACCTTTTCCTCATCAGTCAGGTTACTCGCATTGATACGTTGTTCCATCACACGCACCCGGTCGCGGACCATTACAATCTTATGGAAGAAGGTTTCAATCGGAACTTCCTTCTCTTTTAACGATTTATCGCCCGGAAAAAGAATGATCTTCCCGCCACTCCATTTCTGTCCAAGCGGTACCGTTTCCTGGATATCACTAAAGCGGTGAAGTACCCTGATCAGGCTTTTCTCCATCTTCTCGTAGGTAAGCAAATCTGAAGGAGTTTCAATGGCTTCGATCACTTCGAGTCCTTCATAATCGCGTTTGATCTGCCTGACACCAAAATCGATAAATCCAATTTCCCAGGCATCCGAACGCACCTGAACAATTACACCTTTTCCCATTTGAGGGTGTTTTACACGTGAGCCAACGCCTAAAATACTTTCTGTCATTTGAGTGATCTTTAAATTAGTAGTATGCACAAATATACATTAATTCGTATATTTATAAGGAATAATTCTGCCAGTTCCGAGGGGCAACTATCTATTGAAATATGAGCAAAAACAATCAAATCATTTCGGAATCTGAACTTTGAAAAGCTCAAACAAAATATCAATGTAGTCTGGCGTTTTTACAATAGCAACCCGGAACTAACAGATCTGGAGAAAGAAAATATGAAAGGGCTAATGTCGTTCAAACATCTGCGCTCCCCCTCGTTTGCAATCCCGAAACTTCGGGACCCCGTTTTTTCGGGGAGGGGTTAATTGTCCGTCGTTTGTAACGATAAATAAAACCAGGCATCTGAAGTCAATACAATTGTAATAGAAAATTGAATACGAGTTACAAACTCATAACCACAAAAAGGTCGTTGGAAATGGAATTTTATGATTATATTACGCACTGCCTTATCTGGATAATAATAACGATATAAAAATGATTGAGTCAATAACAGTAACTGATTTTGAGGGAAATAAAGTAAATTTAATAACTAAGTATAAAGGCTTACCTTTAATGCTGATATTTTACAACAATGCCTGTCTTGGCTGCACCGGAAGAGCCATTCCATTGGCCTATGTATTTCAACATGATAATTCTTCCATTCAGGTAATTGGGATCCATAGTAATTTCGGAAATGCAGAAGTAACCAAAGAAGATATCCTAAGCATTTTTACTTCGGGAGAGGTTCCTTTTCCGATTTATATTGATAAAAACCATGTCGTGTATGATCAATTTGAGGCTGAAGGCACACCGCAATGGATATTGATTACAAGAGATGGGAATTTATACAAATCTGTTTTTGGTTCTCAGGATGGAGCGCAAAATCGATTGTCTTATGCAGTTGAAGCACTCATCAATGGTGATGATATTTCTTAACCAACGAATGCATCAGTTGAAGGAGTTAATTGTCCGTCGTTTGTAACGATAAATAAAACCAGGCATCTGAAGACAATACATTTGCAATAAAAAATTGAATACAAGTTACAAACTCATAAACACAAACCCCTCGTTGCAAACAACGAGGATCCGAAATAATAATACATGCGAATCAAAAGTTGAAAAATAATAAAAATGATAATGCCGAAGGCATGATAGGATTATAGCAAAGCCGGAAGAGAAAGCATTAAAATGCCGAAGGTATGACAGATTTATGTCACCACTTCGTGGTTTAAAGCAGCTTTCTCCAATATTTTCTATAATCATTATAACCCTTCGGGTTTAAAAACCCAACCCTTGATTCGCATAATTCATTTATTGTAAGTGCCATGAAGAATTATAAACGATGTTATTGGGTAACGACTTCAGCGTTAAGATAGATTGTGTTTATGCTCCTACGGATAAATCCGGAGGTTATTTACAGGGAATGCTTACAGCGTTTTAATAGGTTTTGCATGAAAGCGATCTGATTTAACCACCAGCAACCTAAAATATTGATGGAATACACATTCTTTCAACACGCAAATCGCCCGTTTTGTATCCCACCTACCTAATTTTCATTTACACCTGTTGGCAAAATCCCTACACTTATGAAAGAAAGAGCAACATCTGCCAGTTTATTATCAATAAAAATAAACTTTATTCATGTAATCAATTTATAATGTACACCTTTGCTTCATAATAGTAAGCGATAAGAATCAATAAGCGTAACAATCAATAATTTGAAGGTTTGTTACGTTTGCGATGATGGGACTTTTCAAATCAGAAGTCACATATGAGACATATATACGATTGTGCGTCATACTAAAAAAGACACTTCCAAACATAAGGACGATGAAACAGAAATTATTGATTATTGCTTTTTTGCTGTTGCTGACCAAATACGGGATAGCTCAATTTATTGATAATTATGGATTTAATTTGGGACTATCTTACTCAACTCAATTTTGGAGTTTCAAATTAGCATCAATCGATCATCTGAATAAGGACTACAAACCAGGTTTCGCAGTATTCTTCTCCGCAGAGAAAAAAATTAGTAAAGTATTTAGTATTCGACCTGAAATTGGCTATATTCAAAAAGGATTTAAAAATAATTTGGAACTGACCTCTAATGATGGAATACCCTTAGGTGTTGATAAAAAAAATGTAATATTTCATGACCTGGGATTAAATGTTGGACTTAAAATAACGCCATTTGATTTTAAAATTGTACCGTATGCATTGTTAGGATTTAGATGTGATTATATGCTTGCGTATAAGGATATTTTATTTGAAGAGGAAGGTTCTGGATTAATATTTAGTATGTATCAATCAGAAATCGACAGCTTCAATAAATTAAATTTGGGAGGGTTGATTGGGATTGGATTTGAAATTAATGATTTGACTTATATAGAATTTGAATATAATCCTTCAATAACCCAAAGCTACCGTTCAAATGGACTTAATACGAAAGACAATTGTTGGGGGGCCAAAGTAGGATTCAACATCAACAAACTGAAGAAAAATAAAGTCCAAAAGCAAAATTGACAGATAAACGCAGTTAAGTTTTTAACTTTTTTAGGACGAACCGACAAAGGAATTCACGATGATCTCAACGATAAGGTAATGTATAATTGATTTTAGTGTCCTTTGTGAAAATCCTTTGCGTTCTTTGTGTTTAAAATAACTCCCCCTCATTTGTAAAGAGGGGTTAATTGTCCGTCGTTTGTAACGATAAATAAAACCAGACATCTGAAGACATTTGCAATAGAAAATTGAATACAAGTTACAAACTCTTAACCACAAACCCGTCGTTGCAAACGGGAGCCGAAAGAATTATTCCTGCGAATTCAAGAGCTGAAAAACAATTAAGATGATAATGCCGAAGGCATGATAGGACTATAGCTAAGCCGGAAGAGAAAGCATTAAAATGCCAAAGGCATGACAGATTTATGTCACCACTTCGTGGTTTAAAGCAGTTTTCTCCAATATTATCTACAATCATTATAACCCTTCGGGTTTAAAAATCCAACTCTTGATTCGCATAATTCATTCATTATAATTGACATGCAGAATTATAAAAGATGTTATTGGGTAACGCCAACAGCGTTAAGATAGATTGTGTTTACGATCCTCCGGATAAATCCAGAGGTTATTTACAGGGAACGCTTACAGCGTTTTAATGGGATTTGCATGAAAGCTACCGGATTTAATCACCAGCAACCTAAAATATTGATGGATTCCCTCTCGTTTCAACCCGCAAATCTTCAATTTTGCAACAAACATTAGTAATTTTACTTTACAGATGTTTGTAAAACAACTACGCCTGCGTCATAAAACAGGATAATTTCTCTCCATTCTATTATAACAAGGAGCAAGTTGTCAGCCGTATGTAACAATTAAAATATTTTATCATAAAAGATGATAAAATTGTCG